>AUXO014330560.1_pt1 | contig 14119 bp, 5 predicted proteins | sample 768731 | NCBI WGS metagenome assembly AUXO01 (sample SAMN02715735, study PRJNA202380) | gut metagenome | biome: sheep rumen | host: Ovis aries | place: New Zealand: Palmerston North | reverse complement strand
TGCTGACCTGGATTATTATCCATTGAATTACCAGTAAATGTAGAATACATATCATTATCCCATTTATCCACATTAGCTACATTGATAGCATCAAAGAACTTTTCGTAATTATAACTATTGATTACTGTAGTACCATTTGTTGAACCATCTGGTATTGTTTCCTCAGTAGTTTCTAATATACGAGTATACTTCTTATTTTGATCTGCATTAATAGCTTTATGCGCCTTATTTGGTAAATCAAGCCAGCCCTTATAACTAAAGAGACTTGCATTTGAATAAATACCTAAACCTGTGATATCTGATGGATCAGCTACAGTATCGCTATTACTACGTAATATAGTTGAGAATGCATTTCTTTCACCTGCATTTTCTGTATTACCAGTATTAGGATCTTGATATTTACTTAAAACATTATTCGCAATAGTTGAATTTGTCTTTGAACCTGTATTATGAGGTATGTTAGTAAATATCTTCTGTACATTAGCTGATTCAAGCACATTATTATGAACATAATCACGAACAGGGAACTTTACTGTCTTATTATTAAAAGCAGTGTCATATTTCCATGTAAAAGTATCATAATTACCGTCATTATTAGTATCCTGATATTGTGGAGTCATTCTGTTTCCATTTCTATCAAGCCATACAACATTTCCATTTTCATCACGATACAATCTTTCAAGATTAGACTTCAAATATGCTTTAAACATAAAGTCAGGTATATTATCTGCCTTTTCTTCTGAAATATTATCCTTTAATAACTGTAAGCCCCAATCCTTTGTCTTTGTACCATCATTTGATGCAGATAAGTTATCTTCATGTACTGCAGTATATGTATCATTATCATACTTAACTGTCTTTGTAGTTTCAGTTGTTCTTGTTTCATGACACTTCTTACACTGAGTATCACTATCAGTATTTTCTGTACCACAGTTATTACAATACCAAACTTGTTTTGTCTGTATAGTAGTAATGTCTTTTATAACTCTTACTTTTTGTCTTATAGGTCTTTCATATACTTGTACAGGATATTTGATAGTACCTTCACCAGGCATACCAGTTCCATCTTGGAAAGTATCTTCTTGATCTCTATATGTTAAAGATACAACCTTAACATAAGTATCACCACCGTCATCAAATGTACTGTAATCTAAATAAGCATAAGCCTTAGCACCTTTATACTTGATATAATACTCACCGCTTTTTACTGATTGTCCAATCTGAGCATTATAACTTTTTGGAGCATTGTTTACATCAGCTGCAGTTAGTATATGATTGCCTTCAGGTACAACTGCTTTAAAACTTATCGTACATTTTTCATTATCATTTATATTACCGCCAAATTCGTCAGTATAAGGTAAAGTTACATGATAAACAAATTCACCTTTTGCATTTGGTGTTACATTTAATGGGACCCATACTCTACTATATGAATTAATTTCTGAACTTATATAAACAGGAACTGATTCTTTTTCAGGAACAGGATTTCCATTTTCATCATGTATTGTTTCACCCTTTTTATATGTTACTGGCTGAATCATTTTAGCAGGAGTCATCGTACCGTCACCAGTCAATACATTATCAGAATTTACTTCTACTTTTGATGATAATGTAGCCTTTGCTGTATTATTACTATTTACAATGTAATTTGTATATAATCCAAAGGCACTTGCTTTATCATTATCATCTGCATCTTCCGATACATATTTTGCATAAATATATTGAGGCTTCTTAGTTGTATCATCAGGATTAAATTTTACAGGAACATAAATAACAGGATTATTTTTATCTGTTATAAAGGTTTGATCAGCTGAGTTAGATGCATAAATATAAAAATCATAATATGTATCATTACTTTCTACATGATCAATTCCGCCTATATTCCAGTATGAATGATCCTGATAATAATTCATCAGACTGCCGATCAAATCTGCAACTGTTGCTGGATTACCATCAATATTTTTCTTCTTTAACTTTACATTGATTATCTGTGGTCCATAAACCGTTTCTGTAGCTGTGTTACCAGCACCTACTCCAGATATATTGTAAGTATCAGTTTCACCTGCACGTACACCTCGCATATAAACAGGTGCATTTATCTTCGAATATTTCTTCTTGCCATTTTCTGCTACATATGGTGTCTTGACACTCTGAGTTCTCAGTATTTCTTCCAACTTATACTTTAAAAACGTTGTCTGTTCATCATTCATTGTATAAGCTGCCGCCATACGATTTGGAATGTCAAGTCCGTCAGGATCATCTGGAAGAGTTATCATATTGCTTATGGTTCTTGAATCATATTTACGCAGTGTGGCAAAAGGTATGTTATTAGCAACTACTTTAAAAGTAGTTTCCTGTGTTTCATATTTTCCTGAACCATCAGTTTTTAATTTAGGGATAGTACCATCAGTTTGTGCAACTTTATATATGATATTTCCATTCTCATCTTTTTTATCTACGTAATCATAATGATCTATTATTGATACTGTCTGTGGTTCCGTAGAAACATCTTCACGATATATTTTTGCATCTGAAGGCAGATTCTTTAATACAACATCATATCCATTAGTATCAGTAGTATTTTCAGATGTGATTTCATACAATAACTCATTAGAAAGACCATGAGTTTCCTGTGGGTGAACATACACATTTTCATTTACCGATACACTACCTGAATACTGTTTGAACTGAGGCTCGAAATCAGACTTATCATTAGTAATAAACTGACCTTTTCCATTAACAGATAATTCATATCCTTCAGAACGTGAAAGCTCCTTTATATAATAGTCACCCATTATCAAAGGCTGTCCTATCCAGTAATTGCCATTATTTAAAAGATTATCATCATATAAACGCTTGGTAGGAGCACCGTTTTTGTAATTGCCATCTATAGTATAATCATCTGCATAAAACTGAGTATCTGTATAGCCACCATTAGTCACCACTGTATGTTCCTGAGCTTTTAATGTTTCTTCACTGTATAAATTCTTAGGAGCTTTATCATACCAATCTGTTGTTATAGTAGTTCCTTTTAAATAATCATATCTTGTTCCTGGTGCTTCTGTATAAGCCATAAATGAACCATTACCATCACGGTCAGTTGTAGCTACTGCCACAAGATCATTTTGCTGATATACCGTTCCAGATTTTCCGTCAGGATGAACTATATCATTTCTTGCGAATAATCCATAAACAGCTCCTGATAAAGTACCGTCACCGTTTGTTTGAGCATAATCGTCAAAAGTATCTGATGTATTATCACTGAGATCAAGGTCACGCTTGTTAAAATGTATCTCGCCAGGTGTTCTGTGATCATAAATTCTCCAGAAATCATCTTCACCATCTTTGTTGTTACAATGACTTAAATCTCCATTAGGTCTGTCTTCTTCATCATAATCAGCAGTTGTTTCTTTTTCACCACTGTAATCAGAAATATCTGTTCCTGATTCCTGTTCTGGTGTAAAAGCTTCTTCAAAAATAATATCACCATTTTCATCTGTTGAAAATCCAGATACACCAGAACCTTCATCCTCATCTTCGTTTTCATCAAATGAAAGTGCAAAAAGTCTTGATGTTAAATCAACAGAATTATTCTTTGAAATTTTCATTTCATCTAAGAACAAATTATTTGTTTCGATTTCCGATGATGTTGCAACTTTTACTTTTTTGATGGTTGAAGCTGTACTTATTTCTTCTTCCTCTTCATAATCTTCATCCTCATTATCGTCTTCGTCCTCATTTTCCTCTTCATTTTCATCATAATCTGCATTTTCAACGATGAATGATTCAACACTCTGGATGTATCCGTTAAATACATTCCATGCTTTATTTAGTAAATTTTCATCAGTATCAAATTCATAGGCATATACATTATTTATACCGAAAAAATCTGCTACAGCATCTATGATGTAATCCAATAATGTACGACTGTTATTTACTGTTGATCCAGGTGAATCATCATAGTCATCATCTTCGTCTTCATAATCGTCATCATCATAATCATCTTCATCATCAAGATAATCTCTGTTGTAAAATTCATTTGCATCTTCATTTATAGTGATGTCTTTACTATATATATTTGCAAAATGACTGTTAGCTCCGTTCTGCGAAGAATCAGTAGTGATAACTTCAATAGGAACATCATCTGTATGAAGATCATGTCTGATATATCCATTACGAGCTGTTATTTCTTTCCATGTATAGCTGTATTTCAGAGCGATGAATTTTTCGTATGTATTCTGAGCATCTTCGTGGCATCCTGATTTATCATATGCTTCATCTTTATAAAGACAATCTGTTGGATTATCTGGCGAAGGTCCTGCATAAGGGGTAGTTCCTTCTTCACCACCAGTCTCAGCTATTTCTCTTATAGCATCAATATCAACTTCATCAGATACCCAGTGGAAATGAACACCCTCACGTTCATCAGCCTTATCTATACAGTAATCATAATAATAGAGCCACTGATTTGCCAAACGACGGTTTTCTTCCTTAGCAGCTTCTACTTCTTCTGAATTATCTTCTGCTTCTTCGCTATCGCCGCCATCACTGCTGTCACCACCTTCTCCGCCATCACCTTCTTCAGCTTCTTCAAGCTCTGGTACTTCTACAAATTTAGGTGCTGGATGTCCATCACAGAATGTTTTTTCATAATGGTATTCTTTAGATATATCAGCTTCAATAATACCATTATTATCTGTTTCTCCTGTGATAGCTTTTCTAAAATCATCCCATTGTACTACTAAATCTTTATAACCGCCTTGCCATTCTGATGAATCATCTGAATGAGTAGGATCGTACAGTTCTTCTGCCCCGTCTCTTTCAGTGTTAAGTTCATCTTTATCATCAAATCTTTCATAAAGCTCAAATTTAGCACCTTGCAATGGTTTTCCAGTTTCATAATCAAACTTTTGTAATTTTACATTATAATCTGATTTCCAGTCTTCTTCATGACTGTACATACAGAAATGCAAATCACCTTCTTGTACTGAACCACCTGTACTTGTACCAATAGATATACAAGGATATGAATTTGGTTTTGGCGGTGTTCCACGGAAAGCTATATGTACCTGATGACTTGACAAAGGAAGAGTTCCACCTTCATGTGTTCCACCACAACGGTCACATGTAAATATTTTCATATATCTTGCAACAAATTCCAATGGATCATCATAGTTTTCTTGATTTTCAGCTGTGATTGCTCCTTTAGGAAGTTCAAAATATCCATATAATGGATTTGGATCAGATTCATAAGGCCATTTTATATCCAGATACCATTGCTTTTCGCTGCCATGTCCTACCTGTACTCTCTTTATAAGCCAGCCATTTACCCATTTACCTAAATCACCTTCATCAAAAGAAACTTTATCCATGTATATAGGAATAAAACTATTCATTCCTTCATCCCATACCATAAAACGACCAGCATTAAAGAAAAATGCTTCATTACAGTTTATATAGTATTGTTTTCTGGGACCTGATGTGGATGAACTGCCAGAGTCAGAAGATGGACTATCCTCTTCTTCATCTTCTTCATCTTCATCATCTGTGTCTCCTGATGGAGATATCATTCCAGGTCCTACGACAGATGAAGCATCTGGATCTGTAGAACTTTCTCCTGTTGAAACTCCAGAAGTTGAAATAGCTTCAACTGCATGAATTGTATGATAATCTTCATCATTAGTTATATCATATGCATTTTGCTTAACCATATCTAAGGTTACATTGTTGATATTCTCATCCAATACCTGTATGTATTTACCACTCAGTCCTTTAGGCCAAGTAGCAGCTCCGCTTTTTCCTTCCTGATAAGCTGCATAGGACTGTAACCAGGCTCTGCTTAAACGTGGTGCTACCTGTGGTCTGAAATTTATATCATTACTAAAAAAAGTTCTGTCATCTAAGTCTGTTTGAGCAAGACCTGTTATACCAGCAAGCATACAAAAGAATTGATATTGTGGAAGTATATTACCATAAGCATCACACACTAAATAATGATTTTCATGGCGTATACGTCCAAGCTGTGTTTCAGTCATTGGTGGTATAATACGTAATTTTTCATCTATTATATTTTCACCAACATAACCATATTCTGCAGCGGCTGAATATGCATCTTTAGCATATTTTGCCCATGCCAGTGCATTTGCAAGATCTGTTCCACCATAAGTTTTTCCTTCAGTTATAAATGTAGCTACACCAGCCCAGAAAGTCATATTAGCTGTACCTTCTGCTAAAGCACCGCTTTTATTAATATATTGCTTTACCATGGCTATATTCCATGCTATAGCATCTTTATATTCCTGACTGGACTGATCCATATTTAATGTGTCTATAGTTTTTTCACTATAATGATCATTTCTACTCCATGAACCAGCAGTTGTTACATTATGGTTATCAATACATACACCATAAGCAGAACTAAAGGCTTCTGCTGAGATTGATTTTTTACGTATATTATGGATGACCAATCCAGTCAATAAACTTATAATCAAAACTCCAGCAACAATACGTTTCCATAAAGAATTTACTTGTATCATATAAAAAAATCCTTTCTTCTTATAAAAATAAGCACTTATAAAAATACTTAAAGGTCTATATTTATAATTATGTTTATCTTTTTTAAAGAATGAGTTTCTCAGATAACTTTTTTGCAACAAAAAATCGGTTTCCTAAGTGAAAACCGATTTTTATATGTTTAAAACTGTATTTTTTATTTTTACAAAGAATAAAAGATTTACTGACTATTGATTTTTATAGAATAAATCCTCGGCATTTTTATTTCCAAGGATCTATTTATAAATACATGATAAAATATTTACTTAATTAAATCTAAAGCGATATAATCACCATATATTCCAATTCCACATTTTTCATATCCACCAAGCATAATTCTTTTGTGTCCTGCACTATTATACCATGCTTTTACAACGTTATTTGCAGTATAATTTTTTGCGATATTTTCTCCACAACTTGCTGTTCTGAAAAGTTTAGTCATTTCTTCAGTAAAATATTCACCATTCGGACGAACATGAGAATATTTTTCTTCACATTCTTCTGCTCTTATCTGAGCATAATCATTTAATTCATCATCAAGTTCAAGTGGTTCTTTTCCTGCCTTCTTTCGATACTTGTTAATATCATTAAGGATTCTTTCTCTTTTTTCTTCTAAAGAAGTGCCGTCATCATTATCCGAATTTTTCTGAGCTTCAATAGCATTTTTCTGAGCTTCAGCAGCATTTCTTTCCTGTCTTTCTTTTTCCTTTTGTTCTTTCTCTGCCTGCTCTATTGCTATTCGTTCATATACTTTATTTTGTAAATAATTTCTATATTCCATATTAGGTTCCCCATTTGGAAGGAACATTTCTGGAACATTATCAGAATCGACATTATTCTGTGATACAGATATATTATTAGTATCATTTTGTGCTACAGGCATATTATTAAGACCATTATTTACAACCTTTGTCTGTACAGTTCCGTACATATCAACCCATGCTCCATCTGCATTTACCCAATAGCCACCTACATCCCTGTTGGCAGCCATATAGCCTCTTTCATCAAAGTAATAGCATTCAGCAACACCATCTCCGTTGCCATCAAGCCATTCCCACTTGTTTACTGGATAAGAAGAATCTGCATTCTCCCACCACCAGCCAATTTCGTTTCTCTTCCACTGTCCCTGTGTACCATCTATACGTGTTCCAGCAAAAGAGGTGATTGTCATTACAATTACTGCAGTTAATAAAACTGCAAAATTAATAATCTTTTTCATAATTACCTATCTCCTTTACTTATTTTTTAAAAATTGAATTTTACAATTACTTTTTAAGTATGTTTATACATATAGTCATATAATTTTTTAATTTAAAATTCATATACATAGTATAATATTTTTATTCAAAAAAACAAGAGTAAAAACAAAAAAAATACAGACCAAAAAGGTCTGTATTTATGGTATCATAGTTTAATAGTTTTAATTATTACAAATATAGGTATACATTCTAACAGTAATATTCCCAATATACATAATTTATCTTTTGTTGTAAGATGGAATCCAAAATCTTTAGCTTCTTTTAAATTATTGATTATCTTTTCTGCTTCCTCTAATGAAATTCTTGTTCCTCTTACCAATAACCTATGACTATTTACGCCATAAGGTGTACAAGTAATAAGTGTCATATGATCTTCATTAGGAATTATCTGTAAATAATCTATACACTGCTCAGGCAGTACTGTTTCTATCTGATCTATTTTATAAGCTATTGTTTGATTATAAGTCGTTACTGTAAATACATCATTTTCTGTTAAATGAACAAGGTCTGTAAACATTGTTGCATTTGGTAATCCGCAATGTCCAGTTATTACAGAATGAGTATTATTTCCTCCGACAGGTAATGATGAACCTATCATATGTCCAGCACCTTTATTTAAAGATTCTTCTTCTGCATAATGATATATTGGTAAATGCACATTAATAGCAGGTATATTTATATATCCCATCATTCCCTGATCTGATATTTTTAGCAATGATTCATATTCTTTATCTGTTTTTGATTTATACTGTAAGATTCCATTTTCATTTCTTATAGATGTATCAGTATAGCTTGATATTGATTTATCTGATTCATATAATTTCTGATTATATTTCTTTGCTTCTTCTATTTTTGCCTGATAATCTATTTGGTCAGAACTTATTTGTTTATTATACTGAGTTATCAATCTTGATTCTACATATCTGTTCCATGTAGCACTTATAAACGGATAAATAAATAAACATATAAATACCTGAAATACCAGCATTAAAAATATTATTACAATTTTTATCTTTAAAATTTCCTGTCTTTTTTCCACTTTTATATTTCCTTTTTTTTGATATACTCATACAGGCAAGCCTATAAATTTTACGATTTACTATAAAATATCTACCACAAAATGTGGTAGATATATAATTTAATGTGCTTTTGTTGGCTTTGGAACAGCTGCTTCAACAGTTTCTTTTACTGCTGTTTCTGCTACAGGAAAAGTTTCTGTTTCCTGATGTGTACTGCCTTCTTCTATATTAGATGTCTCTGATTCTGCATTTTCTTCATTTATTGTTTCTTCATTATTGATCTCAGCTGTTTCTTCTATAGAACTTTCTTCAACACTTTCATCTAAATTTATATCTTCTGTTACAATATTTTCTTCTTTCTTATTAGCTAACAGATACTGATAATTTGGTATATTTTCATAATCAAAATCAAATAATATTATATCTGCATCCTGCACAGCATGTACATCATCATATGATGACGGGAACTGTACCTGAAAACTCTTAGGAGCTACTGATGATGCATTTACCATCATTGATGTTGAATTACTTGCTAATTTGCCAATTATTACAGAACCAGTATTTTTACTAATAGGAGCATCAAGATCAATTATAGTAAAACCTACATTAACAGGATTCTCAGATAAATTGGTTATTGTAGATTTTAACCATCCACTACAGCCACTGTCATCAGAGAAATTAACTTTATATGTTCCACTTGGAGCTAAATACTCCTTTGCAGGATCAAAAAGATTATTTCCTAACATTGCTAAAGTATATGGTTTAATTATCTGATTTTTATCTTTAGCTTTCTGAATAACAGTATTTTGAAGATCACTTCCATCAACGGTTTTTGTTGTTAAGAATGCCTGAGTCTTTACTGTTGTTGTATCATTTTCAAGTTCATATATTCTTTCACCATTATCTTTACTGTTTCTTTCAATACCTGTGCTTATTATCTTTTGACCATCTTTATCATACTGTGTTATCAAAAGATAAATACTTGCATCATCACCAAAAGAAGATGTATCAGTATTCACTCTTACTTGAGGAGTGTTATTTTCATTAATATATTCTGCTGTATACTCACTATCATTTAATAAGCGATATTCAGAACTAAAATCATTTTCTTCTATACCTAAAGGAATAATAGTCCAGTTTATAGTATCAAAATCCATTACTTTTGCAATTTTATTGATATATATATCTGTTGACTGACTTATTCTTGGTAATTGATATTTAAATCCTGTACGTGATTCTGGAGTAAAACTCTGATATACCAGTATTCCATCTTTATAATAATCCTGTTGGAAAATAACATCACAAACAGCATCTAATTTATTTGTAATAGTAAATGGGATATATTCCATATCATAAGGGTCTTTCTTTACATCTCCCATTTGAACATTAAATACTTCTTCATTATAATTAATATTCATCTTATAAGGTGACTGATAATCCTTATATGCAGATGTTTCTTCTTGTGTTTCTTCCTGTGCTGTTTCTTCAACACTTTCCTCTGTTGTTTCTTCTGCCTCTGTTGCAAGAGGATTGATTAACGGAACTGTTTCTCCTACAGTAGTTTCTTCTACAGTAGGGGCTGGTTTTGTTTTACCAAATGGAAGATACTGACATCCATTTAATAAAACTGCAATATTTAAAAATACTGTTAATGTTGCTAATTTACGCTTAAACATATATTAATTCTTGGTCCTTTCTTAAAATTATATATATAAATTATGTTTATAAATTACTGATATAGCAAATATCTGACAGAAATTTTATATTATTTTTAAAAAAAATCTATATATATATATCATAAAAAACAGAGATACCAAAAAAGATATCCCTGTTTCTGAAAAAAATTAATCCCAAATAGCATATAATGTAATATTATTATCTTTTGTTGTAAGATCTTTTACTATTGCTCTATTTTCATATTCAGGATCATCTGTACTTGGGTTTTTCGACCAGCCTAAAAACTTATGTTCTATTCCTTTTTTATCTACATTTTTAAAGGTATTTCTTGGTAATAAATAATTTTTATTTACCTGTACATTATAAGTTTTAGTTTCACTTAATGAAATATTATTACCTGCATTTGGGTTGAATGTAATAGTATAAAGATCTGGTTTATAAGTTAACTGACCTTTTGTTAATGTTGGTTCAGAACTTTTAGCATACATATTTTCATCTGTTATAGTTATCTGAATTTCTCCATCTACTTTTTCTCTTTTAGCTGTTTGTTCTACATATGAACCTTCTGCATTTAATACTCCATTCATTTCTCCTAAACCTAATGAATCTTTATCAACTGCATTTGAATATGTATTTGATATAATCATTGGGTTATAAACCTTAGCTGTGTTAGTTTTTCCTACCATTACAAGCCACATTCCTGCTGATACATCTGCAGTATATGTTGTTACTTTAGATTCCTGAGTAGTAGAATAAGCTCTTAATTTTACATGTTCAAGACTATTTAATGATTCCTGACTTAAATTAGCTATAGTTGTAATCTCAGATGCTTTTGGATATCGTAAATCTTCAATAACTATACTTTTTTCCTGTTCATCTTCTTGATACTTAGCAGGTATCCAGCCTATTAAACCATAATCATTATATTCAGCTTTTACTATATGATACGCTATAACAGTTGCATCTTTTTCAATATTCATTATTGTTATTTTATGCGTATCAGCAGCTGACGGTCTTTCACCATGTAAAGAAGCAGTTTCCTCAGCATAGCTTGTATTCAATAATGGAAATACCATCATTAAACTTACTAATATTGTTGAAATTATCTTTTTGAACATAATGATACTCCAATATTACCTTTCTTTTTATTTTTTTCTCCTGTCCAAAATAGATTTTTTGAACAGGAGATATTACAATTAAGATTCTTTTATGCTTTTAGCTTTCTTAATAAAACGATATACAAGTATACCTACTCCAGCCATACCAATAGCACCTACTGTAAGAATTAAATATATACCAGAGCCACCAGTAGTAGGCATATTCTGCAACTGAGAATCTATGATCTGAATAAGTGGTTCAGTATATGAACTTGCATCATTTCCTTTAGTATATGTCTTTGATACTATAGGATTATGTGTTAATTCTCCATTTGAATCTTTGTATGGATGTGTTTTATTATCATAAATATCTATTGTATAACTCTCTAATACTCCATCATCTTTAAATGTATTGGATATATCAATAGTGTAAATAGTTCTATTAAGAGAATATCCCATTGGTGAAACTGTTTCTTCGAGTTCATATACACCAGTATTTAATCCCTTATACACTAAGAAACCATCTTTATTTGATATTGACTCATAAATATAAGCTTCTGTTACATCAGAACCATCTTCTTCATATAACTTAGTTAATACAAATGTAGCTCCTTCAAGTGGTTGATCATTTTCTTCTTTAATTTTCTGAATCTCATCTATAAGATTATATGTATACTGATGTGTTACAGCTACTGTTTCTGTATACTGACTCTCAGGATCATTTGGATTATTAGAATATGATAACTGAACCTTATTTAAATTATCTAAAAATGCAGATTCATCAGTTGAATTACCTGCCATTAAAGCATCACTATTTAATTTGGTTGAATATTTAACGACTATATTTTTAGAAGTATTTAATGTAAACAGATACTTAGGTAAAAATGTAATTTTTATAACCTGAGTTCCATCATCATTTTCAGTTAACTCTAAAGTATAATTATCCTGCTTATCAGATGTCTGCTGTTCAATTATATTTCCTTCATTATCTGTTATTAACAGATCTTTTTCTTCAATATGATCTAATCCTGCATCCATAGTATCAATAATACTAAATGTCGGATTTTCATATGCTTCCGAATAAGATGGTAATACTGTTGCAATAGTAAATGGAATAACATCTCCTACTGCATAAGAATTGCCTAATTTAACAGTAGCTGTATTTGTAAGTCCATTAGAATCAAGAGAACCTGCATTTGATGTTACAGTTTTACTTTCTTTTAACATATCTTCTGATAATTCAGATGTAGAAAAATCATTTACTGATACTGTATTATATTTAGTTTCTTTATCAGAATTATTTTCTACTTCTTCATTAGTATCATTATCAGAATTATTTTCTGTATTTTCTTCTGTATTAGTATCTTTTATATTTTCTTCTGCATTTATATTCTCTGTATCTGTATTTTCTGCATTAATGTTTTCATCAGATGAGTTATTTGTTTCATTATCTTCTGTATTAATTTCTGTCACTTCTGCTGAATTTGTTGTTTCAGCATAAGCAAAAGTATTATACGGAATAACTGTCATTCCTAATGAAAGCATTGTTGCAATAATAAGATTTACTTTTTTTCTTTTGGTTCTTAACATAAAAAGTTCTCCTCATTTTTTAAAAAAATTAACTTAACCATATTCTTATCAGAATAATTAAGCCTATTAATAATATTATTCCTGTACAAGCAAATATAAATACTGGTGCTTTTACAGCTGTGATAACCTGCTGCTGTATTGTCTTTTCCTGTACAATATCATCAGCTACTCTATGCCCTCTTACTAATAATCTATGACTATTAACACCATATGGTGTACATGTAATTAATGTAACATAATCTTGCCCTTTTTCAATAGACAAATCATTCATTTCAGAAGGTAACACTGTTTTTATTTGATCTACTTCATAATTAAGTTTTAATCCCAATACATTTAATGTAAATATATCTCCTTCAACCATTTTATCGAGATCAGTAAATAACATTGATGTCGGAAGTCCACGATGTCCTGTTAATACAGCATGTGAATTTTCACCACCTATTGGTAATGAAGAACCATATAAATGTCCTACGCCTTTTTCCAATACTTCTTCTACTGTGTAATGATATATAGGTATTACTTGATCTATTTTTGGAATATTTATATATCCCATAACACCAGGCTCAATCACATACATATTAGATTCATATTCTGTATCGGGAAATGCTACATTTCCTTTAAGACCAGCAGTAAATTCATAATACTTTGCGTTATCACTGCTTATTTTTGCTGTATATTCTACTATATGATTAGTGCCAGTCGTAAATAGATTTTTATTATATTCTCTGGCTTTTTCTATATCTTTTGTATAATCAATATTTATATCATCTGTTAATTTGTTATATTCTGCAATAGTTCTTGATGATACATATCTGTTCCAGCTATCTGATATAGTAGGATAAAAGAATATGCTCATTCCCACATATAACATTATCAATATAAAACTATATAAGATTTTATATATTATTGGACGTTTATATTTATT
>AUXO012995255.1_pt1 | contig 14120 bp, 24 predicted proteins | sample 768731 | NCBI WGS metagenome assembly AUXO01 (sample SAMN02715735, study PRJNA202380) | gut metagenome | biome: sheep rumen | host: Ovis aries | place: New Zealand: Palmerston North | reverse complement strand
TAGTTTGATATATTTACACACGATACAGAGTTCAGTTTTAATTAGACACTCGCTACACTTCGTTTCGCTCGTTAGGTTCTCCTTACCACTCTCCTTTTTCCTTTCCAAAATTGATAAAACGCATAAAATTCCCCTTACCTTCCTTATTTGTGTATGATAAAAGACAAAGTTTTATATAGTTTGAAGGACATTAACATTATACCGACTCCCATAACAACGATAACTAGTAGGTCGGAGTGTATATGTAAAGGTCCCAGTATTGAAGGCAGGGGTTCAGATTATTTACCTTTAATTGCTGCTCCGATGTCATGTGTTATTTATGGTCTTAATTATCTTGAGTTTTCTAGCGCCGGGGTTAATACAGTCATACCCCGAACCTACCCCTTTGAAGAGCGCCTGAAATTATTTAGAGATCGTTTTTGTGCGTTTTCTTTAAAGGAGGCGGAGGAGATATGTAAGATATATAGTTTCATTGATTCCGGTTATATATGTTTAGATATGGCTAATGGACATATGTTGGATCAATTAGAGGCAGGCAAAAACCTAAAGAATTGTTTTGGGGATCATCTAAAGCTAATGGGGGGAAATATAGCCAATCCTGATACTTATGTTGAATATAAAAGATATGGATTCGATTACGTAAGGTGTGGAATTGGTGGTGGTAATGGATGTTTTGTTGAAGGTACTATGATTTTAATGGCTGATGGCAGTAAAAAACCAATCGACAAAATAGAAATTGGGGATACAATATTAAATGGCGCTGGTATTCCAGATACAGTCATTAATGTAGTGTGTCTTAATACAACAGAAACAATTAAAATAAATAATAGTATTGAATGTACCCCTAATCATGAATTTTACGTGGTATTAAAGGAAGATGCTAATAAAATAACAGACAGTAATTTATCAGAGTTTGCTTTTTGGATAAAAGCAGAGGATCTTGATAAAAATAAACACCTTTTAATAAAGATAGACGATGTATGAGTATGAGTGTGAAATATGTCATAAAAAGTTTTCACATAAACATGACAGCTATGCAATTAGGGCAATTATACAACACGTTGCAAAAGAACATGGCTTAACGAAAGCTGAGTATACAATAAAATACGTTAGACATGGAGATGTCCCACTATGTGCTTGTGGGTGTGGTACGCCAGTTGAGATAATGAAAGGTTGGAATGTTTGGAGAAAATATTATAAAGATCATAAAAATACTACAACCCCCTCACAAGAGACCCTAGATAAAGTAGCTGCAGCTAGACTTCTTAAATTAAGTGATCCAGATAATGATTCAATACCAGACACCATCTTAGAAGACGCACTTGTGAAATATAGGGCGCACGAACTTACTTTAAGAGATATAGAACTTAATTATGGGTTTGACAAAAGAACATTTCAAAGACTTTGGAAACTACGTGGTTACTCCACACAAGAAGAATTACTTACCCTAGCTAATGAATCTAAGGGGGTGCCCGGGACTCGTCGTGGAAAAGAATTGAGGAAATTAAATGAAGACTTCTATATTGAGATAAAAAACTTTATAGAGAATAATAAAGGGAAGTATACGATAAATGATATTAATAAAACTTTTGGAAATAAAGTTCAAAATTACACACTAGCTAGAAACCTCAGGGATCTTTTTGGAGAATCTATTTTTAACAACATCGTCTTTGGGATTAAGTCTCTAGAAGAATTAAAATTTTTAGAGATATTACGATTTTATCTTGGCCCAATAAATGTAAAATTAGGGTATAGATTAGAGAATTTCATATATGACTCTCTTATTGTAAAGGAGATCTTATTTGAGTATGATGGACGATATTATCATGGGAAAGATAAGTTGGAACATGATAAGTTTAAAGATAAATTAGCTAGAAAAAACGGATATTATATAATTCGGGTTTCGGATCGACAATCTAAACAATTGAGAACCTTAGTAAAGATCATATTATGCGCAAATTTAGTCTTATTGAAATCGAAAGCATTGAAGTTTGTAAAAAAGATAAAGGACAAACTGTTTGGGATTTGACAATTGAAAATGAACATTCTTATTGTGTAGGTGATAATATAATTGTTCATAATTGTCTTACAAGCACACAGACCGGAGTTCACTACCCGATGGCATCCCTAATTAATGATATTTATACTATAAAGAAAAATATAGGGGGTGAATGTAAAATAGTGGCTGATGGTGGAATAAGGTGTTATTCAGATATTATAAAGGCCCTAGCACTTGGAGCAGATTATGTTATGTCTGGTTTCTTATTCTCGAAGGCAGCAACAGGAGAGGAGGAGAAAGTTGGGGATGCTATAAAATATTATGGAATGTCGACGAAGAGGGCCCAGAAAGAGATGGGAAATACAGTTTTAAAGACGTCGGAAGGTAAATTTCTCAGTTTAACCAAGGAATATACTTTATCTGGTTGGGTTGAGAATTTTGATGCTTACCTTAGATCTGCCATGTCTTACTGTGATTCTCGTACTTTAGATGAGTTTAGGGAGAAATCAGTGAAGCAAGTGGTATCAGAAGAAACAATTAAAAACGTAAATAATAAATAAAATTATGCTAAAAGACATTACAAAAGAATTTAAGGTTATCAAGGAGGAAAATGTACGACTTCCGAGATATGAAATTTGTGTTAGAGTTGAGGTTCCGGATGATGAGTGGGGAAATGAATACAATCACACAAAGACCTACGGGAAGGAAGAATTTGAGAATGATCAGTTTCTTGCCATTGTTATAAGTTATATTAAGAAGTATAATTATGAGGACTTATCTGACTTTGGTACGACAGGTAGATTATTGAGAGAGTGGCTATATAATAACGACTTTTTCATGAACAGTGAAGATACTACCTTATGTGATTTAGATATTTGGTACTTTGATGAAGAGAATCGGAGATATAAAGTTGAGATACCGAAGTTAGATGATTACTTTGATGATCCTAATAGCTGGGAAGTTAGTTGGGATGATGATGAAGATGATGATGAGCCTGAGGAGACGGAATTCCAGAGAGAGTTCAAGGAGGAATTAGAAAAGCAGAATAGTGAGTTTTAACTTAATCTAGAAGACTTGGATCTCAGTCTTTGTTTTCCTTATACTTGAAGATGTAAAATGCAAAAATATGATACTAGATAGAAGTAAGAATTATTTAGATATCTTTGTTAGGCCTTTTGAGATTGACACAACCCTCCTCAAATACAGAAAGGAAGGGGTGGAGCCGTTTAATCAGGTTAAGTATTCAGATTTCACTACTAATACTAACTCTCTTTCTTTTCCTTTTAATAATGTTGATGTTGGTGATGAGATAGATGGGAATGTCGAAAGAAGAAGAAAAACCATATTCTCCAAGTTATTTAAAAAGAGAAAGAGGGAGAAGAGGTCTGAAATTGATGTCCTCGAGTTTTTTGAAGAAGTTAAATTATGTACTGAGGAATCGAAACAGACATATATAGAAAGAACAGAACCTTACTTGGCTGCGATTAAACAAGCAAAAGAACTAGGACAGGTAGCTCTAGTAGACAAGTTAATGGAGAATCTTAAGATAAACAAGTACGAGTCTATTCTATTTGCGGCTGGTTATGGAAAAAAGATAGAGGAGAGACAAATGGTAGAGTTTGCGAGAAAGTCTGATAAGGGGATTAGGTTGGTATATATTAAGAATTTCACCAGACCAATACCACAAGATGTCGCCACGAAGAAATTAGCCCTGGATAAACTTGAGGTATTTGATAATTACTGCGTTCTTTTCTATGATACAACTGGGGACATGTCAGATAAAACAGCCCTAGAAAAAGAAATAGAGCGTCAAAAGAAAGCAGATCCTATTCTCTTTGGTATGGTGAAAGGATCCAGGGCTTTATATTACGTGGCGGACTGGACAGATAAATATTGCGACTTAACATTATCCGAGTTCTTAAAGGTATCTGGATTAGGGGAAAGCAATATAGAGATAGGAAATGAAATAAAAATAGAGGGACTTTAATGTCTCTCTTTATTTTTTTTTATATACACCGCTCTAATATTTTTCTCTCTAATTCTCCACAAGATATAATGTTTATATTTGTTTTTGTTTCATATGTAATTACTCCTAGTATATTATTTTCTGTTTGTGGTGTATATAAATAGGACTTAATAATTGGATCTTTATAAACCTCTGGAAATCTTTTTTGTATATTTTTATCACTGAAGGAAATTGGTACTCTCTTTCTATGTAGTTTTGAAAATCTCATACAAGAATAGAGAGGGTTATTAGAGATTATTCCATAAGCACATTGGGATTTACAATAATAATTATTAAAAATAAGTTTCATGTAAACCTTTTCATTCTCAGGATTAATCATTAAGTTCTCCATTATTTCAATTAGTTTTTCGATAGAACTGGATTTTTCATAAACAAAGTAACCGGATTCGACTCTCCAGTTATATTCCAATAAATCCATTAGTCTATTAAAGCCTGTTTTATGAGTTCAAGGCTATTAGGAATAGCAGTGTTATTAATTACATCGATTCTATTTAACCTATGATTATTATAGGCCCAACCAAGAAATTTACTATTATCACGGAAGAAAAAAGACGATTGTTCTATAATAGTAGAATTTTCAAATATTATAGGTTTTTTAATATTTATGTATCTATATTTTTTACTTTTTCCAATTAGGTATTTCCTGGTACATGGAATATCGAGAGAACAAACATTAACTAGTGTCGTACTTTCGTTGTCTTGAATATAGTTGATTAGTATAAAAAGATTTACCTGATCTTCTTTCATCATCATACTAGCAAGCTCCATAGTATTTTGACTACACTTGTATAATCTTGATTTAAATCCCCTCATTACATTTATAAGGTAATAAAACCCTTATATCCGAGAATGTTATATATGATTAGAACTTTTGGACGAGGTAGGGGGAAAACTGCCTTGAAGATTGGATACGCTGAAAATATAAAAGAGCGTATGAAGACTTATTATCATCACAATCCTTATTTTGAGATGATTAGTAGTAGGGAAGGAACATTATATGATGAAAAACTAGTACATCTTTATCTCAGGTCTTTTGGTTTGAAATTGGGGATCTTAAATGAGTGGTTCTTAGATACCCCAGAAACATTAAAATTATTTCATACCGGTAGGATAAAAATGTTAAAGAGAGTTTGGAAAAAGAGGCAAGAATTATTTACCTTACAAGACTTTAAAGATACGGGGGATGAAATAAAACGAAGAATATATGAAGACTTAAGAATGACTATGTATAACGGTATTAATCAGCCTATAGATATTTTATGGAAGAGGGAAGCAAATAAAGTAATTCTTAAAAAGATGAGAATAGACCAGTATGAAATCTGATGCACTTATCGTACAGGGTGTTTGTTTGTTGTATAGTGGTAATGTTGAGCGGTTAATATTTATAATACCAATTGTTCCAAATATTAAAGAAATAATAGTAATTACGACTTTTAACCGTTCCCCTAGGAAGAAACTCGGAAGGTCTAGTATTACTACTTTTTTAAATGATGATAAGAGAAGGCTTAGTGATTTTAAATTTACTCTAGCCTATAATACTCATATTAGCCTTGTTGAAAAGATTAATGAATGTAATTTAAATATTAGTGAAATAGAATCTACTATAAATGAATATATTTCACTATATTTTAAAATGTTTAATGAGTATTTTAAAGTTATCCATTCTTATACAGTAGAGAAAATTTTATTCTAATAACCTTATTCATGTAATATGAAATTTGGAGTACCATTTAAAGTTATTGGATTACTGTGTATAAATTTAGATAGAGAAGAAGTTAGTATCGATTTTACACTTTCAGATAAAAACACTGGAGATCCTAAATTTTTTGTATTTAGATCAAGAGAGGAAAAAGAAAAGTGGAAAAGAGATCTTGAGAAAGCTATATTAAAAATAAAAAAATTTAATATCCTAAGAGAAGTAAGGGGAGTTAATATCTCTTATCTTGGAGGTGAGAAAGATTTAATATGAAGATAATATTTTTAGATTTAGATGGCCCTATTTGCGTTTTAGGTAAGCCGCAGAAAGATGCTATTTACTGTATCTCTGAATTGGTGAGATTGACTGGGGCTAAAATCGTTATAACCTCATCACATAGAATAGGAAAAACCTTAAATCAGATGACATCCCAGCTTTCATTATGGACCGGATTTCCATCTGAGTGTATAGTAGATTTATTAGATGTTATATGCACCCAAGATGGAAGAGAAATTTCTAGGGGTGCAGAAATAGAGATTTATTTACTCAATCACCCAGAGATAGATAATTATGTTATTTTAGACGATTTACCTGTAGTGTTATTAAGTCAAGTGAATAACTTTGTACATGTAACTGGTTCACAGGGAATTACAGGGGAAAATTTTAGAGAGGCCTTAAGAATATTAGGGTAAAAAATAAAGAGAAGACTATAAAATCATGTCTTCTCTCTTTTTTATTTTATCTGATTTAAATGTTGAAAATACTTGTTTCAGTACCTCTAACTTTAATTGTTCTAGCTCAGTATCTATATAATCCTTACTTAGTACTATTTCTGTCCACGTTGAATTATCCCAGTTCCAAGTATTTACTGGAAATTCAACTAAGTCAGCTGTCCACGGATCACTATGTCTCCATCTGAGGTATATGCAAAATCTTCTCCCAGACATAGTTTCAAAATAATAATAGCATTGAGATGGACACCAAATTAGATCATCAACCCACTCTTTAGTTTTCATTAATTAACTCCTCTCTAAGTTTTCCCAATGCTTTACCTAATAAATTCAACCCATTCCAATCATTAGGGTTATCTTCATTAGCTGCTGTTTCCACATCCATACCTATTCCCCAAATTTTATCATACGGGCTAGCCTCTACAAATTCACGAGTTTCATTTTTTATGAATTCTCTAAATTCATGCCAACTTGCAGCTTTATATCTTAATGAAAGTAACATAAATTCCTCCCTAACCTCACTCCAAGCATCTTCATTAAAATTTCTTACTCGTCTTCCTATACTTTTGGCTAGGTTTGGCATTTTTACAGTCTCAATTTCTCTCATTGCGTCTTTGTCATGGAAATATGAGGCCTTAAACCACATAAATAGATGTTCTGATGTTGGGAATAACTTAATTGTTCCATCATCCAGTTGAACTTTTATTTTTTCAGGTACAAAGGCCCAATTACTAAGAATTCCTCCCCAAAAATACAACCTGCCCTCTGTTCTTTTCATCCTAATATGGTATTACACCTAATTCTTTTAATAATTCTTCTATTTTTCTCCAGTCAACACAGTGACTTTTATAGTTTCTTACTATATCTCCTGTAGAGTATTTTATATAATCAATTTCTTGGTATATTAGTGGTGTACCAACAGCTATATCATCTATTAGTATATCTCCATGTATCTTTCGTGAAGTTCCGATATACATAGTTTCATCACTATATCCATTTATACCAGAGAGATGTATACTTCTTTCATGAAACCACCTTAAAGCCTCCTCTAGACTTGATTCTTCCCTAGGCTCCCCGGTGTTGTAATAATTGAAGGGATTATCGGCAGAGTTGTTTCTAGCAGTCCATAATATTAGTTTATGTCCCAATCTTATTAACCTATTTAATACCTCTACAACTCTAGGTACTTCATCTATAGCATACCCTGGCTCAGGAACCTGCCACACACAAGTTCCATCAAAATCAATAAGTATATTCATTGATTTTCAATTCTTCACCTTGTTTTAGTTTATATGTAATTAATATATCATTCATATAAACCACTGAATCTAATATTTTTACATTCCTAATATCTTCCCAGTAATCCGAAACATACCCTAAGCTATCTAATACAATAACTTCATATCTTTTCGGTTTTAAGAATAATATTATCGTGATTAAAAGTAGCGTACTAATTCTAATTATACCTACTATAATAGTTAGAGTCTGGTGTTTGTTTAATTTTTTCATGCTACATTATTCTTCCATATCTTATATTGTTTTTAAATTCTCCCCAATTCTTTGATCCTGCCATCATAAACCCATAATTAAACACATTATATAGCTTACTTATCCAAGCATCTAGTGTAGAAACAACATCAACCCATTCCATCTTAGAATCAACGAATTTAGATTTAGCGTCCTTTCCATCCTGTTGTATTCTAACGTCAAGTGTGGTGTTTCCATAGTATTGTCTTCTTAATCCTAACTCTTTTATAGGGCCTGTTTTAATAATATCTGGACTAACAGCTTCTAAAATATCTTTACCGTCCGGAGTTTTTATTTTCCGATATAAAGTTCCAGATGCTTCCACTAGACGTATAAAAGCCATCCCACACATTACATAATCGGCACCCAAGGCTATTGCTTTTAGGATATCTGAGTGACTTAAAATTCCACCATCGGCAACTATTTTTGTTAATTTTAGTCCAACGCAGGATGTATTCTTTAATCCAATAATATCAATTAAGAGTGATGCTAGTGGTGTATAGAATCCATACTTATCTTCATTTACTAAAGAGCCTGTTGACATTCCTACCCTAACATAATCTATCCCAGCCTTACAATAATCTATATAGACTTTTGCGTTTCCTATGTTACCGGCCATAATGTTTATTTGTCCGGCATATAATTGTCTTAAACGATAACTAAGCCGAATTATATTAAGATCATGACCATTACCGCAATCTAAGCATACATGAAATTGATACTGTGATGATCTCTTACCTCTATTTAAAAAATTCTCTTCTACTTCTTTTAACGAGAATGCGGCAAATAGATACTGACACATATCGAGTCTCTGTTCTATTGGTAAAGTTCTTGGTAGTACTGGTTTTATTCCAGATCTTTGCCAAGTTTTCCAGTTATTCATATCTATAATAGAATCAACTGGACTAGTAAAGATTGGTAAAGAAACTGTACCGTCTGAATCAACTACACCAAAATCATTTCTATCCTCAGTATTTCCTTCATTTGATATAGCAGGAATTAAAGCTATATCACTAAGTTCTAATAGTTTTTCCATTCGTATATAAGGAAAACAAAGAAAAGGAGCCGAAGCTCCCTCTCTTTTTTAAACCCTGTCAATATTCGATATTCTCAATCTCACCCTTTTCGTTGATAATACTCGGTTCAATGTCTGAAACCGAACCCTCAATGAATGGGTGGAATAAGAAGTTTTCAAAATTGACTGATTCACCGTGATCTCTCTTTGCTTCAGCATTGTCTACTATTACGTTAAGACACTGAATAGCATTGATCTCATTGATTCCGTTTCCTCTTCCATTTCTTTGGACAGGAACCGAAATTCTCCAGGTCATAAGAAGATCTACGAATTCAATTGGTGTTTTACCATCATCTTTTACTAATAAGTCCTTTCTAAAAGAGTTCACAAGCTCTTCTTCCATTTTGCCTGTGTTGTCCTTCATGAAAGTCTCATAATATTCAACGAACCCATCGTTTCTCTGGTTTTTGAATTTCTCATACCAGTTTGTGGGTACTCGTCTGATGATCGTTCTTTTTTCTTCTCCAATATTGAGAACTATATATCCCTCAAGTCTAGTGAATGTTTTGACAAGACACCTCTCACAAATTTTCTTAGAAAGATTGTCTATCATTTCTTTGTATTCACGTGTTTTAGGATACTTATAGTTTCCTCTCTCTTCGGAGACTATATAATTCGGTACCTCAAAGATGAAATCTATCTGTCGGTACTTACTGTTGAAGACTGATTCTACTACATGGACAACTGCCTCAGAATTTAAGGCTTCCGTTGTGTTAAATATGTCCACGTCAATTAATGTGGAATGACGGACTGTGTTGTGTATCCGTTCCACCATTGATCTTCCGTCTTCGCTGGATGAGGATGATGTTCTAAGAACCTCCTCTGTTATACCAGCCTCTTCGAGCTCTTTTTGCTCTTTTTGTTCTTGTTCTTCAACCTCCTTAGAGATTTTAGAATACTTTCTTGTGGTTAAATAAGCCACACCTCCGCCAATGATTAATCCAATGACGAAGCTAAACACTTTTGAACTTCTCATGTTCTTAAAATTTAAAAGTTAATATTTAGTTGGTTTAAAAATGTCTCTACCGAGTCCAACTAATAAGGGGAGAGTCATTACTAACATTGCACATGCAGCACCAACACCACTTAAGTAGGTCTTAGTGTAGCGATCAGCACAAGTTTCGTTTCGACCATCTCTGTTCTTATTGAGTGTGTCTCTAACGGATCTGATAATATTAGTTCCAAGTTCCATAATAACTTAAAATTATTTAGTGTCTATTGTTGTTATTGCTTTTTCCCATTTGTCCTTGAACACGATCTGCTGCAATAGCAAGACCATATCCAGTCAAAGCGATGGCGACGCTTACAATGAAGCCCACCTTACTAATTTCGCCACATGTTTTAGAAGCTTTAAACAAGTTCCTAAATTTCGTTTTTAAATCCATTTCTATAGTTTTGTTTTTAGTTTTCTCTAGAATAAAATTTAGAAAGGAAAGGGCCTAGATTCTTTTCTTCAAACCTAGACCCCAAACCTTTCGTTGAGAAGTTCAAGTCACCGTTTCCGGTTTATCTTTCTGTTTCCGTGATTTTGTGCTTGCTTGATCCTCTCTTTCTTCATGTGTTAATTCTTCGGGGTGGTCACTTTAATAAGCCAATCCCCGCACTTCTTGGCCAGATTTTTCCCACACTGACCAACGTTCTTACAGGCAGTTCTAACTACCTCACTTTTGTTGTACAATGCCACACTACTAGCGGCAACTGCGATTCCCAGGAGAAATGTCATCCCTGGTTTCATCTTTTTGTTCTTTTCCATTTTTATTAGGGTTTAAATTTAAAATACTTTTTCATTTTTCTATACATTTATAAGGGTTTCAAGGGGACATTTTTCCAACCTGTCCTGAATCAACCTATTTTTTATTTGATCCGATTTTTGCCTCTCATCTATTTCTCTGTGACTGATGAATGTATTAAATATTGTTGGGTTTACTTGATCTAGTTTTCCAGTTTGTCTCGTATAAGCTAGAAATAAACCACTTCTAGTAGATAGGCTAACAGAATCTTCACTAACTGTTATCGTCCTAATTGAATCACTACTAAAAGATATTGGCAGCTCATGAAGTAGTATTTCATATGTAGCCTCTTTTATACCAGGGAAATCCTCTCCTCTTGCCCTCTGATAATAACGTTCTAGGGCATGTTGCTTTATTATTATCGGAATTCTAGTATTATCTATTTTTCCCCTCATTGTAATATCCCATAAAATTACCTCTTTCTTATTTGATCTGATTGGGTCATCTATTATAGAGAACGTATTAAATACTATACCACCCTTCTCTGGTACTACTTTTATTATAACGTCGTAACTCCAATTTCCTCTTTCCGATTTTAAAGAACCATAAACAATATTAAACCCCTCTTTCTTTATCCTCCCTTGTTTTAATGCGGTTAGTCGTGTTTTTCCTAGTTTCCATATAAAGTTTTCTAATCTAGACCTATCTCTATTATAAGATCTAGTTAAGTCTCTAATGTTTTGTCCTTCTACTAATGTATATCCAATTGTTTTCATATGTAGAATAAATAAAAATAAACACCTAAGATTTGTTTTCTTAGATGTTTTTCATATATAAGGATTTCAGGTCATAATACAACATACCCATCTTGATCATAACCTACTTCTACCTCCCTAACTCTTTTCGTCCAAGGAAATAGTGGATCCGGTTCTATGATTTTTAAGTCACAGGTTCCATCCCTCAAAATAAAATTAGGATAATAACTCGTTGTTTTTATAATTATCGTATCTTGAGTCGGAACTGTTTTATGATATATTACAACCCTATATTCATACTTTTTTACACACCCACTAAATAGAATTGTTAGTAGTAGTATTAGTATTATGTAGTATTTCTTTTTCATATTTCATCTGTACGTTTTTTATATGCTCTCTTAGTTTATCAAGATCTGAGAAATCTGAAATAAGGCACTCTCTTTGATAATATACCCCAAAGCTTACCTTCTCGAAATCAGTTGCTAAATTTGAAACACTAAGTAATATGTCCCCTGGTAATCTATATGAAACATTCAACACTGGATTCTCTGTTGATAAATCACAATCCATAGTAACTTTCTCAAATTCTATATTTCCAATCCCCGAGACTATAAAATTCTTAATGGATCTTACTTCCTCTTCCTTCTCTCCCAACCTTAACCTATCAAATGCCTCCTTATGTTTTCTATATTTTTCTATGGCTTCTTCTATGTTAAGGTCTCTATTTTCATCATACCAGGACTGTATTATTTCTTTTACCTCACCAACTTCTCTCCCCTCTTGTATTCCTAGACGCTCCATAATAGTACGCCCAGATATCGGAGATTTTAGAGGGGCCGGTTTTTCTAGTTCCGTATTCATAATCTCTCGGAACTTAGATACTTGGCCCATAATACAATACTCAGGTGCATGGGCGTTATTATCTGCGTCTATAAGTGAGAGGGTGTTTTCTAAGTTGTCTCCTAAAATTCTCATAGCCTTTCTAACTTGCTTCCTACTTAATTCTAGGCCACTCTGTTTTAAGATCATATGATTTTCAATACAGAGACAAACAGATTCTATAAACTCCGTAGAACATTTTAATCTCCCCAATATACTTCTAGCCATCTCCCCACTTTTCTTTTCATGGCCGAAATAACTCCAAGTACCATCTTCTCTTACTCCATGCTCAACTGTTTTCCCTATGTCATGAAATAAAGCAGCTGTTCTACATATTAAATCCGGCTTTACATCATGAACAACTTTTAACGTATGCTCAGTAAAATCTAGGTTATGAAATTTTGAGTTTTGATTCATACCCCAAGAAGATTCAAACTCAGGAATTATATATCCTAGGAGTTTATACTTATGTAAATCTCTTATAGCCTGATCTACCCTCTCTGTTACTAGGATCTTTGAAAACTCAGACCACACCCTTTCCATACTAAGCTTATAATATTCCGGGTAGTCTGTTATAGTTTCTAGTGTTTCTTCTGATATTGTAAACCCCTTCTGATATGCAAACCTAAAAGCCCTCAACATTCTTAAAGGATCGTCTATAAAAGTTTGCTCTCCATTTATCGGTGTTCTCAATAATCTTCTCTCTATATCTTCCCGGCCCTTCTCTGTCGGATCTAAGATAACGCCGGAAACTACATTTTGATATAAGGCGTTACAGCAAAAATCCCGACGCCTAGAATCTTCAAGTATCCCGGCGTATTCTACTTGATCCGGTTTTCTTGGGCCGGTATTATAACTCTCTCTTCTCGGCATTACACATTCAACCTGTTCACCAAGGAGATCAAATTTAGCTGTTCCATATTTCGGAAACACAGTAAAACCAGAGCAAACATCACCCCACTCTTGTTTTAGGTAATCTGTAAATTCTGTTGCTCCGTTTTCAAGATCAATACAAAGGTCATAGTCTTTCGGTTTTATCCCCAGCATCATATCCCGAACACAACCACCAACATAATATACCTCAGCTTTACCCCAAGATTTCACTATCCTCTTTAATAGCTCTTTGTCCATCTTTATTTTTTAGCTAATATTACAAATTCCTCCCAAAAAGCTTCAGGAAAATCATAATAACCGAGAACAAGAAATTCAGATATTGTAACTTTTATCTCCCCGTTCTCAAATGAAAATACAAAACTATCATCCTTATTAAATTTATATCCTGACTTTTCTTTTACATTCTTCTCCAACCACTTCGCTAACTCAACTTCTTTCCAGTCCTGTAAGTGAATTGGATTGTTCTGGGCTATAAACTTTCGGACAGTCTTTATATTCAATCCCTTAGTTACTTCTCTTCTATATTCCCTCTCTTGACTACTTTTTTCTACTGACTTGAGTATAAAATCCCCGCAATCCACTACTTTACCAATAGTGTAAAAGAATAAAATGATAGGAAATAATGTAATCCAAGCAGCAACAGGTATATAATCTTCTTTCCTATCTACAAGCCGATTAAGAAGAGAAAATAGATAACCACATGTAATATAACCTAAGATACACAAAATAATTAATAACCACGTATTCATTTCATATATAAGGAAAAAGAAAAGGAGATTAAACCCCTTTTACTTTATTTTTTATTTCT
>AUXO017941864.1_pt1 | contig 14121 bp, 8 predicted proteins | sample 768731 | NCBI WGS metagenome assembly AUXO01 (sample SAMN02715735, study PRJNA202380) | gut metagenome | biome: sheep rumen | host: Ovis aries | place: New Zealand: Palmerston North | reverse complement strand
AGTCAAGTAGATGCAGCTAAAGTTTTAGGGATATCTAGAAGAACGTATCAAAAAATATGAAACACTTGAAGATGAATCTGATAATCAGCTTCTAAAAACTTCGATGCTCACGTTGAGATGGTATGTCAGCTTGCTGGAAAATAATTTAAAAAACATTTTTTTAGTAAAATTTGTGATTTTTTACTAAATATATTATGGGTGATGTTTTTTGAATAAATATGATGTTTTAAAAAAATATTTTGGATATAATGCCTTTAGAGGTGCACAGGAGGAGGTGATTGATTCACTTCTAGCTGACTATGATACAGTTGCTATTCTTAAAACTGGTGGTGGTAAGAGTGTGTGCTTCCAGATACCAGCATTAATGCGTGATGGTATTACATTAGTTGTAACTCCACTTATTTCATTGATGTATGATCAGGTAAGAGAATTAAAAGAAAGAGGTATTAATGCTTCATATATTAATTCATCTATGAGGGCTTATGAGCAAAGAGAAATATATAATTCGTTTAAGGATATTAAAATACTATATGTAGCTCCTGAGAGGTTGTCTAATAAGGAGTTTATATCATATATTAATAAGTATAAGGTTTCATATTTAATAGTTGATGAGGCTCATACTATTATGTGGCACATGGATTTTAGAGAATCTTTTATGTCTATAAAGGATTTCTTAAAAAGCTTTAACTATAGAATCCCTTTAGGGCTTTTTAGTGCAACAGCTAATAAATATACTATTAATGAGATTAAAAGGGTGTGTGGTATTAATAACCCTAATATTATTAAATCATCCTTTGATAGACCAGATTTGTTTTATAAAATTATAAGAAATGAGAATAAGGTTTTATATATTATTAATTATCTTAAATCTCATAATAGTCCCGGTATTATATATTGTAATACTCGCAAGGAGGTTATGTCCTTATATGAGGTTCTTAAGAATAATTTTAAGGTATATTATTACCATGGTGGTCTTGAAAATGATATTAAGGAACGCAATCAGGATAGATTTTTAAAATCTAAGTCAGGCGTTATGATTGCGACTAACGCATTTGGTATGGGAATCAACAAGCCTGATATTAGATTTGTTATTAATTATTGCATGCCGGATTCTGTTGAGTCGCTATCTCAAATGGTAGGTAGAGCTTCAAGAGATGGTAAGGGTGGAGAATGTGTTATTTTATATAATAATGTTGATATAAGAACAATATACTTCTTTATTCAGCAAATTGATTCCACGACTAAGTCTTTAGAAGAGATTAGAAGAGTAAAAAACTATAAGTATTTTTGCATGCAGAGTATTAAAAAAATACTTACTTCTAATGAATGTATTCACAAAAGTATGGCACTATATTTTGGTGAAACCATAAACTCGTGCAATAATATGTGCTCTAATTGTTTAAAAGGTTGACTTTTATTCTAAAATATTGTAGAATTGTGATACACGCGATGACTAAGAAGTAGTAATTTATATAGGCGTTTAGAGAAAAAGCGGTTGGTGAAAGCTTAAGTGGATGATAGATGAACTAGTCTTAATAGCGGGATACTGAACATATAATATAAGTAGGATATCACGTTACTCTACGTTACAGAGATAAATGAGGTAGATTTTTATCTACGAACTTAAGGTGGTACCACGTTTATGACGTCCTCTAGATTTTCTAGAGGACTTTTTATATTTTAGGAGGAATAGTATGAAGAATTTTGAGAAATACAAGAGATTTGAAACAATTAAGCTTAAGGATCGTACTTGGCCTGATAAGGAAATAACTAAGGCACCTATTTGGTGTTCTGTTGATTTACGTGATGGAAATCAAGCACTTATTACACCAATGAATATTGATCAAAAGGTTAGATTCTTTAAGAAACTTGTTGAGGTAGGATTTAAGGAGATTGAGGTAGGATTCCCTTCAGCATCACAAATTGAATTTGATTTCTTACGCAAGCTTATTGATGATAATCTTGTACCAGATGATGTTACATTACAGGTATTAACTCAGGCTCGTGAGCATTTAATTCGAAGAACTTTTGAGGCCGTAAAGGGATTACCAAGAGTAATTCTTCATATTTATAACTCGACTTCAGTTTTACAGCGTAAGGTTGTGTTTGGTAAGGATAAGGAAGAGATTAAGCAAATTGCAATTGATGGAGTTAAGCTTGTAAGACAGCTTGAAAGTGAATTTGATGGTGAGGTAAGACTTGAGTATTCTCCTGAATCATTTACAGGTACTGAAATGGATTATGCGGCTGAAATTTGTAATGCAGTGCTTGATACATGGGGAGCATCAAAGGATAGAAAGGTCATTATTAACCTTCCATCTACAGTAGAAATGGATACTCCAAATGTATATGCTGATCAAATTGAGTATATGTGTCGTAGCTTTAAGGATAGGGATGCAGTTATTGTATCTCTTCACCCACATAACGATAGAGGAGAGGGTGTTGCGGCATGTGAACTTGGACTTATGGCAGGAGCAGATAGAGTTGAAGGTACTTTATTTGGTAATGGAGAGCGTACTGGAAATCTTGATGTTGTTGTAGTTGGTCTTAATATGTACACTCATGGTGTTGACCCTAAGCTTGATTTTTCTAATATAAATGATTTAAAGGAAATATATGAGGATGTTACTTGCATGACTATTCCTGATCGTCAGCCATATGTAGGAAAGTTAGTATTTACAGCATTTAGTGGTTCACATCAGGATGCGATTAATAAGGGTATGAGAGCATATAAGGATTCAGGAAATAAGATTTGGGAGGTTCCATATCTTCCAATTGATCCAGATGATCTTGGAAGAAAGTATGAGCCACTAGTACGTATCAATTCTCAATCTGGAAGAGGTGGAATCGCTTTTGTATTGGAGCAAACATATGGATATAGACTTCCTAAGGGATTACAGGGTGATTTTATGCATGTTGTAAAGCGTGCTACAGAAAAGAAGGGAGAGCTATCTCCAGAGGAGCTTAAGGAATTGTTCTTAAATACTTATAATGATAAATCTGGAGATCTACAATATGTATCTCAAAAAATTTTAGATACAGAGGAGCAATTCAAGAGAACTCTTACATTTACATATAAGGGTAAGGAGGAAACATTTGTAGGAGATGGTGATGGACCTATCTCTGCAATTGTTGATGCCTTAAATCAGTCAAAGCATTTTAATATTGACATAATTGATTATTCACAACACTCAGTTGAGAATGGTTCAAAGGCTGAAGCTATTTCATATATTGAGATTAAAAACCTTAATAATGGAGCATCATATTTTGGTGTTGGAATATCTCAATCTGTGGTTCGTTCAACAATTTATGCAATTTTTAATGCAATAAATCGTTTCTAGCCGTTGCAATTTAAAAAATCTAAGGCTATAATTAAATTAAGAAATAGAAACGAAGTAATTAATTATGCAGTAATACATTGGTAATTCTTAGTTTTTGTTTTGGAAAAGAAAAGAAAGAGGAGGAATATAACTAATGTATACAGGTGTAGTTAAATTCTTTGATTCTAAGAAAGGTTATGGATTCATTGTTGTTGATGGAAAGGATGTATTTGTACATTATTCAGCTATCAACCAAGAAGGACATAAGTCATTAGATCAAGGACAAAAGGTTACATTGGATATTGTTGAAGGTAAGAAGGGTCAACAAGCATCTAATGTTACAGTAGTTAATGAATAATTAACAATCAATTGAGGTTATCTTTTAAGATAATCTCTTTTTTTTATAAAAAAGTAAAAAAACGTTTTCATTTATGACGAATATAGGCTATAATAAAAGCATATTAGAAAACGCTTTAGTTGATGGGGAGTGGATTCTAAATTGGGAAAGGAATTGAAAAGATGAAGAAAAAAAGATTTATTAAGCTTGCAGGAGCTACCACTCTTGCGGCGCTAGCAGGGTTATCTCTTGTAGCCTGTGGTGGAGATGATAAAGATACTGTATATACAGTTAAGCTTAATTCAAACGATCCAGATACATCTGATAATATCTCTGTTACAAAATATGATGATATGGAGGTTAAGGAGGGTTCTACCATTAATCTTCCAACTTTAACATATGAAGGATACACATTTGGAGGATGGTATAGTGATGTAGATTTCAACAATGAGTTTACTAAAACTACAAAGGTTGAATCAGATTTAACACTATATGCAAAATGGACTAAGAATGGTGAACCAGCACCAACACCTACAACAACTTATACAATTACATTTGATGCAAATGGACATGGTACTGCACCACAAGCAGTTAGCGGAGTAACAGCTTTACCACAAACATTACCATCTATTGAGGCAGATGGATATAGATTTATTGGATGGGGTACTAGTGCTTCAGCTACAACTGCAGTTGCAGCTGGTACAGCAATTACTGAAAATACAACACTTTATGCAATTTGGGAGCAAATGTCATTATATGAAATTTATGCAGCTTCACAAGGTAAAGTTTATGCGACTCAATTTGAGGAGGCAATTGTAGCCCCATCTATTACCACATATGATGGAGAATCTCAAGGAATATTTAGTGTTTCAGATCAAACAAATGAGCTTAAGGTTGAAGTTACTGGTGGAAAACTTGCAGTAACAGATGCATCTACTTCAAAACCAGCAGAAGCAAGAATTGAAATTGGATATTTATATTCAGGAGTACTTGAAGGTACTTTAACTCATAAATTTACAAAATCTGCTTCAAAGCAAGATTTAATCTCATTCTATGGATCAGCTGATTTAGCTTCTGAAACTAAATTATTTGCGTTAAAAACTGATACAAATAAGAAAGTAAATGTTTTACTTGCAGGACCTAAAAAAGATCCTGATGATTCAAGTAAGAATTGGGGAGATTTACAAACTCATTATGTAGGAACTCCAGTTACTTTTGTAGAAAATGAAGAAGTAAATATTTATTATAAATATGAATTTGAAACAGGAAAACTTACAATTAAATATAATAATCAAGCCGTTTTAACAGATTATGTTTTACCACTAACTACAACATATGGTACAACACAAATGGCTATTAGACCATTATTTATTACTGGATTTGGATTCATCACTGGAGGAGCTGCTACAGATAGAGCAGTATATGTTGATGATTTCGCATTAATTAATACTGGAAAGGGTGACCTTGCAGCTACTAAGACATATATGATTTCAAGACTTGATTCATTATATCAATTCCTTGATGTTGAACATAAATATACAATAAATGGAGCTGATATTACAGCACTTTATAACAATGTAAAAGCAGGAATTAATGCCGCTACATCTGCAAATGATGCAGCTGATGCGTTTATGGCATTTGCTACATACAAAGCGATTAAGTCTGATGAAGATGTTGCAGAAGAGCTTGAAGCATATAAGAAAACTCAAAAGGAAACTATATCTACATATAAGACAACACTTAATATAGATAATAATTATAGTGTTAATAAAACAGCTGTTGAAGCAATATTTACAGATGCCAATACAGCAATTGATGCAGCTACATCAAAGAGTGCTGTAGATGCAATTGTTACAGGAGTTTCAACAAGCGTAGCTGCAATTAAGTCTGATGCTACATTAAGAGCAGATGCAGTATCTGAGCTTGCACAATATAAAGAATCTAAACTTACAGAAATTGCATCTGATATTGCACAAGATAAGCAAGCTGATTGTATTGCAGCAGTAAATACTGCATATGAAACACAAATTACAAGTTTAAACAATTGTGCTATGACAGATCTTAATACAACTCTTGCAGCAGCAAAGACTGCACTTGATAATGTTGTAAATTCTTATAAGAAGACAATTGCAGAGCTTCAAGCTGAACTTGATGCAAATCTTCAAGCATATAAGGCTACAAAGATTACTCCTTATAGTACGACAGATGAAATTGAAAATGCGTTAATTCAAGCAGTTAATGCAATTACACTTGATTGGACAAATAAGGATACAATTGATTTATGTAATGCAGAATATGACGCAAAGGTTGCAGAAATCGATGCCCTTGTTGCAACTCATGTTGCAAAGGTTCAAGCAAAGGCAGAGCTTGATAATTATGTTACAACTGCACTTGCAGAATTAAAGTTAGTTCAAGAAGATGAGTATGATACTTCTGAATATAAGACTGAAGTAGGTACTTTAGTTGCAACTCAAAAATCTAATATTCAAAATGCTATTGATATCGCATCAGCTCTTACAGCAGCTGAAGGTGCAGTAGATGCTAAGATTCTTGAAATTAAGGCTGCAACAGAAATTACAGTTACATTTGTAAATGGAACTGAAACTGTTGATACACAAGTTGTTCTAAAAGGACATACTGCAACAGCATCAACAGTAGTACCTACAAAGACTGGATATGCATTCAAGGCTTGGTATGCAGATGAAAATCAAGAGACAGCATTTGATTTCACTACAAAAATTAATTCAGCAACAACTATTTATGCTGGATGGTATGATGCTTATAGTAATCAAAGTGCTAATTTGACTAAGGTGACTTCAAATAATGCAACATCAGGTGTGATATTTAATAATGATGGCATAACAGTAACACTTGCTGGAGGAGGAGTTTCTCTAACTTCTAAGGCCACAAAGTCTGTAGATCAAAAATATGAATTTACTCATGCACTTTTACCTGGTGGAGGTAATAGAACATATACATTTAATAGTTCTGTTGATACTCAAATTGTTGTTTATTACACTATAACAAATAGTAACTGGGCTGATCAAAATAAGAGTTTGTACAAGGATGGTAATAAGGTTGTAGACTATAGTTCTACAAAATGTCCGGGTTCAACACCAGTAGCATACACATTAAACTTGAGTGCTAACACAAATTGTGTATTAAGTTCAGATGGACGACTAGTAATTTGGGGATATGAAACAACTATTGATACAAATACAGCAGTAACAGGAATCACTGCTAAAGCAACAGCTGGAGAAGATTCAATCTCTGTATCTGATGTAAAACTTCAACCAGTTTCTGGTGCTGCATTTGCTATTACTGAAGGATATACAGTAACTGTAAAGGATAGCAATAATAATATAGTATCTGATTACTCACAAAACTTAGCAGCAGGAACTTATACAGTAACAGTTAAATATGGAACATATACAGTTTCTGATCCATATGAAGTAAAAATTGAAGCAGCAGTACCACCTGTGTATGATTATATCACATATGTATGGAATGGAGATAAATGTACAGCAACACAAGAGTGTATAAATTATCCAGACCTTACAGTTACTGAGACAGTAACAGGAGTATTAACAGAGGTTACACCAGCAGGTGTTGGAGTAAATCAAACAGCTAAGTATGTGGCAACATTTACAAATGAATTATTTGCTACACAAGAATCAAAGGTATTCGAAGTAGAAAATACAGCGATTGTACCAGCATATGCTGATATTACATATGTATGGGATGAAGATAAGTGTACAGCAACAAGAGTATGTACAAATGTACCTGAGCTTACTGTTACTGAGACAGCAACAGGAGTATTTACAGAGGTAACTGCAGCAGGTATTGGAAAAGAACAGACAGCTAAGTATGTAGCAACATTTAAAAATGAGTTGTTTGAAGAGCAGTCATCAGAAACATTTGAAGTTCCTGGTACTATGATTGCAGTTATTACAACTGAGGCTGAGCTTGAAGAAGCTGTTGCAATAGATAAATTTGGATTTAAATTAGGTAATGATATTACATTAACAAAGCATATCAATATAAGCGTGAGTGTAAGTATTAATTTAGATAACCATACTATACATACAGGAGACTATAGACTTTATGTTTCTAATGATAGTAGTACAATTAAAGTATCAATTTCAAATGGTACAATTGAAGGAAAAACAAATGTTTTAAGAGCAAATCAAAATTCAGAGGTTACAGTAACTGATTTAACTGTTAATGCCACTTCAATAGGAATTGCTTCTCTTGCAGGAACTTTAATTATTAATTCAGCAACAATAACTGCTGCGACTGCAGTTGTTGCATATGAAGGAGCAAATGTAGAAATCAAGAATGGAGCATTTACTTCAACTGAAGAAACAATTATAGCAAATTCTAATTCAACTATTACAATCAAAGATGGAATATATAAATCTACAGCTGATTGTGCTCTTGTAGCTGTTGGTGGAACAATTATTATTGACAATGCAGAGGTAAATGCACAAGAAGCTGCTGTTATGGCAATTGATGCAGGAACTGTTGAAATCAACGGTGGAACGTTTACAACAGTTGACAACTTCGTAGTTGGAACAAATGGTACAGAAGGTAGAGGTGCTAATTCAATTGCAATTAATGGTGGAACATTCAATGGAAATATTACTTCATCAGGATATGTTGCATGTGGAATCTATGTAGCAAATGATGACACTGTAGTTGTAAATGCTGGAACATTCAATATCACTAATGGAGTAGGAGTACTTGCTCGTTCTGGAAATACAACTATTGATTCAAAGGTAGTATTCAATGTTACTGGAGATGGAACACTTGGTAAGGTTGGAGATAGTAAAGTTACAGTACCATCAGGTGAAGTGTTAGTAATTGACTATGCAGCAAATTATCCAGGTGGAGATCCAACATTAACAAATAATAATGCGGCTAGTGTATATGCGTTAGTTGATGATGAAACTAGTCTAGTTGCAGCTAATGGAATAGCTGACACAATAGTATTAGCTTCTAATATCACATTAACTGCGAGATTAACAATTTCAGAAGATGTAGTGTTAGATTTAAATGGTAAGACAATAACTACAAGTTCAACAAATATAATTCGAGTTGCAAATGATACGGATGCAATTAATGTAACAATAAAGAATGGTACAATCACAGGAGATTCTCATGTAGTACGTTCTATGATGAATGCGACTGTGACTCTAGATGGTATTACAGTAACTGCTACAGGAATTGGAGTATCAGCAACAGAAGGAACATTAATAATTGAAGATGCAACAATTAATGCTGCAACTGCAGTAGTTGCATACAATGGAGCAAACATTACAATAAAAGATGGAGTATATACTGCTAGTGGAGAGGTTGTAGTTGCACAAAATGGTTCAACAATTACAATTAAGGATGGACAATTCCAATCTACAGCAGGTGTTGCGATGTCTACAGTTGCTTCTACATTAATAATTGATGGTGGAACAGTAAATGCACAAGAAGCTGCTGTTATGGCATTTGATGCAGGAACTGTTGTAATCAATGGTGGAACATTTACAACAGTTGACAACTTCGTAGTTGGAACAAATGGAACAACTGGAAGTGGAAAAAATACAATTACAATTAATGGTGGAACATTCAATGGAAATATTAAAACTAGTGGATACATTGCATGTGGAATCTATGTAGCAAATGATGACACTGTAGTAGTAAATGCTGGAACATTCAATATCAAGAATGGAGTAGGAATTGTAGCTCGTTCAGGAAATACAACAGTTGAATCAGCAGTAGTATTCAATATTACTACAGATGGATCAATTACAAGTGGTAAGGTTGGAGATGCTAACATTAACATTGAACAACCACATGAGTTAGTTCTAGATTTACTAGCATCATACCCAGGTGGAACTCCAACACTTACAAATAAAACTTCATATGATATTTTAAGATTAGTTGGAGTATCAACAGAAAACGAATTCCTTACAGCTATTAATGTACCTAATTCAATAGTTACATTAAAGGATGTTATTACATTAACTGGTAACCTTATAACTGATTTAAATGGTACAGTTAAGGTAATTGTAGGGGATTATGGTATTGATAACTATAATCCAGATCTTGATGTTTATTATACTATCCAAATTGGTATAAATTGTACATTAATTTGTGATGTAGATAATGCTGTAACTGCAGGTATTGTTGTAGCGCCTGCTGGATATCATATAAAAACAACTACTAATACTGATGAAACTTATACTTTCACAGTAGAAGCTGATGAATAAAATAAAATGAAGGTGGCTCTTTAGTCACCTTTATTCTTTTTTATTTGTACTTGAATAAAATATGTACAAATGATATAATAACATAGTAATTATATTGGAGGATTTAACCATGGGTGTACTTGATATATTCATTTTAATATTCGCAATTTTATTAATAATAATAGTAATGATGCAAGAATCTAAAGATAATATTAATGATGCCTTCTCAGGACAGAAGACAGAGCTATTTAAGAATCAAAAGGCTCGTGGAGTAGAATTATTCTTCCAAAGAGCTACAGCTGTTTTAGCTATTTGCTTTATAATTCTTATTATAGTATCAGCAATGTTATAGAATTAAAAGATTTCTTCGGAAATCTTTTTTTAATACTGTGAGGTAATGTTTATGAATAATATGGATTTAGTGCTTGAAGCATTATCCAAACCATATTGCCATATGGTAATGGATATAAACAAAATAACAAATATATCTAAAACTGAAATAAAGAGTATTCTAGACAAGCTTATAGCTGATGATAAGGTAACTTTAATAAATAAGCTATATTATCTTAAGAAAAGCGGAATAATAGAGGTTAAGGATAAAGGCTTTGGTTTTATCAAGGTTGAAGGTGAGGATGAAGAATATTATGTAGAGCGTGGTGGGAATAATGGCGCTTATACAGGAGATATGGTATCATTTTATATTCTTCCTCGTATTGGAAGACAAAAGAAGGATACAGCTGTAGTTCTTAATATATTGAAGCATTCTAATGAATTTATATATGGAGAGCTTGTTGAAAAGAAGTCTAAGAAGGGTACAAGATATCAAATAATATCTGCTAATAAGGATTTTGATGTTAAGGCTTCTGTAAATTTTATGGACTTAAATGGAGCTGTACCTGGAAATATAGTAGTAGGAAAGCTTTCTAAAGAGGGTACTTTATTTAAGGCTGTCGTTACAAGAATTGTAGGACATAAGGATGATCCTGGTGTTGATATTTCACTTGTAGCATTAGAGTTTGGATTTGAACCTACATATCCTCTTGAGGTTATGGCTGAGGCCATTGCTCTTCCTGAAAGTGTAGATGTAAATAAATATCCTAAAAGAGAAGATTTTACAAAGGATAAGGTAATTACAATTGATGGTGATGATTCAAAGGATTTTGATGATGCTATTTGTGTAAAGAAATTATCTAATGGAAATTATAAATTATATGTACATATAGCCGATGTATCTGAATATGTAATAGAAGATTCAGAGCTTGATAAGGAAGCATTTAAAAGAGGTACATCTGTATATCTTGCAGATAGAGTTATAGCTATGCTTCCACATACCTTATCAAATGGGATTTGCTCTCTTAATGAGGGAGTAGAAAGACTAGTTTTATCTTGTATAATGGATTTTGATCCAGATGGAAGATTAATAAGGTATGATATTAAGGAGGGTATTATTAAATCAACTCATAGAATGACCTATAATAAGGTTAATAAGATGCTTATGGGTGATAAGGATTTAATAAATGAATATAGTGATATCTATCAGATGATTTTAGATGCTAAGGAATTAGCTAATAAAATACGTAAAAGAAGAGTTGATGGTGGTGCATTAGATTTTGATGTGCCTGAATATTCTATTTCATTAAATGATAAAGGTGAGCCTATATCATTTAAGCTAAGGGAAAGAGGAGAAGCAGAGCTTCTAATTGAAGATTTTATGCTTAAGGCTAATGAGACTGTAGCATATCATATGTCAATGGCTAATCTTCCTTGTGTATATCGTATACATGAAACACCTGATCAGGAAAAGCTTCACAATACTCTAGGATTTATCGAACGTCTTGGATACAAGATTCCTAAGACAAAGCATGATATTCTTCCAACTGAGCTTCAAAAGTTAATGAATGATGTTAAGGATAAAGGTAATGATTATTTTGTTGTAAATCAAATGATGCTAAGAAGCATGATGAAGGCTAAATATAGTGAGGAGTGCATAGGACACTATGGACTTGCATTAAAATATTATTGCCATTTTACTTCACCAATAAGACGATATCCAGATTTAATGACACATAGGCTTATAAAAAAGCTTATGCTTCATCCAAATAAGAAGACATTTGATAAGGACTTTATGCATTATATGCTTAATCTTCATGAAATATGTGTCACATCATCAGAACAGGAAAGAAAGAGTATTGAGTGTGAGCGTGAAGTAGATGATATGCTTATGGCTTGGTATATGACAAACCATATAGGTGAATCATATAAGGGTGTTATTAATTCAATTACTCAATTTGGTATGTTTGTAACAATTGATGGTGGAATTGAAGGATTAGTTCATATTTCTAATATGAATGGTTTCTTTGTATATGATGATAAGACAATGTCATTATCATCATATAAGAGAACATATACAGTTGGAGATAGGGTTGATATAGTTGTAATTGGTGCCTCTAAGAAGGATAGATCTGTAGATTTTATTCTTAAGGAGGATATGAGCAAGGAGGTTTATTATGGTTATAGTAGCCGAAAATAGAAAGGCTTCCCATGAATATTTTATCCTTGATAAATATGAGGCAGGTATTAAGCTTACAGGGACAGAAATTAAATCTATTCGTGCCCATAAGGTTAATATTAATGATTCATATGTAATTATTAAGGATATGAAGGTTTGGGCAATCAATATGAATATTGCTAAATATGATAATGGTAATATTTTTAATCATGATGAAACAAGAGCTCGTGAGCTATTGCTTCATAAGCATGAAATATTAAAGCTTTTTAATAAGGTAAAGCTTGAAGGATGTACAATAGTACCACTAAAGCTTTATTTTAAGGATGCTTTACTTAAGGTTGAAATAGGATTATGTAAGGGAAAGAACTTACATGATAAGAGAGAAGATCTTAAAAAGAGAGATTCTGATATGAGAGTAAGAAAGGCTTTAAAAGCTAACTATTAATTAAATTAATTGACAAAATGGTAATTAATAACTATAATTACCATACATGGGGATGTTTATGGATTCGCTATGGTTAGTGAAGTTGTATAAGCATGTGGTGGGATTATCGGCCACCTTAAAAACGTCGAGGTTTCTGTTATAAACGCAGAAGAAAACAATAACGAGTATGCATTCTTAGCAGCACGTTCAAACGCAGCAGCTAACTTTGCATACGCTTGCTAATTAGGATATATTAGCACATCACCCTAGAGAGCTCCTATGGCTCTAGGCTTGATGCTCAACTTTAATAGGATATATCTAAATGCTGCTATTCTAAGTGTATAGACGAAATTAATAGAATGTAGTCAAGAATTGGTTTGTTCATTCGCTTTATTCTTGATGAAACTTTAGGATGAACTAAACATGTAGAAGGTATTATGGATCTTGCCGTATACCGGAGTTCGAGTCTCCGCATCTCCACCAATAAAAATGGTATCCAAACAAATTGGAATGTATAAATCTAATGGTTGTTTGGCTTTAGCTATATATTTAGATAAATAGAAGAACGCTTCGGCGTTTTTCTTTTTACATCAATATTTATGTTTTGAAAAGCAAATCAAAAAAAGTCGAAACAAATTATCAAAAAAACCAGAAATAAAAACTTGAAAAAAACCGAAATGAATGCTTATGAAATAATAGAATAAAGGAGCTTGATTATGCGAATCGATAGTTTTATGAATTTAATTAAAAGTGGATTTGATGTATCTTTCAACTATAAGGATGTTTTTTATACAATTTCATTAATAGATGAAATGAAATATGGCATTGGTTCTGACAATGGTTTTAAAGCTGATTTTGATTCTTTTGAGTCTATTCCTAATTTTATATTAAATGGTAAAAGAATCAAAGATATTGTTGCTAATCTAGATGATGAAGAAGTGTTCTATTAGATTATATTGATTCATATTGCTGACTATTCTCAAATTGAAATTGATAATAGTCAAAAACCGAACCCACAAAAGTATTGGCTCGTTTAAAAAATAAGGATTTTTCAAGAAGCATATGTGCATTTTTTGCACAGGTTCAAAAAGAGGGGAATTTTTATTGTTTCAATATCAGCTGAAAATTAATCATTTACATGAAAGGTCTAGGCTATCGTGTAAGGCACTAAATTTTTATATAAATAATATAGGGTAGAATAATTGACAATAATACGAACTCGTAGTATAATTTTGATATGAATAAGAAAGAATTTTACACAAGATTAGGTAAAGCAGCTTATGAGTATG
>AUXO015602871.1_pt1 | contig 14122 bp, 13 predicted proteins | sample 768731 | NCBI WGS metagenome assembly AUXO01 (sample SAMN02715735, study PRJNA202380) | gut metagenome | biome: sheep rumen | host: Ovis aries | place: New Zealand: Palmerston North | reverse complement strand
TCAGGGCGAGTTCATCTATATCGGGATATTTTTGCAGCTGAAAATCTGTATCTTTAAATCTGTGATGAATCAGGTCGGATTTCTGAAACTGAATTTCTCCGGTCATTTTCGGAGGCGTGACAGAAAATCCGGAGATTTCCTGCGCTGGAATACTGATTCCGGAAAAATGCACTGTCTGATACGGAGGTTTTTTACTGGTATAGAATGTCGTGAACGGTATGATTGTCAGGGTCGGTACGGGAGTGCCAAGTTCCGCACAGGCATAGGCTTTATGATGTCCGTCCAGCAGTGCGCTGACAAATCCGTGTACATGATAGGCAACAGCTCTGGGCGCATTGTTCTGATGCATCCTATTTTTATAATATTCGGTGCGTTCCGGATTGAAACGCTCATCCGACTGTGTGGCGAACAGGAACGCCGGAAAGCCTTCTGTCACACTCATCAGCCCGAAATGATAATAATCCTGACATACTGCCTGTACTGTGCTGGAGACATTCCAGAAAAATTCCCCTTCTCCGTCAGTCGGAATCGCCGGAATATCTGCCAGAACATACCAGCCGTCAGAAAGCAGTCCGAACAGCGGTTTCAGATTTTCAAAAGAATGCTGAATATTGATAAAATCAGAATTGATATTCTCTTCGATTTCGCTTAGTTCCGGACAGCAGATATTTTCAATGCCGTACCCTGCTGATAAAATTCCGGTACAGGTCGGACACCAGGGCAGTTCTGCCTGAATCAGCGGTCTGCCGTTCAGCAACAGCTGACTTCTGTAATCATAATCAGAATGAGACGTCACTTTCTGTTTTTCTGTAAGCATCCCTGCACCATTCTTTACCCGGAACAGCAGTGCAGAATTGCACCAGCTTATCTGACTGATATCTAAAATTTTCTGTGCCTGAATCTGTATTTTCTTTCCAAAAATCATGCAATATCACCTCTGTCATGTATTTTGTATTTCATGATAACATATTTTTCCGGAAAAGTCAAGCCGGAATGATTTGACATTCCGGCTTTTTTATGAATTTTTTTCAGTTCGGTGCATTCGCTTTAAAACTGCCTGTGCGCATAATCCTGTAAACAGTCCGGCAATGCTTCCGGAAAGAATCAGCACAGGCAGATAGGAAAGCACAGCCATGGACTGCATCACAGCCATTGCCGCCAGAATCTGCCCGATGTTATGGAATATCGCCCCCAGTATACTGCACAGCCAGAGATATTCCGGATTCAGGAAACGGCTGATAATTATCATCCCCAACAGACACATTGCCGCTCCTGATGCGCTGTATAACAATGCTGACATATTTCCGCTGCATATCGCCCCCAGAATGACACGACAGGCAACAAGCATTGCTGTTTCTGATGGCTGATACTGAAAAATGGCATAAACTGTAATAATATTTGCAAGTCCCAGTTTTACACCCGGTATGGGCAGAATATCCGGAAAGTGAAGTTCTATTACAAAGATAATCAGCGCAAGTGCGGTCAGCAGTGCCAGTTCCGTTAATTTTTTCAGTTTCATGATGTTTCCCCTTCTTCGGCAAAGCGGATAATCAGCTTGTGTGGCAGACAGACTATCGGCAGACTTTCAGAACGGAGAATTCCGGTTTTTACACAGGTCTGGTCAGGACAATCTGCTTCTGAAATGCAGATTTCATGATTTTGAATCTGAATCAGATTATAGCCGCCGTCCGCAGATGAAATTTTAATTTCCTGATTTTCGGCAGATGCTAAATCAATTTCCTGAATGACTTGATTTTCCTGAATTATCAGCACTCTTTGTCCAGCAGACTTCCGGAATGCAACTATCGTCCATATGATACAGAGAACAATAACCAATACTGTGATAAGCAGAATCACGTTCACCTGCTTGTTTTTCTTAGACTCCGTCATGAGAAATCACCTCAACAGGCATCTGACTGAGATTCTGAAAATTATCCTGCAATGCTTCGGAAAGCAGGATCTTTCCGTCTTCGGTGACAAGAATCATCTCGAAATCATCAGAATTCTGATAATGTGTTATTGCCTGTTCTGTTCCTTCAGCGAACAGGGCAGTCGAAAGCGCATCACACAGCAGTCCGCTTTCTCCGATAACTGTCACGGAAACAAGCCCGTTATCTGCCGGGAAGCCGTCTTTCGGGTCTATAATATGCCAGTAGTTTTTCCCGTCTTCTCCGGTGAAATAGCGTTCATAATTGCCGGAAGTGATAACTGCCTGATTCTCAATCTCCAGAATACACATATTGTCAGCAGGGGAGAAGGGATTCACAATACCGACTTTCCATAAACTGCCGTCTGTTTTTCTGCCGAGTGCCTGCACATTTCCCCCAAGACTGACAATTGCTGATTCTGCACCGTGTTCATGAAATAACTGCATCAGCTTATCACTAGTATAGCCTTTGGCAAGTGAGCCGAAATCTATCTGTACATGTTCCGGAATTGTCACAGCATTTCCATCAAGCTGAATCTTCGTATAATCTACATTATCCAGAAGATTCTGTATTGTCTGATTATCTGGAATCTGATATTCCTGCGTTGTAAAGCCCCATTCTTTCAGTACTGGATAAACAGTCACATCCAGTGCGCCATGACTTTCCGCACCGATTTTTATAGCTTCCTGCACCAGATTAACAGTATCTTCTGAAACTTCTACGGGTGTACCGGCATTTTGATTGATACGGCTAGTATCACTTTCTGGATTTGTCACGGAAAGCGTATCTTCCAGACCGGAAATCAAAACAGCGGCTTCTTTCAGAACAGAATCACCGTCTGTACACCAGACTTTCAGATTCATATAAGTATCCATTGCAAACAGGTCGCTGACTGCCGGAACAGAAACTTCTTTTGTTGAAATTTCAGAACTTTCCGGAGAAACTGCTGCTTCTGCTGAACAGCTGCACAGCAGACAGACTGCCATTATTGGCATAAAAATCTGATACCTCATGAAAAAACTCCTTTATTTTTTGTCATGAATTTATTATAGCATTTCCGGAAGAATTTTGCAAGTGTTTTATTTTCTGGCTTGGTTCAAGGCTTCCCGTACTCCGTCCCGGATAGCATTAGAACTGTATGTCGAACCGGAAACAGCATCGACATCAGGACTTTGTGCGGCAAGAATTGCACTTTTCAGAACCGGATAAGCAACATCAAAATAATACATATCACTTTCCTGACAGGAAGCAGTGACATCTGTAATGACATCATTTTCGATAGTCACGGTAATCACGACATCACTGTCATAACCGAATTTTGTGACACTGTAAGTACCATCATTATAAATAGTATTTGCCTGTTCTGTTTCAGGTTCTGGAGCAGGTGTTTCTTCCTGTACGGGCTGTTCTTCCTGCGGAATGTTCTGTTCTTCCTGTGCCGGTGGTTCTTCCTGCGGAGCAGGTTGTTCGGTCTGTATTGATGGAGCATCTGTTTCCTGTACAGCTGCTTCTGTTGCTATTATTTCAGAAACGGCAGAAGTTTCGGCTGATTTTTTTGTTTCAGAAACTGCCTGTGTTTCCGGAAGGCTTTCCGGATTTGTTTCTGAAGTAACTGGTACAGAAGTTTCCGGAACTGTTTCTGTTTCGGAGATGGTTTTTGTTTCAGAGGTCGTTTCTGGAGTTTGTTTCATTTCTGAAGCCGGAATGGTTTCTGTTTCTGTTTTCGTTTCTGTAACAGAAGTCGCTGCCGGAGCTGTAGAAACGGTTGTTTCTGCCGGAATTGTTTTTTCAGCAGTGACTGCCGGAACTTCTGTTGCTCTGGAAGAAATTCCCATGATACCAGTAACCAAAATAAGTGCAGCAGCACAAACACCGTTCATGGCAGCAGTACTCTGTGGCTTTTTCTTACGGATAATTTCTTTCCGAATGCGGAATACTGCATAGCCTGCAAATACAACTGTATAGACCAGAATACTCAGCATAACGCCTTCTCTGCCCTGATGCGCACGGGGAAGCAGAATCACCATGATATGCACATAAATCAGTGCATAAAATACATAAGCTGCACGCTGAATGTTTTTCCATGTCTTGCCTTTCATTTTTTTCCGGATGGCTTTGAATGAAATTATCGTCAGGGGAATCATAATCAGCATGAGTATCAGGCAGATGATGCAGGTCAGAATAAAATCTGTTTCGCCGGGTCTGCCGCTGAATAGTCTTTTCACATAGCTGATACCATAAACAACCGCATGAGAAAGCGTAATCAGAGCCGCAAAAATAGAAAGTTCTCCTCTTGCCGGAAGCAGCCGTTTCCGGATTTCCTTTGCGCCGTCCGGGAGTGCGCCAATCCATGCCACAACACACCACAGTGCCGCTGCTAATGTCCCACGGTTAAACAGTCCGATAATATAAGTACTCGTGAATGCTGTAGTCTGTACATGCTTCTGATTCAAAATAATCATCAGAACAGACACGACTGTTCCGACAATGTAAAAAGGCACAGGATGTTTCCGGAGCGGTTCAGCACAGAACCACGAAAACAATACTGCAACCACAATCGCAATTAAAAACAACATAGCTCTTTTACTCCTGTATCTGAAAATTTTGTCAGTATACACCATCACCCTGTCTGTCTGGACAGGGTGAATGATGCACTTATTCTTTTGAAAGGAAAATATAATAAATTTTTAGAAGATTACTTTCTTCTCTTTGCTGCAAAAGCCGTCAGTCCGGCAGCAGCAAGGACAGCCATCGGCACGGCAGCAGCCGTATCACCAGTTTTTGGACTTTCAGTAGAAGAAGCTGTGCTGGAAGAAGTCGTGCTGGAAGATACTGTTTTTGCAGCTGTTGTTGCCGTTTTTACAGTTGTGGTTGTCTTTGTTGTAGAAGAGGTAGCCTTTGTTGTAGAAGTGGTCGTTGTTGTAGAAGTCGTTGTCGTTTCAGCGGCTGTTGTCGTTTCAGTGGGTTCTTCTGCGGTTAAAGCAATCGTCAAGGGCTTTTCATAGCCTGTTGCAGTTACAGTAATTGTATAGTTTCCGCTGCCGTCAAATACAGGTGTTGTGGCATCACCTCTGCCGGAAGCAGCTTCAAAGTTGATAACACCATCTTTGTCAATAATCGCTACCGCACCTCTTCCAGATGCAGAATAATCTTTTTCATTGACATTGACATTTGCCAGATTCTTAATAAAGTTAGCAGCCTGTTCTTCTGTAAAGTTTTCAGCAGCAACAAGTTTATGATTTTCTTTATCATAGGCAACAGGTAAATCTTCCGTACTGAGAATAAAACTTGTTGTGAAAGAAGCATATTTCTTGTTTTCATCAGAAACAGTCAGTGTATAAGAGCCAGGAACTGCATTGGTATAGGCAATGACACCATCTTCACCGACAGAGAAATTTTCGGCTACTGTGCCAGTAAGCTGATAGTCTTCCGGAAATCCGGTCTGTGTCCAGTTGACAGAGCCTGTACCGGCTTTGCCGTTTTCAGCCGTTAGTGTGTTTTCAAACTTGACAGGTACATAAGTTTCTGTATTCACTGTATAGTAACCAGATTTTGCAATATAGACAATCTGATTGATTGTTTCGCCCATCAGGGTTTGGTAATCTTCAAAATCGAGGGTGTTGCCGTGCGGTTCGCTTGTCTTGATGCCGGAACTCCAGGCAAACTGTCCTCTCCAGATATTCTGCTCATGACGCATTGCATAGGAATGTCCTTCGGCAGTCTTAATAACTGCGCCATAAATTGCGCCTAAATCTTCCGGAGCAGCATTGACGGAAATAACATAGTCACCCCACGGCGTTTCTGTGCTGAGGTTGATTTCTGCATTAAAAGTCTGCGGTTCAGCATCATTAACAGCAGAAAATGCAGCCTTGCCGTCTATTACGGTCACTGTTTTATAAGCTGCCGGAGTTTCTTCCAGAGCAGTAAAATGATACTTGTCTGTCAGTGCATCAAGGTCAGCCTGTGTGATAGCTACCGGATAAGTTACACCAAGAATCTGTCCTGAACCATCTTCGGCGGCTTCGCTGTGATAAGAACCTTCAAAAAGTTCACCTTCGCCGTTCTTAGCCCATTTGGTATTAGTTGCAGAAGAAACAGCATCAACTTCATAAGCATTACTGCTGTCAGCCAGTTCTGCCTTGTAAAAATCAGCATATGGAATATCCATTGTTCCGTAAATATAATCTGTATCAGCAGCAGAAGCGGCAAACGGAACGGCACTGACAGCCAGTGCCAGACTTGCGGTCAGAACAGCAATTGTCTTGCATTTTTTCATGATTCAATTCTCCTAACTAGTAAAAAATACTGTATTTATACATTTTCTTTTTTCAAGTAAGTTAAAGCTTACTGAATTTTAAATACAAATAGAAGTATAACATAAAAATGCAATTTTGTCAAGAATTTTTTAGTATGGGAAACAGAAAATATATTTCTGCATTTTATGAATTTTTTCAACAGAATTGACAAGAATACCCTGTGAAGCACAGGGTATTCCAAGAAGACAGATTTTCTTTTTTATTCATTCCGGACAACAACGACTAACTTAGAAACTGCATAACTCTGAGAAAAAGCGACTTCTTCCTGACGTTCCGGCGTGACAGAAATGCCGGCAACGCCAACATCTGCTTTTCCGTTCTGTACAGAGACAAGTACAGAATCAAAGGGCATATCTTTGATTTCCAGATTCATGCCAATTTTATCGCATACAGCGTTCATCATATCCACATCAATTCCGACAATTTCGCCGGAAGAAGTTTTGCTTTCATAAGGCGGAAATTCTGCATTAGTTGCCATAATCAGTGTACCATTTCTGGGAACACTCTTGTCAGGATGATAGGGAATCTGGTCAGCATCTTCGCCAATCCAGTGACTTGTAATTTTTTCCAGTGTGCCGTCTTCCTTGAGTGAGGAGAGTGCATCGTCAATTTGCTTCCCCAATTCTGTATTGTCCTTGGCATAAGCAATGGAATATTCTTCTTCCACAAGTGCTTCATAGAGAATCCGGAAAGCTTCATCATCTGCTGTGAGTGTTTTTGCGGGTTCATTATCCAGAATGACAGCATCAATCTTGTTTTCTTTCAGGGCTTTGAGAGCGGCACTAGGTTTGGTAAAGCTTTGCATCTGTGCTCCCGGAATGTCTTCAGCATAAATCAGCCCGGTAGTACCAATTTGTGTGCCGATTCGCTTTCCTTCAAGGTCTGAAATTGTACGAATTCCTATATCTGACGGATTTTGTTCTGTTTCAGAAGTGATTTGCTGTTTGGCACAGCCTGAACTTGCTGCCAGCAGACACAATACCCCTGCAAGAAAAAATTTGTTTATTTTTTTCATGTTTTATCACACATCTTTCCCAAAAATATGTTTTTATTATATCATACTTTCAGTATAAAGTCAATGCTATATTCTCAAAAATGTCTGAATGGATTGCTTTTCTTTCTTTTTGGAGTGGATAAGCAATATAAAAAAAGCTATAATAGATAGTGTTGATTAGCTAGTGCTAACTTAAAATTCAAAATTTTGAAAGGATGATTTTTATCATGAGTAAAACAGCAGTTGTTTATTGGAGTCAGACAGGAAATACAGAAGCTATGGCAAATGCCGTTGCAGAAGCAGCAGGCGCAGAACTGATTACTGCCGCTGATTTTTCTGCTGATAAGCTGAATGATTTCGATACAGTTGCTTTTGGCTGTCCGGCAATGGGCGCAGAAGTACTCGAAGAAGATGAATTCCAGCCCATGTGGGATGCAGTTAAGGCTAACTTAAACGGCAAAAACATTGCATTGTTCGGCTCTTATGGCTGGGGTGACGGTGAATGGATGCGCAACTGGGAAGAAGATGCCAAGTCAGCAGGCGCAAATCTGGTGGCAGAACCTGTGATTGCAAATGAAGCTCCTGATGATGATGCTCTTGCTGCCTGCAAGGCTCTCGGTGAAGCACTTGCCAAGTAATTAAAATTTCAAAACTTCCATCTCCAAAGAAATCCGGCTGGAACATGCAGACTCCAGCCGGATTTTTAGTTTAAAATAATATTCGCATTTCGTACCACTCAAAACCACCGTGAACAGAATCAGATTTTCCCTGATTTACAAATCCGGATTCTGCATAGAAAGAAATCAGTTCTGCTTTACAGGTGAGCGTGATGCCTTTCCGGTTCTGCAATCTGGCAGAAGTAATGAACTGCTGTAACAATTGCTTTCCATAGCCTTTATGCTGATATTCCGGCGAAATGGCAAGACTCAGTATCATCTGATAACCGCCGTTTTCGTCATGCAGAGAGGCATCTTCAAACATTTCATCAATCAGTACCGGAGAATCATAAACCAGCCCGTTAATAAATCCGGCAATCTGCTGATTCTCCGTCAAAACAAAGAAATGCTCCGGAAATGTTTTCAGCCGGCTGCTGATTTTTTCAGAATCGGCGGCTTCTTCCGGCGGAAAACAGATGGATTCTATCAAGGTCAGCCGTTCTAAATCTTCCGGCTGGACAGTACGGATTTCAATACTCATAAAAAGTTCCTTTCTGATTATGCAAAAAACAGGTGTTCAATGAAAATTTTCAAGCCCAGACAAACGAGAATCACACCGCCTGTCAGCATGGCACGACTGCCGAGCTTTCTGCCAAATCTTCTGCCGCACCGGACTCCAATCAGCGAGAAAAGACAGGTTATCACAGCAATTTCAGAAACAGCATAATAAATATGAATATTTGCCAGAGCGGCAAAGCTTACCCCGACTGCCAGTGCATCGATACTGGTTGCAATGCCCTGTAACAGCAGCGTTTTCAGGCGGAGTTCACAGTGTTCCGGTTCGGTTCGTTTCGCTTCCCGGACAGCATCTGCAATCATGCTGATGCCAATATAGCCCAGCAATAACAATGCGACATAATGGTCAGCCGCAGTAATATAATTTTCAAATGCCTTTCCCAGAAAAAAGCCTGTCAGTGGCATAATGCCCTGAAAGATTCCGAAACAAATGCCAATTTCCAGCATCTGCCGTTTTTTCAGGTCAGTACAGCATAATCCATCTGTTACCGCAACAGCAAACGCATCCATGGACAAGCCGACAGCCGTCAGCAGAATTTCAAATACATTCATCAAACAGGCTTCCTCTCTGATTCAGAATTTTAGTTAATCATCAGGGGCTTTTTTTGCCAGTTTCTTGGAATATTCAGCTCGGAACGCTTCAAATGTACCGTTATCAAGCGCATCACGGATTTTTTCTGTCAACGTATTGTAGAAATATAAATTATGAATGACGGTCAGCCGTCCGGCAAGCATTTCATTCGCCTTGAACAGATGCCGCACATACGCTCTCGAAAAGTTCCGGCAGGCAGGACAGTCGCATTCTTCATCCATCGGGCGAGGGTCGGTCTGATAAGTCAGATTTTTCATGTGACGCATTCCTGCCCATGTAAAGATAGTTCCGTGACGGGCGTTTCTGGTTGGCATGACACAGTCGAACATGTCAATTCCTCTTGCAACAGATTCAATAATATTTGAAGGTGTACCGACTCCCATTAAATACCGTGGTTTGTCAGAGGGCATATACGGAACGACACAGTCAAGAATTCTGTACATTTCTTCTGTCGGTTCACCAACTGCCAGCCCGCCGACAGCATAACCGTCAAGGTTGAGTTCAGCAATCTGCTGCATATGTTCAATTCTTAGTTTCTCAAACGTACAGCCCTGATTGATGCCAAATAATAATTGATTTTTATTGATAGTTTCCGGCAGTGTATTCAGCCGCTGCATTTCGTCTTTACAGCGGACAAGCCAGCGTGTTGTCCGTTCACAGGACTTTGCAGAATAGTCATAAGGTGCAGGATTTTCCACACATTCGTCAAATGCCATTGCAATGGTAGATGCCAGATTTGACTGAATCTGCATACTGACTTCCGGTGAAATAAACAGCCGTGAACCGTCCAGATGTGACTGGAAATAAACCCCTTCTTCTTTAATCTTACGCAGCTTTGCCAGAGAAAATACCTGAAATCCGCCGCTGTCAGTAAGAATCGGACGTTTCCAGTTCATGAATTTGTGCAGTCCGCCCATTTGGTGGATAATGTTGTCACCGGGTCTTAAATGCAGATGATAAGTGTTACACAGTTCTACCTGGCATTTTAAATCTATAAGTTCCGGAGAGGAAACACCGCCTTTGATTGCTGCTGATGTGCCGACATTCATAAAGCACGGTGTCTGAAATGTTCCATGAACGGTCGTGACCTGACCTCGTCTTGCTCTGTTTTCAGTTTTAATTAATTGATAAATTCCCATAATACATTTCTCCTGTATGAATAATAATTCCAGTATAACATATTTTTCAAAAAAAGTAAAGCGTTCGAGTTGCTTTTTTTCTGCCAATGTGATATAATGTAATAGTTATCAATTTTAAAGGAGATTTTTACATGATTTATCAGAATATTTTAGAAGCCGTGGGAAATACCCCCCTCATCCGTCTGAATCATATGCCTGACAAAGACAGTGCAGAAATTCTTGTCAAGATGGAAGCCCTTAATGCTGGTGGCTCTATCAAAACCAGAACCGCTCTCAATATGATTGAACAAGCTGAACAGCAAGGGCTTATCAATAAGGATTCTATCATTGTCGAGCCGACAAGCGGTAATCAGGGAATTGGTCTGGCTCTGGTGGGTGCAGTCAAGGGATACCGGACAATTATTATCATGCCTGATTCCGTCAGCGAAGAACGCCGGAAACTTGTCAGACATTACGGCGCAGAAGTCCGCTTAATCCATGATGCCGGAGATATCGGAAAATGTATTGACGAATGTGTGCAGACTGCTGTCAAAATGAAAGCAAAAAATCCGAATGTTTTTGTTCCGCAGCAGTTTGAAAATCCGGATAATACGCTTGCACATAAAAATCATACAGCCCTTGAAATCATGATGCAGGCAGCAAAGCCCGTTGATGGCTTTTGCAGCGGCATTGGCACAGGTGGCACAATTACCGGAATCGGTGAAGTACTGAAAGCACAGTATCCGAATATTGAAATCTGGGCAGTCGAACCGGAAAATGCTGCTATCTTAGCCGGCGGAACTATCGGCACACATATTCAGATGGGTATCGGAGACGGTATTATTCCGGAAATTCTGAATCAGAATATCTATGATGATATTTATGTCGTCACAGATGCCGAAGCTCTGGAAACGGCAAAACGCCTTGCCCGTGAAGAAGGCTTAATGTGTGGCATTTCCAGCGGTACAAACGTTGCAGCCGCTCTGAAACTGGCTAAGAAACTCGGCAAAGGAAAGACAGTTGTCACAATTCTGCCCGACACTGCGGAACGCTATTTTTCAACACCGCTGTTTGAAGAGTAAGTAATACTAAAAAATCAGAAAGCAGATGCTGCTTTCTGATTTTTCTGCTATTTATGACTTTGTGACTTCGTAGTCCTCACCGCTGACAGCGTGCTGTAATGCTTCAATCAAGCCGGGAGTCCGCCACTGGAAAGCTAACCGGTCATATTCTTCTCCGTTATCCCAGAAAAAACAAGGAATTCCGGCTTCAAAACAGCGTTTGCTGAACATCTCGCAGAAATATACCCGGCTTGCAGTATCAGCAGATTTCATTGTTCCGTATTCGCCCACAATAACCGGAATATGCTTATCTATAAAAGTTTCTTTCAGTTTCCGGATATTGGCTTCCATCACACGAACTTCTCCGGGACTGCCCCAGTTCTTTTGCTGGTCGCTCACGCAGAACTGCCATGGTGTATAATAATGTACTGAAACAATCAGCCTGTTTTGTTCGGAATCTTCCGGCAATTGGAACAGGCTGTTACAGGTTTGTTCAACATCTGTCCAGTATCCGGCAATTAATAGATTTCTGGACGGATTGGATTTTCTCACGGTCTTTACAAATAATTGATTCAGATGATTCAGAATCTCATAGGCTCTGGGCTGTGACATATGGTCAAATCCTACTTCATTCATAGATTCAAAGATAAGCTTGTCCGGATAATTGGCGAAACTTTCAGCAATCTGTGACCATAGAACAGCATATTTTTCTGCTGTCCCCGGATAGTCAGAGGAAGCGTTCCGAATCCATGCGCCGAACTGCGGGTCTCCGCCGCCGTCATGATGCACATTCAGCAGAACATACATATCCTGTGAAAGCGCATAGTCCACAACTTCGTGAACTCTGGCAAGCCATTCCGGGTTTATTTGATAATCCGGTGCGTCTCCAAGATGGTCACGCCATGTCACGGGAATTCTGACGGCATTGATGCCATCTGCTTTCAGATGCTCAAATAATTCCGGAGTCGTCATGACATTGCCCCATAAAGTTTCATCAACTTGTTCACCGTCTTCGGGGTGTTCGTTGACTTTGCCGTCTCCGTCACGGTCAGCAGCGCAAACGTCCAGTGTATCACCCAGATTCCAACCGATTTTCATATTCTCTACAGCCTGCACTGCATTTTCTGATACAGAAAGAACGGCTTCACTGGCAAGAAGGGACGAATTGTCCGGACTTACAGAATCAGTATTCTGTCCGGCACATCCAGAAAAGCTTATCAGCATGATACAGGATAATAACATACTTAATTTTTTCAGCATAAAACTATCATCTCCTTTCCAAAATTATAACAGATTTTCAGAACTTTGTCAATATTAAATAAAAAATAAACGAAAACTTTGTGCAGAATTTCTCCATAAAAAGCAGAATGTTTCTCCGTATATAAGACAGAAAACAATTCCAGTAATTCAAATTTTAAGGAGGAATTTTATTATGAAAAAATATACTAAGTTAATGGCATTTGCCGCAGTCCTGACAATGCTCACTTATACCGGATGCGGCGCAAGTCCAGAAATGAATTCTGTTTCCAGTGTCGCACCTGCCGAATTTGCCGGAGATGCTCCCAGAGGAGAAGCCAAAGGCGAAATCGCTGCGGAAGCACCTGCTGCTGTTCCTGAAGCTGCCGGAGATGCTGCTGCTGTTAGAGAAGCCGGAGATGATGCTGTTGCTGGTGATGTCATAAACTCTGCTGAATTCAGCGCAATTGCTGACGGCGCAAAAGAAGCTCTTTCTGCTGTGAAAACTGCCGGGTCTTCCGCAGAAATGAACGCTGACGAAATCGCCCCTGAAGCTTATGGAGATGATGCTGTTATCGACCCTGTTGTGCCTGAACCTGTTCCCGAACCTGAACCGGAAACGCTCCCGGCTGTCGGTATGCTCACCGCCGGAGAATGGAAAGACCACGAAAACTGGGGATTCTTTTCAAATCTGGTCAATACCGGAGTGATTGAATTTCCAAGTTTCGGAATCGACCCTACACAAAGAATCGCTGTCACTGTTACAGATGCTGACGGCACACCTCTGCCGAATGTGCAAGTCGTCCTGAATCATGATTCTCAGGCTGTCTGGAGAGCCGTTACAGATAAAAACGGTCAGGCATATGTTTTTGAGATGAACGGAAAAACAGGCACAAATCTGACCGTGACACAGGGCGAACTCTCACAGACTATCGAAATCGAAGCCGCCCCCACTGATGAGCAGGGAAACGCTGCTGACAGAAACTATACTGTTCAGCTCGGCAGTGAACAGAAACTTTATCACAATACACAGATTATGTTTATTGTGGATACGACTGGTTCTATGGGTGATGAAATGTTATATCTCCAGAGCGATTTCAGCGCAATTGCCGAAGAAGCCGGAAATGAGAATACAACATATTCCGTCAATTTCTACAAAGATGAGGGAGACAGCTATGTTACAAACTGTTCCGGATTTACAGGTGATGTACAGGCTATCAAAAGCAAATTAAATGCAGAGTTCGCCTCCGGCGGCGGTGATGAACCGGAAGCCGTTTATGAAGTCATGAAAGAAACAATGTTTTCTCCGGACTGGAAAGAAGAATCTGTAAAAATTGCCTTCTTGATTTATGATGCACCGCCTCATGCTGGTACAGATTTTGAAGCTGTTATCGAAGAAGCTTCTGCAAAAGGAATCCATCTTGTTCCGGTCGTTTCTTCTAACGGTTCAAGAGAAACGGAATTATTCGGCAGAGCAGCAGCTATCTGTACAAACGGCGATTATGTCTTTTTGACAGACGATTCCGGCATTGGAGATTCTCATCTTGAACCGATTATCGGCGACTATGAAGTCGAATCCCTGCATGACATCATTGTCAGAATCATTCAGAATTATCAGCAATAATCTGGAATACAAAGTGACATC
>AUXO014732815.1_pt1 | contig 14124 bp, 2 predicted proteins | sample 768731 | NCBI WGS metagenome assembly AUXO01 (sample SAMN02715735, study PRJNA202380) | gut metagenome | biome: sheep rumen | host: Ovis aries | place: New Zealand: Palmerston North | reverse complement strand
GAACGCTTGATGGTGAGGTTCTGTTCGCAAATGTGGTAGACGGCGTTTCCGAGCTGGACCCAGGCGATTGCCTGAAGGCCGAACGTGATCTTTGCGCCGATTCCGATATTTGGACCGCTGAAGAACATGTTCCCGATAAGGCTGCCGGTATTCCAGTGGACGCAGATGAGTAGCAGCTGGTAGATGGGCTTCGGGAACTGCTTGATGCGCACCTTCTGTCCCAGCATGTAGGGAATCAGGAAGGTGAGCAGAAGGGCGATAGCCGACAGGATGGTGCTGATGGGGGAACTTGAATAGAGAATTTCCGGCATGTCTGTCAACCTGTCGCTACGTTTTTACTTTGTCCGCTTGATTCCGAAGGTCTCCGTCTTGTCGTAAGAATTCGACGTGTCGAAGCGTTCCTTCGTTTTCATGTCCAGATCCGGGTTGGGAAGGAACTTGCATTCCAGTTCGGCCTTGTAAATATAGGCTCCCGTTCCGACGGCCCGGCCCTGCTGTGACTTTACGCCTCCGGCAGGCGAGTTGACCCATTCTACAAAGAACGTCACCTTGTTGTTCGTGGAGAAGTATTCGTCGGAATTGACGGTGTAGGTGCCGGAAGCGCGGTTCACGTAGCTTCCGAGATTCGTGTAGATGGGAATGTTGTATTTGACCTTGAGGCTTCTCCAGTAGGCCGGCTCGTTCAGCGCTCCGCCACGCGGGACGGTCAGGTCCATGGTCCAGACGACGCCGGTGAGCGGAGTGACTGTTGTGTCTATTCCGGTTTCTACGACAACTCCGTTTTCGATGCGGTCAAGTTTGTGGTTGCTCGGATTGACAATGTAGAGGTTCAACGTCTTTGTAGAATTGATGAGCGAAGCGGCCTGCGAGCTGATGTCGGCAACCTGCTTTTCGAGGTGGATATCGAACTTGATCTTCGGCTTGCCTTCGCCGCCGACGGTCACCTTTGGATTGCGTTCGGCGGGGCGGTTGCCGTTCTTGTCCGCGAATGCGCTTGCCGTATTGGGCGCAAAATTGATACGGTCGCCTTCCATGACCGCGGCCACGGCGTCGGCGGTGTAGAGCGCGTTCAGCATGGTCTTGCCCGAGGGGAGCCCGAATCCGGCAATGTCTATTTTCGCGATGTTCATGTTGCCGCGTTCGCGCACGTAGAGGATCGCTGCGGAATCGACGATGACGAGCGGCTCGCTTATGTATACGTTTAGCACTTCGTAGGTATTGGAAGAAGAGAGCGAAGCCGATACGAACACAGGGCCCGCCAGGTCTTCGGCAAGCACGGATTCCGTCTCGTAGGCGGCACCGTCACCCAGGTGTTCGATAATCATGCCCGCGCCTTCGACTTCGCGGCCGTTCAGAAGCCCTTCGAAGTTTCCGTTGGTGTTGCCGAGCGCAAAAGGAATCACGAGGTCGAACGAACTTGACATCTGGTCCGTGTTCAGCTGGAATTGCGTCTTGCGGACGACGAGCGTCTCGGGGGCGGCGCTGCCGAAGATGATGGAGATGGAATCCGGGAAGTGCTTCGAATCGACCGTCTGCGAGAACCTGATGTCGACGTGTTCGGCAAGCCCGTCCTGGTTCAAGTCGGAGATGCTTGCATAAGTCATGGGAATCGGACGGATCTTCAGGAGAACGTCGACAACCTTCGGGGTGCAGGGGCCGATTCCGTTACCGGCGAGGTCGCGGATGGTGGCTGTCGGCGACAGCTCCGCCTTCATGCCTTCCTTGACGAGCGAACCGCCTCCGGCGTCGAAGTCAATTTCGAATTCCCAAATGTTCAAGTCCTTGTTGTAGGGTTTGACGCCTTTCACGTGGGCCGCAATGTCGTTGTGATCTATCCGGAGAGGCCATTCGGGTGAAGGTTCCTTCACAGGTTCGCTGAACTGGATGTAGACGAAATCGCTTGTGGCTTCGGGCAGGCGTTCCAACACAGAAACCGATACCAGGTTGGGTGGAATGCCATCCTTGTAGAAGTCGACCGATTCCTTCTTGCCGTCCTTCGTGTTGCTGATAAGCGTGATGCTTCCTTCGGGGTTTGTGTTCACGGTGGCGCCCGTGAGGTTTGCGCCCACGACGATGTCCTTGCCGTTCTGCGAAATCAGGTTGGTGCTGGTGATGGTATCTCTGCCGTACACGAACTTGATGGAATTGAACGACTGGTTCTCGGCCGTGATGTATTCGTTCGAAAGCGTAATATTGAACGCGTCGGGAATGTCGTCGCAGTCGGAGTCGACCATCTTCGCATCTTCGATGATGGGCCATGGCGGCAGGTCTTCGATGATGAGCACTGCCTTTGCGGGAATATAGTTGAATTTGGAGGTGTTGTTCCCGATGGCCTTCAAGATAGTCGTTGTCGCCTTGTCAGAAGAAAGGTAGAATTCGGCTTCGCCCTTGATGATGTCGATTTTTTCGACGGGAATCGTTGAATTGAGGGACGTGTAGAATTTTGCGAATCCCGTTTCCGAAGAAAGGAGAACGCTTATGGGGTCTACGTTGAGTAGCGCCATGTTGCTGTCCAGAAGCTGCAACTTGACCTTGACCATTTTCCCGGTATAGGCGTGCACCGTGTCGACGGTAAATTTCAGGTGGCGGATTTCAGGAGGAACCATGATGGAGTCTATTTCCACGTTGCTGCGGACGACGGCGCAGGCGCAATCGTAGCTGCCGTTCTGGTTCGCTGCGCGGTTGTGCCAGCTGACCCATTCCATGTAGTTGTTGCCGTAGACAAGTGTCGTGTCGATTTTGAACTGGAAGGCGTCTTTGCGGTTTGCCGGATCGTATGCCGTGTGGTTGAAATAGGAACTGCCGTTCATCTCGAATTCATCGAGCATGCCGGTCGGGGTCACCTTGCTCATTCCGCTGTAGGTGGCGCCGTAGTCTTCCTGTTCCACGGAGTAGTGCGGAGATACGAACGGGCTGTCGAAATTGAGCGTTATGGTACGGTTGAGCTGCGGCCCTGTTTCGGGCGAGTAGTCCGGGGCGTAACCGTAGATGTACTTGCCGTGATAGTAGGCCGTGACGTAAGGCGTCTTTCGGAAGGCCTTTTCCTTTACACCATTTATGGTTTCGATGTACATGGTGGAATTGGATTCTTCCTTGTACAAGGGGCCTCGGGTCAGGTCTATGCCTTCGAACATTTCTGGATCGTCGGAGCCCGTATGTGGCCTGAAGGACCAGCTGTTTTCCAGGCTTCCGTAGGAGGGCTGAACCTTGAATTCAAAGAAGTAGCTGCCGGAAACGGCGAGGTTGCCTTCGATATGGACCTGCGTGTAATATCCGCTTTCGGTCGTTCCGCTCGGTGTCGTTGCCGTATAGGCTACGGGGGCTTCGAAATTCATCGTGGGCCATCCGACCGATTGCCCCGTTCCGTCCCAAATGGACCTGTTGTCGCTGCCTCCGGTGACGGCGACCGGGAAATAGAATCTCAGGTCGAGATCCTGGTATGGCATCGTATCCCTGTTTGTGACAATCACCAGGAAGGTGTTGCATTGCTTCCAGTCGGAACTGCTGGAGCAACCGTTCTTGTTGAGAGGCTTCACGTAGATGTCCATCTCGACTGTCGTGGCGTATTCTTCGGTCGTGAAAGAGAATTCGCTTGACGTCGTGGCTCCCGAAGATACGGAGAAGTAGTACTTGGTGCCAGCCTGAAGGTTGGTGAGCGTCGCTTCGTGGAAGAGGACTGCGCCGCCTTCTGCCGCTTTGGACTGGGTGTAGGCTCCCGGAGCCGTTCCGAAATTCACGACTCCATTCATGCGGTCGCTCGACCACCAGTAAATCTTTGCGCTCCGGTTGTCGACTTGGCAGATGGTGACCCCGCTGATGGATGTCGTGGCAGGGGTCATGGTGAACTTGTACCACTGGCCGTGATTGTTGTCGGTTGTGAGATTCCTTCTCGTGTCCATGCCTTCGAGGAAGAAGTAGTAGGTCTTCCCCGGGGTGAGCCCGGTGAGTGTGACAGCCCCGCCCTTTGTGGCCGTGTTCTGTTGAACGGACTTGACGGTTGTCTCGTCGGGAACTTCGCTGTAGAATACGGTTACGAGTGCGACTTCGTTGGCGTCCCAGCTCACGATGGCTTCGGTGTCCGAAATCGGTGTGCCGGCGATGTTGCTGAACAGCGGACCATCCATGTCGGGCGGGAGAGTCTGGGCAAGGCTCTGGGCCGGGAACAGGAACTGCGCCGTGAAGTCGATGCAGGTTTCGGTCGAGGTGTATTTGCTCCAGTCTTCGATCAGTGTCTTGTTCGGGTCGCGGGCTCCCATCAGGGCGCCTACGGGGCATTTATAGTCGTACGGCATGCCGCCTGCGTTGTAGCCGTCGGGGTTCGAGGCGCGGTTGTGGGGGTGTTGCGGGTTCTTGTCCCCGGTTCCCATAAGGAATGAAATATCCCACGGGTTTGCGCCCAGAATGAAGTACATGTTGTCGAGTGCCACTTTCAGATAGCGCTCGTCGCCGGTGAGTTCGTACATCAAGAAAATGGAAACGGCGGTTCCCATGTTGTAGCGCATCACGCCCCAGTCAAAGCTGGTCCACACCAGGTTATACGGGGTGATTACGTGCAGGTTGCTTGGGCCTTCGTGCGGGTCGCCGCTGCCAATGCCAGGGTTGGTGAGCACCAGGGAGTCGCCCTCGTTGGTACTTACATCGATCAGTTTCCTGAACGTCGCCATGGTTCGCATCGAGAGGGTGTCGCGTTCCAGTTCGCTAAGGCCGTATTCCGCAGAAATCGTCGGGCTGTTCAAAATCAACCGCTGCATCGCAAAAAGCACATACGAATGGACGTTCTGGTAGTCTGTCGCCCAGCCGCCCGGCGTAAATCCGCTTGGATTCCCGAGGAATCCGCCCTTGAAGTAGTCGAGGTTGTACCTGTAGGAATTTGCGTTGTTGTATATGGCCGGGTTCTTGTAAAGGTCGTATTGGTAGGTCGTATCCTTGGTGGCATACCAGAGGGCGAATGCGGCTGCGGCGCCGTCGTCGTTCAGGGGGCCACCACCCGTATAGAACTGGTTGTAGTAATTGCCGCTCGTGATGCGCTTTTCTGCATAGGCAACCTTGAAAACGTTCTTGTAGATGTCTTCTGCCGCAGCGAGAAGGGAATCCGAATAGGCGGCATCGTAGACCTTGTATCCGACGGCCACGTTTGCAAGCGCAGCGGCGAAGATACCCGCGGTATTGGCACCGATTTTCTTGGTTACATCGCGGTCGGGGCCTCCCTTGGCCGGGGATTGTGCGTCCTGGCGTTCAGGCCTGTCCCAGTACGCATGGTCAGGATCGGCGACGCCCACGGAATGGTACATGTCGCCTTGGGCAATCACGCCGTCCGCCTTGGATGCGTTGTAAAGCTTGAGAATGTAGTCCGTTCCGATTTTTGCTTCGTAGAGGATGTCGGGAATGCCGTCGGTGAACACGGTATCCGCATAGGAATTGCCGTAGCGGTCTTCGGCCTTGTCCTGATAGGTGAGGTAGACCATCGAAAGCACATACGCCGCGTAGCCCAGGGTTTCCGAGACCTTGAAGTGGTCTCCGCAGTCGTGCCATCCGCCGGTGAGGTCGTGCCCGATTGCAGAACCGTCCTTCAGGTGGCATGCCCCGTGGAAATGCGACTTGGTGTCGCCGCATCGCTGGATGCCAAAGAACATCAGCGATTTTTCCAGAATGGCGTTGAATATCGATGGGTGGATAAGGAAGTGGGCCGAGGTGTCGTTCCCGACAACAAGGTAGTATTCTCCCATGGAGGTAAGCGTCGTGAAGTCCGCTCGGTACAGGTTTTCTCTGGCAGAACTTATGGAATCCAGAGACCCGAATTCGTACACGCTTGCGATGGAATTGAAGGCGCCATTGATCCAGATATTGGGCTTTACGGCGTTCTGCTTGATAAGAGAAAGGCTGCCGTTCGAAACTTCCGTGTTGGTATTCGCGTCGATTACCTTGAAGGTCATGTTCGTCGGGTCGGCGACATAGGCGTACTTGTAATCCTGGGGCCTAAATCCGCTTTGGTTCAAACGGATAGGCCTACGGTTGTACACGTTCAGCGAGTCGAGGTATCGACGCTCGTGGACCTTGTCGGTACGGTCGATTACCGGAAGCTGCTCCATGGCGTTCACGCACAGCGCATCTCCCAGTATAAACAAAACAGCCAACAGTCTTTTCAAATACGTCATGTCAAATTCTCTTCCTAAGATAATTGTTCAGCACGAGGCGTCACTTCTTGGCTCGTTTGAAACCGAAGGTCTTCGTCGTGTTGTCATTCGCCTTGATGACGTCGCCCTTTTCGTAGTCGAGGTCATCTCCCGAACCGGATTCCGCAACGTAGGTTGCCTTGGATTCAAAATCAAACTTCGCAATGTAGGCACCAGTGCCAAGCCTGCGGCCGGTCTTGCTTGCCGGGGAACCGTTGGGCGCAAGCCATTCGAGGTTCAGGTGCAGCACGCCGTCTTCCGAAATCTTGTCGCGACCGATGTCGTCGAGGTCGATTCGGATATCTTGGTTCGCGATGAACTGCCCGAGGTTGTCGTAGACGTTCATCGTGAAGCGGATGTCGAAATCGAAGATAGGCTTGCCGAAGTCGTCGGTCTGGAGAGCCGACGGCATGGTGATATCCACGAAGAACTGCGGGCCCGCATGCTTGTAGGTATTGGTGTCAAGCACGATGGCGGTCGCCGAGAGCTTATTGTCGTTCAGGTTGAGCAGGGTTTCCGTCCCGTTCGAGTTCTTGACGGTGATGCGGAAGATGTCGCCTTCCTTCACGGGGACATCGGCGTAGGGCATTTCCTTGGACGGAGTGGTGATATTGCTTGCGAGCGTCACCTTGAACTTCGTCTTCTCGGCAGCATCACCACCAACGATAACCCACGGGTTGTTGATGGTGGGGTAGTTGCCCGCCTTGTCCTTGTAGCGAGAAAGTTCCTTGAGAGGCACGAGCCTGATGAAGTCGCCCACGCGGACGGCGCCTTCGGATTCGTCCGTGTAGCCGAACGTCTCCTTGGTCTCGTTCTTCGTGGTCACCGAGATCGGCTTGAGGTAGATTCCCTCCTGCGAGCCGCGCTTCCTTTCGATGTATTCGAGAACTGGGTTGTCGATGCTCTGGAGCGGTTCAGACATGGTCGCCTCGAGGAACTCGTAAGAGCTTACGGAACTCTTGGTCGCCTTTATGATGATGGGCGGGCAGTTGTCGATGAGCGTTGCCCGTGTTGCATCCAGCAGGCTTTCGAGAGATCCCTTGCGCGGGAGGATAGCTCCGTTGCCGCCACTAGAACCGTAGGTCATGTTCTTGTACAGGCCGTCCGGAATCGCAATCCTGATGGCGCTATGCTCGGTCTGTGCCGAGTCCCAGCCCACGGTGTCAATTTTCGGAATGAACGAAGAATCCTGCGATGTCTGGTACTGGTCGCATTTCTGCGAGACTGTAGAAGAAAGCGTGTCGATATGGTCAACCGTGCATTGGTCGACAACGGTCTGTTCCGCATCGAGGTAGGTGCAGGTGAAAACCGTGTCTGTGACGTAGGTCGTCACGTCCTTGAAACTGATGCAGGTCTTCTTGACGGTTCCCTTTATCCAGGTTCCGTTGGCAGAGTCCAGCTTTGTTATGGCGACAGGAGTCTTTTCGCCATAGACCGTATCGAGGGCCCATCCGCCGGCGGGCGTGGTGAACGGCGTGTAGACGGCGGGGCTGCCCCAGTACACGTCGATCGTGTCGGGAATGTTCTTGTCGCGGAGCAGTTTCACGAACTCGATGTAGATGGAGTCGGGCTGGCCGTCGCCTTCGACATCGAAGATCCTTGCGTAATGCACGGGCACAGGTCGGGTCGATTCTGTCACCGTAATCGGTTCGCAGGAGGCGAGCGCGTTAGTGGACATGTCGTTCACCTGGAAGGATCCGGCAATTTGTGTGCGGAACCCGGGCTTGATCAGGTTCCCGTTCGTGTTGCCTTCGATGACATAGAGCCAGCTCTTGCCGTCGTCGCTGGATGTTGCCGAAATGACGCGGATGCCGGCCTGCACGACTTCGGATGTGCCGTCGTAAACCTCAAGGGGCCATTCCGTCTTTGAACCTAGGTTGATAGGTTCCGAGAATGAAACCTTGAGTAGCGGTTCAGACATGGTCGCCTCGAGGAACTCGTAAGAGCTTACGGAACTCTTGGTCGCCTTTATGATGATGGGCGGGCAGTTGTCGATGAGCGTTGCCCGTGTTGCATCCAGCAGGCTTTCGAGAGATCCCTTGCGCGGGAGGATAGCTCCGTTGCCGCCACTAGAACCGTAGGTCATGTTCTTGTACAGGCCGTCCGGAATCGCAATCCTGATGGCGCTATGCTCGGTCTGTGCCGAGTCCCAGCCCACGGTGTCAATTTTCGGAATGAACGAAGAATCCTGCGATGTCTGGTACTGGTCGCATTTCTGCGAGACTGTAGAAGAAAGCGTGTCGATATGGTCAACCGTGCATTGGTCGACAACGGTCTGTTCCGCATCGAGGTAGGTGCAGGTGAAAACCGTGTCTGTGACGTAGGTCGTCACGTCCTTGAAACTGATGCAGGTCTTCTTGACGGTTCCCTTTATCCAGGTTCCGTTGGCAGAGTCCAGCTTTGTTATGGCGACAGGAGTCTTTTCGCCATAGACCGTATCGAGGGCCCATCCGCCGGCGGGCGTGGTGAACGGCGTGTAGACGGCGGGGCTGCCCCAGTACACGTCGATCGTGTCGGGAATGTTCTTGTCGCGGAGCAGTTTCACGAACTCGATGTAGATGGAGTCGGGCTGGCCGTCGCCTTCGACATCGAAGATCCTTGCGTAATGCACGGGCACAGGTCGGGTCGATTCTGTCACCGTAATCGGTTCGCAGGAGGCGAGCGCGTTAGTGGACATGTCGTTCACCTGGAAGGATCCGGCAATTTGTGTGCGGAACCCGGGCTTGATCAGGTTCCCGTTCGTGTTGCCTTCGATGACATAGAGCCAGCTCTTGCCGTCGTCGCTGGATGTTGCCGAAATGACGCGGATGCCGGCCTGCACGACTTCGGATGTGCCGTCGTAAACCTCAAGGGGCCATTCCGTCTTTGAACCTAGGTTGATAGGTTCCGAGAACGAAACCTTGAGCGTGTCGCGTTCGTTTTCGTGGTTCTCGTTTTCCAGAATGGAAACGCTCACGAGCTTCGGCTTGATGGCGTCGGTAATGGCTACGGTCGCCGTCTGGGCCTTCCCGTTTTCGCGCAAGTAGACGGTGACGTTACCCTTCGGGTTCGCGATGCTGACGAGCGAGTCGGAAAGGGGGAAGGAGGCTGTCGCACCCGTCACGGTGGAAGACGGAGTCAGCACGAAGGAATTGCCTGCGAATGTCGCGGTGGAATCGAGCGAGACCATCACGCTGTCGAGGATAATCTTGGTGCCATCGAACTGGCTTCCGCTGAATTCGATATTGAGGCTCATGTCATTTACGGGTGCGCCGGTCATGGAGCAGACTTCGCTTGTAAAGAGAGCCTTCTTGGGGTCGGGCCGGGTCGGCTGCGAGTAGAACCAGACGGAGTCGCGTTCTTCTTCGTCGGCCGGGTCTTGGTACTTGACCCAGATGGTGTCGCCACCGAGGAAGTGGATGTTGGGGTAGGCGTCTTCGCTCGAACTTGCCTTGAGCCAGTCGCCGGAGAAGTAGCCCAGGGCCTCATTATCGCGCCTGAGAATGACTTCGATAGAGTCCCCGGTGCGCGAATTGAAAACCTTCACGGGCATAGTCTCGTTGTTGCGGCTGTCCTTGTCGCGCAGCTGAATCTGGAACTGAAGGGAACCGTCTGTCTTGGCGGGGCTCGTTACCGAGTTCCCGTCCTTCTGTACAAGCAACAGCGAGCCCTGGGTGCGGTCGCCCTTGCTGAACTGCACGTAGTAGGTGCGGTTCACGAACGCGCATCCGCCATTTTCTTGGCATTCAGCACATTCGGGGTTCGGACCCGCGAACACGGTCACGTCCACCTTGTTGGTGCCGATGGTCATCTTGGCCGGGATGTCCAGGTCGAACTTGCCGGTCTCGTAGTTGTAGACGGCCGCCTTCGCGAGTTGTTCCTTGGTGAGCGCCACGCCGTTCACCCAGATGCTGTTCACGTAGCCGCTTTCCGAAATCAGTGCCGTGCCGCGCAGGTGCATGACGCTTGTCGCCGTGTCGATTCGCACATAGGAACCGTTGGACACGTTGAACGGAGCGTCGAACGCTACGGTCATGTCGTAGTGGGCGCGCTTGGTGGTCATTTCCTTGTAGGAGGGGCTGAAGCCCGATATGAACTCGTCCTTGCGGTAGACTACAATGTAGGGGTTGACAGGTGCCTGCTCGAAGTCGCCCTGGTCCTTGTCCCATGCGGGAACGCCATCGTAGTCGGCCCCGTCGTCGTCGCGCTTGTGGGCCGCCCAAGACCAGTCGGGAGAGTTGCCGCCGGTCACGAGGCGCTTCTTGCCCGGAGTGCGGAGCGTTTCGCACATGTTGTTCTGGTAAATGCCGCTGGAGAAACCGATGTCGATACGCATGCGCGATGACGATTTGATGGTCGTGCCGCCCAGCGGAATCGGGATGTACCAGTCGTATTCGCCCGTTGCCGGGTTGTAGGTGTCTTCAAGTTTTACCGGCACGGCATGTCTCAGGTAGTAGCGTATGGAATCGTCGACATTCTCGCCTCTTTCGTTCACGCAGGGCCTGTTGAAGCCCGCTTCGTCATAGGCCTGGCAAATGTCGGAATCCACCAGCAGGGGGCAGGTTCCCGGTTGGTTGTTCTGGCCGGGGACGGCCTCGATTTCTTCGGGCTTTGCTGTCACGTAGAATCTAAGGGTCAGTTCGTTGAACGCGCGGTCCTCGTTGTTGGTGAGGTTCAGGTTCAGGAAGTCCATCCCGCCGAACTCGTACTGGTACACGCTTACGTCGAAGTCGTAGTGCGTCACGGGAGTAGTAAACTTGAGCGGCATGCCGTTGTCGTCGGTGCAGCGCTGCACCCCGTTGCTTTCTACGCAGTAGTAGTAGGTCGTCTTTTCCTTGAGCTTGCCAATCTTCACGTAGTGGAAGCTGGTCGGAATTCCCGAAACATCCGCATTGCCGTCGATATCGCAGGTGCCCCTCGGGGTCGTGGGACAGGTCATCTTGTCGTAGCTCGTGAGTGTCGTATCCCAGTAGACCTTGGATTCGTACTGGCCGTTGGGTGTGTACCACATGATTTCGGCGCTGTCGGAACTCAGGTTGCAGACCTTCACGTTCTGGATGTCGGCCGGGGCCGGCGGGCTCACGAGGGTCGTGAACGAGAACGGGGTCGTGGTGCTGTCGACGAGCCACTTGGTGGCGTATGCTTCGCTCCTGATGTTAATCGCGATGACCTTGAAGTAGTAGGTTGTGCCGTTCTGGAGCCCCGTCAGGTGGATCTCGTGCTTTACGCCGTTGACGGTATCCTTCGCGGGAATGTTGAACGGACCGGTTTCACTGGTGCTGTAGAGGATCATGGCGGGGCCGCGCATGTCCTGGGAAATCTTTACGATGGCAGAATCGTAGCCCACGTAACGGATTTCCACGTTAATCTGGGAGGGGGCGCGGTTGCGGTCTTCTTCGCGGACGGCAACGGCGCTCGAAGCCACGAACATGGCCGTAGCGTCGATACAGGTTTCGGAAAGGTGGTAGTCTTCCCAGCTGAGCGTCGAGGGCGACCAGGCGTTCTCGACGCCGGGGGTCACGCCGCCGAACAGGGCGCCCGTGGGCGGGTTGTACTTGTAGCCAGCACCCGGCATGTTCTTGCCTTCGGGGTTCGATGCACGGTGGTGCGGGTGGGCGTCGTTCTTGTCGCCCACGCCCAGCAAGAAGGAAACATCCCAGGGGTTCACGCCGAGCATGTAGTTCAGCTGGTTGATGCCCAGCTGTTTCATCTCTGCGGAGTTCCAGTTCTGCATGCCCTTCTGCGGCAGGTTGATTCCTTCCAAATCCTTGGTCACGTCGGAATAGGCGAGTACTTCGAAAATGTTGCCCGCCTGGTAGCGGTTGTAAATCCAGGTCTGGTCGGTCTGCATGTTGTACCACAGGTCTCCGAACGAAACAGGGGTCGGGCCGTTCAGGGTCGGGATAGTAATGCTCTGGGAACCGCTTCCGCTCAGGTAGCTGATGTTGGTGCCGAGAATCAAGGCGACATTTTCGGCGTAGGTCAGGCGGGTCTTGTCGTCGATGCCGTACTTGAGGCCCGTTTCCTTGTCGCGCAAAAGCATCTTATAGAAGCCGTAGAGCGTGTAGGTGTAGGCGTTCGCCCAGCTCGTATTCTTGCTCGACTTCCTCATGCCGTCGCGGTTCCAGGCCATCCAGCCGCCATGGAAGAACCCGGTCGAGGCTTCCTGCGGGACACCAATTTGCGTATCTTCCACGGCGTCGTTCAGGTAGTCCATCTTGCCGGTCTTTTCGTAGGTGGCGAAGTGAAGCGCAATGGCCGCAATGGCGAGGTCGTCGTGCGACTCGTTGTTGCCGTTGTAGGCCGGGCTCGACCAGCCGTCGGCCTTCGTATTGTGCACATAGGCCTTTCCGCCGTCGTAGGTTCCGGGGCCAAGGCTCTTTTCCTTGAGCTTCAGGTTCTTGGCGAAATCGTACATCTTTTCGGCCACGACAAGGCAGCTATCAGCAAAGGGCTTGTCGTATGTCGCGTATTCCTTGCTCAAAATGGCGAGGCCCGCCGCGATCTGGCCCGAAATGTTGGAACCCAGTTCGCCGAGGCGGATGTCACGTTCATGCGGACCTCCGCGACCGGTCAATGTCGTGGGCAGCGCATCCTGGTTTTCGGGGCGTCCCCACCATCCGTGGTCGGCGCCAAAGTTTCCTACGGAGACGGCCATATTGTCGATGACGCCATTTGCAAAACGGTAGGCGCGCAAAAAGAAGTCGGCACCGTGCTTGGCTTCGCGCAGAATGTCGGGAATACCGTCGGTATTGATGGTTTCGCCCATGTTGTAGGCGTAGTGGTCCTCGTCGCGTTCCGGGCTCGATGCCGCCATCACGGCAAGCACCATGAATGCATAGGCCTGGGTCTGGGATTCCTTCAGGTGGTCACCGCAGTCGTACCAGCCGCCCTGCAGTGCGCCCTCTTCTGGAGTGAAGCCTGTGACGGCGCCGACACCCTTTACGAACTTGCCGCTGCCGTCTTTGGTGTGGCTCGGCTTGTGGAACCAGGATTCCGAATTGCCGGAACGGTTGATACCATAGAACTTGAGGGTCGCATCGCGGACCATCGAGTAGACCTTGTCGCTAATAATAAAGGTAGCGGAATACTGGCTCAGCACCTTGACGCGGTAGCGCTTGTTCATGTCGAGTCCGGCCGCCTGGCTCAGTTGGCCGATACAAACCTTGCCCTCGGGACCTATGGCCTTGGCCGTGTAGCGCCCTTGGTTGTTCGTCGCGGCGTCAGTTCCTGCCTTGATGTCCCAACTGGACCCGGTGGACTTGCCGGAGTTGGTAAAGGTTCCGCCAGTAAAGACTTCGTTCCCTTCCAAATCGACAACGGAGAATTTTTCGCTACAGTTGCCTGCGGATACATAATAGAACTGCTTTTCCGGGTCTTCGGGCAGGTAGCCCGCCTGGTTGATACGGATACGGCCGATACGGAGGTTCTGTGCGTCACGGAAAGCCTGGTTCAACGAGTCGGGAATGATTCCGTTTGGAACAAAGTCTTGGGGCATGGATCCGACGGGGGGCACGGTATTGTGCTTGCGGGGGTTCGGAGTATACTTGCTGAAACTCTCGACTGTACCGCCGTTGTCTGTGGCGGCAGTATCCCACTTCATGGGCCATATCGGACGAATCAAGTCATAGGGTGTCGGTTGTTCTTGGTCAACCGCAGCAAAAGTCAGAGATGCCAGAAGCAATCCTGCTACTAGGAAAAACGGCATATAGCCTCCCTTAAAAAAGTACTCACAACAATCCCATCTAGAAAATAGACATTTTTAACGCGGTTGAAAAAAAGTGTATCAAAAAAAACTACTCATTCGGGCTTTTTTTTATATATTTCAAAGTATGACATCCTCTTTTTTTAAGAAAAGATTTTTTTACATTCCTGCTTCGGCGCTGTTCGTTTCCGGATTGTCGCTGTTCGGTCTTTCCGCTTGTGGAGACGAGGTGGCAGGTCCCAAGGAACCGTCTAGCCAGTTGCCCGA
>AUXO014214997.1_pt1 | contig 14125 bp, 14 predicted proteins | sample 768731 | NCBI WGS metagenome assembly AUXO01 (sample SAMN02715735, study PRJNA202380) | gut metagenome | biome: sheep rumen | host: Ovis aries | place: New Zealand: Palmerston North | reverse complement strand
CTTGCAAATAAATATTTAAAAGTAGATTTACATTTACAAATTACATTTTGAAAATGTTCTCTAAAAGGTATTTGTATTATTTTATCAACAGAAACAAATTTGTTTATATAAAAATTTTTCTTTAAAAATTTTTTAGTATCAATAAATGAAATATTTGTATCCAGTACAACGTTAAATTTTAAAGCCCTTAATGCTAACGGTTTATAAACATTAAATCCTTTATATTCGCCGGCTCTGTCATCAACAATGTGTTTATCGCTTATTCCGATTACATTCAAATAATTTTTTATATCGTAATTATCAAGAATAGCATCTAAAAACAATCCCATACCGAATAATACAATTTTTTTACCTTCATATTGTTCTTTTAAAATCTCCAATTTTTGTTTAAAATTAACAGATTTTAAATAATCAACGTATGAAAGATATTCTTCATTCATTGTTGTCATTGTTAATTTCTTCTAGTGCTCCATCTTCAATTTCATCGTTTTTTTCTTCAATATTATCGTTATTAATCATTAATCTTGCAACAGTTTCAAAAGCTCTGGTTATAAGTTCATCTGATTCATAATATTTAAATTCACCTAAGCGTCCTGCAAAAAATATATTATGTAAATTTTCGGATTCTTCAAGATATTGCCTGTATATACTTTGTGATAGTTCGTTGTTTACAGGATAAAATCTTTCGTTTTTTCCTAATTCAAAATCTTCAATATATTCAAAACCTACAATATCTTTGTTATTTGAATATATGTTGTTAGGCATTACATTTTTGTAAACATTAGCTCTTATAAAGTCGTAGTCATACGGATAATTATATGTTGCAATTTTTCCAAAATCGGTTAAGTTCTCATTAAGCTCGACTCTTACGCTTCTATATGGTAATTCTCCATGTTTGTAGTCAAAATATTCATCAATGGAGCCGGTAAAGAAAATTCGGTCATATTTTGCAACATTAATTTCTGAAAAATCTGTATTAAGTTTTAATTTAATATTTTTGTGTTTTAGAATATTTTCAATCATGTTTGTCCAGCCGCAAACAGGAACAGCTTGGTACTTTTCTTTAAAATATCTGTCATCGAGGCTGATAAAAAACGGATAATACGTATCTGCGCAATCAGGTAATGATTCTTCTGAAAGTCCCCATTGTTTAATTGTATATGGTTTAAACACATTTTCGTAAAAATATTCTGACAAAAATTTTAAATCATCGTCAAAATTTCTGTGCATTTCAGCCAGAGTAATTTTTTTATTATAGCCAAATTTAGCAATAAGTTTATTTTCCAACATTTTTGCAAAATCTTCAGGGAAGATTTCGTGCAAAGTTAATAGGCAAAGCGGCATAGTTGCACTAAATCCCTGAATTTGTACTAAAGGTCTGAACGTTACAGGGGTTAAATTTGCAAAATTTGATAAATAATCCCATATAAATTTACTGTTTGTGTGTAAGAAGTTTAAATGTTTTGGCTGAACTAAAATTCCTGAGTCTTTATCCAAATAATCATAATGCATGCCGCCAACGTGAGAAGCTCTATCAATGACAGTAACATTTTCTCGTAACTTTGAAGCTATTCTTTCTGCGATAACAGCACCTGTTAATCCTGCCCCTACTACCAAATTGTTCATAAATTTACTCCTGTAAAGTTAGTGTACCATGAGCTTGCGTGATATGCATATTAGTCAACAAACCTAAATTTTATAAGCGCCCATATTGCATGAAACCCATCTTTCCAAGTTATCTTTTTACCTTCAGCATATTCCCTGCCGTAGTAAGAAATAGGTAATTCATACAACCTTGCACCTTTTTTAAGCACTTTTGCCGTTATTTCAGGCTCAAAATCAAATCGGTTTGACTTAATGTCAATATCTTTTATAAAATCGGCTCTAAAAGCCTTATAGCAAGTTTCCATATCTGTTAATGTGGTATTATATAAAATGTTAGTTAAAAATGTAAGCAGTTTATTTCCAAGCAGGTGATGAAACATAAAAGCTCTTGAAGGTTTCCCGCCATTTAGCCTTGTTCCGTATGCAACGTCTGCATTATCTTCAATTATTAATTTTATTAAGTCTTTGTAATCAGAAGGATCATATTCCAAATCTGCGTCTTGAATAATAACAATATCTCCAGTGGCTTCTTTAAGACCTGTTCTTATTGCCGCACCTTTACCTTGGTTTACATCATGATACAAAACTTTATATGGTAAAGTAGCATAAAGTTCTTTTGTTCCGTCAGTTGAACAATCGTCAATTAAAATAATTTCTTTTTCTAATCCGCATAAATCAGCATTTTCAACCTTTTTCAAAATTTCATTTAACGTATTCGCTTCGTTAAATATTGGTATTAACACTGTTATTTTTTGCATTTTTTATCTCCAAAAATTATAATTAAAAAAAATTTTGAATTATTATTATATATATTGTACAATAAAAATATAAAAATATAAGGATTTAAAATGAATACAACAGGATTAACCGATTTAAAAGACATTGAATATGCAAATAATTTATTAAATACTGCTGTGAAAGAGTTTAATAAAAAGAATTTTTCAATGTGTAAAAATTTATTAAATGAAGCGCAGCCGACATTTAAAACAAATAATGACGGAGCAAAAATTTCAATATGTTTAGCATTGGAAGGTGCTATTGAATATATTGAGGACAAAAACAAATATGATGATGCTTTGTCATTGTTGGAAGATGCTAAATATCTTGCTACTTATACGCAAGACCATGATGCAAAAACATTTTCGGAATATATTTTGGGCATTGTGTATAAACTTGAAAAAAGTTATGATTTGTCTAAACTTCATTTTACAAGTGCAAAAAATTTGGCATTTAAGGGTGATGATTTGAATTTGCTTGATTTAATTACAGAAAATCTTGAAGAAATTCAATCAATTTCAAACGGTTTGCTTGCAAATAAACGTGATCCGTTGGTAGCATTGGTTAAAATAGGTCAATCAGTTTCAGCTGAAACTAATATTGACTCTTTGATAAGAGTAATTGCAGAAGAAACAAAAGAAGCTATTCAAGCCGATCGCTGTACAGTGTTCCTGTTTGATAAAGAGCATAATGAACTCTGGTCAAAAGTAGCATTAGGTATGGAAAATTCTGAAATAAGATTTCCTGCAGATAAAGGGCTTGCCGGTCATTGTGTTAAAACAGGTGAAACTATTAACATTAAAGATGCTTACAACGATTCGCGTTTTAACCCTGAAATTGACTATAAGACAGGATATAAAACAAAAACCATATTGTGTATGCCGATTAAAAATCTTCAACAAAAAATTATCGGTGCATTTCAAGTTTTAAATAAATTGGAAGGTTATTTTACTGACGAAGATGAAGATTTATTGGTAGCAATCGGTTCATCTGCCGGTATTGCATTAGAAAATGCTCAATTGTTTAAAACACAGCAAAAAATGTTGGAAGAACAAAAAATAGTATTTGAAAGTTTTATTGAAACACTTGCCGCATCTATTGATGCCCGCGACAAGATTACGGCAGGTCATTCAAGCCGTGTAAGAATGTATTCTTCATTAATTGCAAAAGCAATGAATATGACAGAAAATGAAGTCAATATTATTGAAAAAGCTGCAACATTGCACGATATTGGTAAAATTGGTATTAGAGATTCTGTTTTACAAAAAGAAGGTCGTTTGACTGATGAGGAGTACAAACACATTCAATCTCATGTTGAAATTACTCATGATATTCTTCAAAAAATTCACATGTCAGAAGATTTCAAAAAAGTTGCAGAAATAGCTTGTTCTCACCATGAAAAATTTGATGGTACAGGTTATTACAGACATAACAACGGGAAAGAAATTCCTTTGGGCGGAAGAATTTTGGCAGTATCAGATGTTTTTGATGCTATAACATCAAAAAGACACTATCGTGACAAAATGCCTATTGAAAAAGTTATGGGAATTTTATTAAAAGATTCAGGAACTCATTTTGACGGTTCGATTGTTGATGTATTTATGAATTTACGCTGCAATAGTATTATCAAAGTCTTTTTGACTGAAAATCATTTAGAGCTAAATCCGCAAGATGAAGAATTTTTATCTAAATATACTATGCGGGATTTGTATGATACTTTACAGTTAGAACCTGATACTCTTGATAATACGCAGCAAAATTTTATTAGTTTATTTAATACTTATTATTATGGTCAAATGACAAAGGATACTACAAATGATTAAAAAATGTTTGACCTTAATTTTGTTTATTTTTGTGATGGCACAAATTTCTTTTGCCAAAGAAACTGAAAGACCTGTTTCTACATATAAAGATTTTGAAGCTATGACAATAGATTTGTTAGATTCGTCAATGAAAGAATCCCAAACCTCAATAAATTTTAATATTGCAGTATCAAAAATAGAAGCCTTTAGTGACTTTTTAAGGGCAACTGATAAATTTAAGCAAAGTAATGTAAGTGCTGCTTATGATGATTATAAATATATTTTAGATAATATTAGTGCAAGCGACTTTGGTTATACGTTAATGGCAGGTAAACTCGCTGATTATGGATTTTTCTATCTTTCAGATTTAGCTTGCAAAAAAATGTCAGATATAGAAATTACAAAAAATCATGTAGATAATATTCAAAAATTCTTTTATCCAAAGAAAAGACTTCCTTATAATGAAGAATTGTATCTTGCAGAAGCGTATTCAAATATAATGTTTAACGAACAAAGCAAAGAAACAATGGAAGAATTGCAGCAAAACAATGATATGTTAGAAAACTTTGATTATGCTAACTATATATTGGCTTTGGCAGCATTTAAATCAAACAATTTGCAGATAGCCAGACAATATATACAAATTGCAGTTGCACAAAATCCTCAAAATCTTAATTACAAAATATTGCAAGCGCAAATATACGCAAACGGAATGCGTCCGCAAGATGCAATAAAAGTTGTTAATCAAATAAAAAAAGAAGACTTAACCGAAGCCGAGCTTCAAAGGCGTGTAAAATCAATCGAACAATATGTTTTGTATAAAAATTCAAAAAAAGATTGGGAAAAAAATTATCATTTGGGAAATTATTATTTTTATGAAGGTGATTATAATAAATCCGTAAAAGTTTTGCAAAGCGCATTAGGTAAAAATAAATCTTACGATGCAAAAATTAATGCATCTTTAAGTACAATATATCTTTCGATGCAAGAGTATGAAAAAGCAAAAAATTCAGCCCAAAAAGCATTAAAAAAAGACAGAAATAATGCTGAAGCCAATTTAATTCAAGGTAATCTTAATTATCTCAAAGCTAATTACAAAAAAGCAATAAAAAATTATAAAAAAGTTCAAAAAGATAAATCAAAACAGTTAAATGCAGAAGTTAAGATTGCAAAGTCATTGCAAAAACTGGGAGAAGAAAATAAATCAAAGGCACTTTTTAAAGATGTATTGTCAAAATCTTCAACCGAATATGAAGCATATTATAATATCGCGATGTTAGAACCCTATAAACAGCTAACTTATCTGAAAAAAGCCTTAGCTTTAAATATCATATATGTTGATGCCTGGCTGGGATTAGCAAGATATGAAATTATGAGAGATAATATAAATTTAGCACAGGATTATTTATCTACTGCATATTATATTGACCAAAATGATTTTAGATATTATTATTATCAAGGGTTGATATATAAAAATAAAGACGATATTCAAACCGCATCCTCATTCTTTAAAAAATGTTTAAAACTAAATCCAAATTGTATTGAAGCACAGAAAGAATTAAATCTATGACAAATGAAAAAAATAATCTTTTAATCATAGAAGACCATGAATTGACCAGATTTGCGCTAAAAACTGCATTTGATGGTGCAGAGTTCGTTGCGAATCTTTATGAAGCAGATTCAGCCGAAAAAGGTATCGAAATATTTCAAAAAGAGCATATAGATTTGATTATAATGGATTTAGGACTTCCAAATATGAATGGTATTGAAGCTACAAGGACAATTCATTCTCTTAATTCTGATGTGAAAATTATTATATTGACATCTCATAATGATGAAAAAGAAGTTTTAGAAAGCTTAAAAGCAGGTGCGAATGCATATTGTTCAAAAGAAATTAATCCTCAAAAACTTATAACCGTAGTTCAATCAGTACTGGATGGTGCTGCTTGGTTTGATCCTGCAATTTCTCATATTGTATTAAAAGCTGCGACAACCCCCCAATCGTATGAGGATACACCAAAGAAAACAGATTATAATCTTACTACAAGAGAAATGCAAATACTTAAACTGATAACAGAGGGTTATAGTAATACAGATATTACAAATGAGTTATCATTAAGTATAAATACAATAAAAGTTCATGTAGCAAGCATTTTACAAAAATTAGAAGTAAATGACCGTTTACAGGCAGCATTGAAAGCAATAAAAAACAAAATTGTTTAATAATTAAAAGGTGAAAATGGCAGAATTGGCGAAAATTTTAATAGTTGATGATAATCCAAAATATTTGGCTGATGCGCTTCCTATGTACGGATACGAAGTTTCTGTTGCAACTGATGGTATTCAAGCTTTAAAAATTTTGTCAAAGAGTCCAGATAGTATAAATTTAGTTTTGCTGGATGTGATGATGCCGAATATGAACGGATGGGATACTTTAAAAGCTATTCGCTCAAACGAAAAAACAAAAACATTACCTGTAATTATGATTACTGCTGTTAGCGAGGAACAAAAAATAGTTTCAGGATTAAAAATAGGTGCTGATGATTATATTGTAAAACCTTTCGTCTTGCCTAATTTGTTAGCAAGAATCGAAGCTGTTTTAAGACGTTCTAATTGGAATAAGAAAGAAGTAAAATCAGTAGATATTTCTTTTACTTCAGATGAACCTGTTGAAATGTTAACTCAACGAGAAAAAGAAGTTCTTTCTCTCGTTGCAAAAGGGGCAAGTAATCATGATATTGCAGAAAAATTATTTTTAAAAGAAGTTACTGTAAAAACACATCTGAATAGTATTTTTAAAAAACTAAAAGTATCAAACAGAACACAAGCTGTACTGTTGGGTATGCAAATGAATTTAATTAACGAATAACAAATAAGGAGACATCAAAAACAAATGAGCAATTACACAAAAGACGAATTAGTTACTTTAGTGCAAGAAAATCCTGAGGAATTTAACAGATGGAAACAAGACCAAGAAGAAGTTGATTTGAGTGAAGTTGATTTTTCAAATATAGTATTGACCGGTGTTGATTTTACCGATGTTGATTTGAATTCAAGTTCTTTTGCGGATTCACATTTAACAGAAGTAAAATTTCAAAATTGTGACTTGACTTCAGTCGATTTTACTCGTTCAAATCTTGTAGAGTGTGATTTTACCGATGCAATTTTACCAGGGGCAGATTTTTCTTATGCCGCTGTTAATTATTGTAATTTTAATGATGCAGATATGGCAGGCTGTATTTTTGAGGAAAGTGATTTATCAAATTCTGATTTTTCAACTTCGGTAAATATGAGCGCTTGTCGTTTTGATGAAGAAACTGTATGGCCGGAGCAAGACATGTTACCGGAAGATTTTGATGCAACTTACAATGACGATTTGTCTTCATTAAAAGATGATGAAGATTCAGCACCTTCCGATTACTAATATGCCGCATTTTTTTATTAATACAAAAAATATAGACAATGACCTTGTAACTATTGATGATAAAGAAAATTATCAGCATATTGCAAGGTCTTTGCGTGCTAAAATAGGCGAAAATCTTAAATTAATAGATGAAAATAGAATTCAATATCTGGGTAAAATTATTAATATAGATAAAGGTTCAATAAAGCTTCAAATTGAAAAAAAATACCCATCCGAAAACGATTTGAAATTTGATTTATATTTAGCGCAATCACCTCTTAGAAGTGATTGTCAATCTTTTGTTATTGAAAAGGCCACAGAACTTGGTGTTAGAGGAATTTATCCTGTATATACAGACAATTGTGCAGTTTCAAAAACAGTTATTGAAAAGAAAATTGAAAAATGGCAGCGTATAATGCAAGAAGCTTCTAAACAATGCGAAAGAGCAGATGTACCTGAGTGCTATGAATTAACAACAATAGAGGCTCTTTTAAATTCTTCAGATAAATTTACTCGTATAATTGCATTTTGTGAGCGAGATTATAAACTTTCAATGAAGGTGTATTTTAGAGAAAATCCTATAAATAAAGAAGAAAAAATCCTAGTATTTGTTGGACCGGAGGGTGGATTTTCAAAGCGGGAGTTTGAAATATTTAAGAATAATGATATTATAATGTTATCATTGGGTAATTTGATTCTTAGAGCAGAAACGGCTGTTATTGTCGGACTTGGAAATATTATTTATGAATTCTCAAATAACAAAGAAAATACTGGAAGATAATGTTGTCAAACAAATATCTTTATTTGCAGGTAAAACAAGAGTTTTACTTGTTGGAGGGGTAATCAGAGATTACAGTCTTGGTAAAAATAATTTTGACAAAGATATTATTGTAATTAATGAAGATGCACAAAAATTTGCAAAGTATCTTGCAGAAAAATTAGATGCGGCTTTTGTTGTACTTGATGAATTAAATAATATTTATCGTCTCGTCTTGAAGGATAAAATAAATTTTATTGATATAACTAATCCTATTGAAAATGATTTGCAAAAAGATTTAGCGCGCCGTGATTTAAGAATGAATGCAATAGCATTTGATTTAAAAGATAATAAATTTATTGATTTATTTAACGGTTTTGAAGATATAAAAAATTCACAGATTAACATAATTTCAGAAAAAAATCTTGCAGATGATGCGCTAAGATTACTTAGAATTTTTAGATTTCAAGCAACCACAGGATTTGAAATAAATAATAATTTAAAAGAAATTATTAAAAGGTATTGCAAATTAATAAATAATCCATCAAAAGAACGTGTTCAGTATGAGTTAATGAAGCTTTTTGACGGGGATTATACTGTAAAAGCTATTAAAAATATGGATGAATGCGGTATATTATGTGAAATATTACCTATTTTTAATGATGTAAAAAAAGTTCCGCCAAATACTCATCATCATTTGCCACTGATAGGACATTCAATAGAAACGGTAAATCAAATTCAAAATTTTTATAAAATTGCAAATAAAGACGTTAAAGAACATTTAAATTCGGTTGATTTTGGTGGTTTTAGAAGACTTGCACATTTAAAACTTGCCGGTTTTATGCATGATATAGGAAAATTCAGTTGTTGGACAATAGAAAAAGATACAGGACGTCATAGATTTATTAAGCACGAATATATAGGAGCGGAGTTATGTCCTGAAATTTTGCGGAATTTAAAATTTTCAAAAAAGCAAATTGAATATATTGCTGACATGATTAAGTATCACATATACCCATCACATGTTATTGCCACAGAAGGATTAAGCGATAAAGTTAAATTAAGATATATAAGAAAAATGAATGCAAATGTGATTGATAATATTATTTTGGCTATGTCTGACAGACTATCAGCCAGAGGTGAAGCAGTCACTGAAGAAATGGTTAAAAAAAATATATCAGGTTTGCAAGAATTGCTTGGTTTTTATCTTAAGATTAAAGATACTTTAAAACCATTACCGAAATTGTTATCAGGTGAAGAAATAATTGATATTACAGGTCTTAAGCCGTCTAAACAATTGGGTATTCTTATAGATGCCTTGCAAGAAGAACAGTTTAGCGGGAATATTAATACAAAACTTGAGGCAATTGAATTTATTAAAAATTATTATGTAAACATTAAATAAAAATTGTTTGTTCTCTGTCAGGTCCTACACTTACAATAGATATTGGTACACCTGCCAGTTCTTCAATTCTTTTTAAATACTCTTTGCAGGATTGAGGTAAATCATTATAATTTCTAATATCAGACAATTTAGTTTTCCATCCTTTATGTGTTTCATAAACTGGTTCTAAGTATTTATGGATAAAAACATTTGTAGGATAATGGTTGTATATTTTTCCGTTTCTTATATCTTTATATGCTGTACAAATTTTTATTTCATCAAAATCATCAAATACATCAACTTTCGTGAGCGCAATGGATGTTAAACCGCTTACAAGTGCCGCATATCGTGTAATAACGGCGTCAAACCAACCGCATCTTCTGGGACGACCTGTTGTCGTGCCGTATTCGTGTCCTATTTCTCTTAGTTTTTTACCTGTTTCGTCAGATAGCTCAGTAATAAAAGGACCTTCACCAACTCTTGTTAAATATGCTTTTGATACTCCAACAACCTCATTTATCATAGATGGTCCATATCCGCTTCCTGTTGATGCACCACCTGCAATCGGATTTGAACTGGTTACAAACGGGTATGTACCATAGTCAATATCTAACATTACGCCTTGCGCGCCTTCAAATAAAATAGTTTTGTTTTTGCAAGTGTATAAAAGTTCTTGCCAGTTTTCGCAAACATAAGGTTCAAAAATTTTTTTATATTTTTTACACAAACCAAGAATTTCTTCTTTCGAATATTCTTTCAGTCCATATACTTCTTTTAAGATTTTGTTTTTAAGTGGTAAAATAATATCTATTTTTTCTGAAAGCGTTTCTTCATCAAACAAATCACCAACTTTTAAAGCGCATCTTGCCATTTTGTCGGTGTATGTTTGTCCGATACCTTTTCTTGTAGAACCTATTTTCCCTTTTTTTATTGTATCTTCAGCCCAACCATCAACTTCTGTATGGTAAGGCATTGTGATTGTTGCAAGAGGACTAAGTTTTAAGTTTAATAAATTTATTCCACGCTCTTTTAATTCATTTGTTTCTTGTTCGAAATATTCAGGTAAAATAACTGTTCCTGCGCCAATAAAGCAAATTTTATTTCCATAGAGAATTCCGGAGGGAACAAGATGAAGTTTATAAGTTTCTCCATTATAAACGACTGTGTGACCAGCATTGCAGCCACCTTGATACCTTATAACCATATCTGCTTTTTGCGCAAGTAAATCAGTAATTTTAGCTTTTCCTTCATCACCCCATTGAGCGCCAACAACAACTGTATTTTTCATTATATTTATCCTTTTAATTTTTTTATCAGTTCAGGTAAAATTTCAAAAACGTCACCTATAATACCAACATCTGCAACTTTAAATATTGGTGCATTTTTATCTTTATTTATTGCAATAATTTTCTCAGAGCTGCTCATTCCTACTGTGTGTTGAATAGCACCTGAAATACCACATGCTATATAAATTTTTGGTACAACCGTTTTTCCTGTTTGACCTATTTGAACAGAGCTGTCTGCAAGTTTCATATCAACAGCACCTCTTGATGCTCCAACAGAACCCCCTAGCAATTTTGCAAGTTCTTCCAGTAATTTAAAACCTTCTTTATTTTTCATTCCTTTACCGCCGGCAACAATTATTTCTGCTTCATCTATACGAACATCAGACAACTGTTTGTTTGGCAAAAATTCAATAAATTCGACCTTTTTATCAACTGTTGACAGGTCAAAGGAAATTTCTTCAAATATAGTATTTTTAATAATGCTTGTTTCAGTTTTTTTTAGAACTTTTGGTCTTACGGTTGCCATTTGAGGGTAATTTTTGCACAAAATTGTAGCCATTAGGTTTCCGCCAAATGTTGGACGTGTTGAAGCTAATTGACCTTTTTCATTTATATCTAAATTTGTACAATCTGCGGTCAAACCTGTATTTAAGGTAGTTGCAACAATAGGAGCAAGTTCTCTACCTTGTGTTGTTGCGCCGATTAAAAATATTTCAGGTTCAATATTTTTAATTAAATCAACAACTATTTTCGAATAATATTCTATTGAATATTGTTTTAAATCTTTTGAATTTGCAATATATACTTTATCAAACCCGTTTTTGCTTAAAATATTTTTGTTTTCTTCAAGATTTGTCCCGTCAGTAAATAAAATCGCACTAACTTCACAATTATCAAGTTTTTTCGATAAATCTTGAGCAGTATTTGCAAGTTCAAGAACAACATTTTGTAAAAAGTCATTTCTATCAGTCTGAGCATAAATTAAAATTCCTTTAGCCATTTAAAGCCTCCAAAATTTTGTTTATGGCATCATCAGTATTTGTAGGTTCAAAAATATCGCCACATTGTTTTTGTTCAGGTCTAAATGCTTTGCTTACGTATGTCGGTGAACCTTTAAAACCAACCTGTTCTGCATCAAGACCAATATCTTCAAGTCCATATTTGGGAATATCTGCTTTCTGTGCAGTTTTAAATCCATCAATTAATGGTCTTCTTGGCTCATAATCACATTTTAACATACATAAAACGGCAGGAAGTTTTACTTTTAAAATTTCCATACCGTCTTCTACTTCTTTTTTTACTGTAATTATGTTATTTTTGACAGATAAAATTTCTTTTACATACGTAATGATAGGATAATTTAAGTTAACCGAAATAGCGGGACCTGTTTGTGCTGTATCTCCATCAGTTGCAAATTGTCCGCATAAAACCAAATCAACATTTTTAATTTTTTCTTTTATTGCTGCGGCAATAGTTCTGCCAGTTGCAGCTGTGTCTGCTCCTGCAAATTTTTTATCAGTAATTACAAATCCATCGTTTATGCCAATTGCAATAGATTTTCTGATAATTTCTTCAGCTTGTGGAGGTCCCATTGTTAACGCAGTAATATTTACGCTTTTAAATTCATCCTTTAATTTTAAAGCTGTTTCTAAAGCATACATGTCAAACGGATTAATAATACTTTCTAAACCTTCACGTTGAATAGTATTATTTTCAGTCCATTTTATATCCGCTGTATCAGGGACTTGTTTAACACATACGGCAATATTCATTTCTACTACTGTTTCTTAGCTTGTTTAACCTGAACATCTAATGCTGCATTATGTGCTAACATATAGATAGAGCAAATTTTATAACTTTTTAAATACCATGCACAAGCATCTTGTGTACAAACTTTTTCAAAATCAGCACCTGCTGACATTAGTGGGCAAAATGGTATATTTTTGTCGTTTCCTGCCATAAAACCTTATCCTTTCTTTAATAAGTTGCAGTTTTCATCTCTCTTACGTTCTTGTTCTTTATAAATTTTAGTTCTATTTATAACTTCATCAAAATCAATTTCGTGTGCGTTAAAATCAGGTCCGTCAACACAGGCAAATTTAACTTCACCTCCAACTGTTATACGGCAAGCACCACACATGCCTGTTCCGTCAACCATAATAGGATTCATACTTGCTTCAGTATAAATACCTTTATCCCTTGTTAAGTTAGCAACAGCTCTCATCATAGGCATTGGACCAACTGCAATTGCATAATCAACTTTTTCTTGTCCCATGATGCGTTCTAATACTTGGGTTACAAATCCTTTTTCACCAAGTGAACCATCATCTGTTGTGATAAACAGTTCTGTACAAGCATCTTTCATTTTATCTTGCCAAAAGATTAAATCTTTGTTTCTTGCACCCATTATCATATAAACCTTGTTTCCTGCTTCTTTAAAAGCTTTTGCTATTAAATAACAAGGAGCTGCGCCGTATCCGCCTGCAAGGCAAACAACAGTTCCGTATTTTTTGATATGTGTAGGTTGTCCTAATGGTCCAACAAGGTCTGCAAGCTCATCACCTTCGTTTAAAGCTGCAAGTTGTTTGGTAGAATACCCTACTGCCATAAATACAAGAGTTAAAATTCCATTTTCTTTATCTACGTCAGCTATTGTAAGCGGTACTCTTTCACCATCTTCTGTTGCTCTAAAAATAATAAATTGACCGGCTTTTGCATTTCTTACTACAAATGGTGCATCAATTGTTATTTCATATTGATTTGGACAAATTTCTTTTTTTGTTAATATTTTGTACGGCATTTTATACTATCCTATTTAACCTTTTCATTATATCATATTTGTACGTTTATTATATAATTAAAAGTAAAAAATACAACAGGTGATGTATGAAAAATATAGCAATAATTTTAGCGTCAGGTAGCGGAGAACGTTTTGGAGAGAATATTCCAAAGCAGTTTTATGTTTTCAAAGGAAAAACTTTATTAGAACATTCACTTGATGCTTTTGAACAAAATGAAAATATTAATGAAATTTTTTTAGTTACAAATCCAAAGTTCAGAGATTTGGCAGAGGAAATTTTGGCGAAAAATAATTATAAAAAAATAACTAAA
>AUXO016703385.1_pt1 | contig 14126 bp, 13 predicted proteins | sample 768731 | NCBI WGS metagenome assembly AUXO01 (sample SAMN02715735, study PRJNA202380) | gut metagenome | biome: sheep rumen | host: Ovis aries | place: New Zealand: Palmerston North | reverse complement strand
TATAATAGCAGATGGACATAAGGTTTCACCAATTGAGGTGAAGTCTTCAGGCTATAAAACCCACGCCTCACTGGATGCTTTCTGCCGCAAATTTTCCGAGAGAATACAGCGAAAGCTGCTTATTTATACGAAGGATTTGAAGTCAGAAAAAGGGGTTATATATCTTCCTGTTTATATGACAATGTTTCTGTAATGCTATGTTGCTCCTATGTGTAAGAGGGTTTATCATATTGCAACATTTACGAAATACCCCTGTTCTTTATGTGTGTAAGGTTTCGATAGGAAATAGGCGACAGAAAAAACACAGAAAAACGATTCTCAGAGGGTTGAGTTTCACAAAACCTACTAACGGCAACAAAAGCCACACGCATGCCGTCCCTTTGAGACAGCTTCTTTTTCTGACATTTTTTTAATTGTGTACTACAATTCTTCAATCCCCTACAATTCGGTGTTAGATGATAAGCGCTACTCTTCGGCCCCATACACAAATAAACTTCTTGTGCCGTTAAGGAAGTTGCCGAGTCCAGCACAACACAGAAACCAATGACATATACAATGCGACTAAGAACTTTCTTCATAAATCATAAACCTCTTTCTATTTCTTAATTAAATCACGTATCTCTAGCACGGCTGCTCACTAACAGAGCCTCGTTACGCTTCGGATGGCAGCATAAAATTAAGATTATGTCTTGATTTGTGACTCTTTTTCCACTATCTTCGCAATGAAAATTTAGAGTGAGACGAAAAACTTACTGACTATTTTTTTACTTGACACAGTTCAGTTTACACTACCCGCCATTACCCCTTCGTTTAATTGGGTGGGAATGGTCCGTTTTTTCCACACAAAGTATCTTTAACCAAATCAATAAATTGCCGTAAAGGTATAAGCACTTCATCAAAATCTTTTTTCATATAAAAATTTCTAACCTTTATCATTCGCCTATACTTTATGATATTGTCAACCATTCTTTTATAATCATCAGTTTTCTTTACAGTTTGTGCATTCAATGCTTCTTCAATAAGACTCTTATGAGCACTATTTTTCACTTCATCTATGGTTGGAGGGAAGAAACTAATTTTCTGTAATTTATTAAAATTCGGATATTTTTTATTTAGAGTAACTTCAATACTCTCCACCTTAGTTTTGAGACTATCTAACAAATGTTCAGAGGCGCCATGACTAACATCATTTCTTACATATGCAATTAACTCTATCTGTGATTTTATCTTTTTCACATCTGGAGCATATTTCTCAAAACCATATAATTTATTAGCCCAAGTCACTTCCTCGACTCTTGATTTATCGCAGAGATCTACCTTATAAATTCCACCTGAGCTCTTTTCCTGGCCTTCCTGTATTTTTTTTATAGCCTTAGTATGTTTTCGATTACAAATATCACCAGTGGACTTCAAATAATAATAATTCAAAAGCCTTTCCATTTGAATTGCAGCATATCTACAAGATTCTTCAAAACTAATTTTATGCATTCTGGTTGAATAATTGTGTCTTATCATTTCATTCCATCCTGAATACAAATTGCTTTGAATATATTCGTTATCTACAAAATCATATAATGTGTTCTTTGTCCAGGCATATTTTACATCCTCAGGAATGTCTGTATTATCGTTCAAAAAGTCCAAGCACAAATAGTGTTTTATCATTTCAAGATCATCATTTTTTTGATTTTTTCCACTTTCTCCACTATTTCCAAATCTCTTTTTCAGCTCATTAACAAACCATTCGTTGCCATTCTCAGGCTTTGACAATTCATCTATAAAATTGAGTAAATGTCGTAACTGAACCTTATCTTGCGCCATAAAAAAAATGCAGTAGTAAATTCAAACTACTGCAAATTTAATCTGTTTTTTTCGGTTCTGCTTTATTTTTTATCAGTTCTTGGTTTTCTGTGAATCAGATAGTATGAAGAATCACTACCCTTCGTATATTTAGAAATACTGTGCTCTCTATACTCCTCTGGATTTACTTTGGGACTTATTTTTATGTTCTCTCTCTTTACTTTATATTTGGCTACTGCATATTTCTTATCTTCCGACAATTCGACTTTGCATCTGTGCTTCTTTTCAAATTCTACCACACTCATCGTATCTTCATATATTGGCTTCTCTTCATTTACAATATCTTTCTCTAACACTTCTAAATGAACTTTGCCCCCACGAACCAAAGCCGACAACATTTTATCTAATTCAAGTTTTCTCTCATTCTTTTCATCTGTCGAGAATAACTCTTTATGCATAAGATAGAATGTTTCCCCTTTCTCATTCCTACACAACGAAATAAACAAGTCTTTTTTATGCTCAAAATTTGCATTCTCGCTTATTCTGACATCTACTTTAGTAACTTGGGGCTCACTTGGAGAATTTTCCTTTTTTCTTCTCTTTTTTGTTGCGATGCTTTTGGTCTCGAAAAAATAACTCTTTAATGTTCCTTGTGTTCTGTTAATTTTTATTTCAGTGTCCATAGTTTTTTCAAACTCTGTCACCTTTTGCGTGTTATGATATGACATAGAGCCAAAAACTATAGAACTGTCCTCTCCTGTCGTCAGATTTTTGAATCTTGTGTTAAGTTTAATATAAACTGGATCAGACTCCCCCCTCACCATTTTAAGATACAACAATTTCCCACTTAATACATTCATTAGATCAGGTTCACCTTTCTTAACGTGTCCTTTTTCTAATTTATAATTTGGATAGAAATTTTTAAAAGCAATTGCATAACCATACTTTTCCCAGGTATTAAGGTGCCTACGAATTTCCTTTATATATTTCTTAGACACATTGGCTGTTTTATTTACAGTCAAACCTGTAACCTCTTGTCTAACTCCTTTACGCAACAACCTTGTTTTATTTTCGTTTATGCTAAACTTATGCTCGCTTATTATCCGTCGCAGTTGTGTCCAAAATTTTCCTTTCCTCGAATACACATACTCCTCACTACTGAAGGTTATGTCATCCGCATATCGACTATAATTCATGCCGAAACTTCTTGCCAATTTTTGAAGTTTATGATCAAGATGCTCACATGAAATATTTGATAATATAGGACTAGTTGGAGAACCTTGGGGGAGAACATAATCATAATCCTCAATAGCATTTTTAGGTGATTCGACTTCCTTTTTAGGTTGTTTTATTGCGCACAAACCTGCAATTACATTAGCAATCTCCTTACTGAATCCATATGGTTTCTGTTGCAGGAGCCACCATATTCTAACTTGTGGAATTGAAGGAAAGAAATTCTCCAAATCTATATTTAGGACATAATTCATCCCTACGTGCCTTAACGCATTGTCAACAACAGATTTGTTCTTTACAAATCCTGTTACTACGTCAGTGGGTTTATACAAAACAGATAAAATCACATTTATAAAATGCTGTATACTCTTCAAAGCGGCTACAGGCGCAGAAATTGTTCTAAACTCCCCTTTCTTCTTTTTGGGAATTCTAAAACTCTGATAGCGCTTTCCATACTTAGGATTACAGTAAAAATTTAGCTGTTTCATGGTAAAAAGATGTACGCCTTCTCCATATTCAGCCACCTTTAGACTATTAAGTAAATCAAGCAAGTCTTCTTTGGTTCTTAATTTGCCAACTCTATCTTTTATTTCGTTTTCGTCCATTATACCAAATAAAAAAAACGACTAAGCTAACAGGGGTGCTATTTACTCTTGTGTATGAAAACGACAAAAAAACAACTGAAAAGTAGAACAGTTCAATTATTCTCCTCGATTATATATCATTCGACGTTAAAAACATCAAAAGATAAAAACTAAAAAACAAGATTCATCAATGACGATCTAACCTTGTTACCGGATATTCACCGGTCCGTCAAACAGAACGTTTGAACATACTTCTAAAAGCTTGTGTCCCTATCCAACTTAGCCGTATTTAAATACAAAGATATCAATAATACTACATATATTATATTCCAAAAACGATCTCACATTAAAGATGTGATAAAATCAATATCATTTTGCCGACTCATATACTGATGTATTTTCAAAAGACTTGCCACAATCCTTTTTGCACGTTCATCATCAAGATTCAAACTATTATATTCCAATTTGAAACGCTGCAAGAAATGCTTACATGTATCCACTAAAAGAGTATTGACATAAGCAAAATCATAGACGGTGTCTTCTAAATTTTCTATAATTATTGTAAGCTGTCTTGACACGAGAGAAAGAACAAGAAGAGAACCATTCCAAACACCGACCTTCTCCCTAACAAATTCATAAATTTCAATTTCCTGAGAGTCTATCATTCTATTTAATTCAAAAAAATAGTCTCTTATTGTATCAGAATTAATTAATAATGAATTGTTGCAATTATTTGCGACTTTTTTAAAAAGCGTTTCCCATTCATTTTCTACAGGACGAACATAGAAATGTTTTGGATTAAAACCATTAGGTGCATGAAGCATATTCAAGTCCTCAAAGTTAAAAAGTGACTTTCCGTTCAACTGGATTTCTGCATATAAGTAAGACTTACTTCCAAAACCGAAATTAGAGTGTATATCTATTTCAATCCCTTTTTCCTCTACTTTAGCGATTTGTATATCAAAGCCTTTTTTCTCATGACTACAACAAAGTATGTCATTTGTAATACAAGAATCTTTTGAACAGTAAAACCCTTTTATTGAATTATAACACAAATACCAATTACTCATAATACTTTAAAATCTATAATTAGTTACTATATTTATCGAAATATATAAGAAAAGATTTATATCACCCCAAATATGACGCACTTTCTCTCACATGACCAGCAAAATTAGTAACCACCTTCAGACTCTTTTTTCGCATGTTATCCCATAGTTCAATGAATTCCACGTCACCCATTTCCGAATTGAAAGCAGTCACTAACTCGTCGGCAATAGCATGCTTACCTGTTGGTTTATTCAACGTAAGATTTTTTCTCCTTAGTTGACGACGCAAGGTTAACAATCCCTGCTTGTACTTTGGCCTTACACCGACCAACTTACACATAAGGTCAATGCCTGGGTCACCAATATGTGTTTCGTTCAGTTCAGAAATCATGTATAATACTTTAGCGTCCGGTGTACCATCCTCGTAATGATTGCCCAAAGCGACATTTACGCAATCGGCCTCGTCAAATCTTTCAAGTTTGGTCAAACAACGAGATTTCAAAAACAAGGCAGCCACCTCGTATTCTGTTCCGATTAACGCACTGATACATTCAAGAGCCATATCGTAGTTTCTGCTATACAACGAGAGTACACTTATTAAAAGGTTTGCTTCCAAAGAAGTTTCTTGCAACAGACAAGCAGGTACTTCTGCAACTTTTCCAAAAAGATGTTCGTCACAAATTACATTTGACAACAACCGCTTACATTGCTCCAAAGATTCTGCAATGTTTCCTTCTTTTGCATACTTCTCCACTAAACTTAGATAGATCTCCGCGACCTTATCATAGTCTGCGTCACGTTCCGCCTCAAAAGCACACTTTCCACTTTCTATCTCATTTTCAATCACACGTTGTTCATTATAGCCTTTCGCAAAATCAAGTACCTCTTTTTTTGTAAAGGCATACTGTGGATTGACAGGTTTTGAGATATACAGACCATCCAGCGACCTAACACGGCTTAATGCCACATATAGTTGACCTGGTGCAAAAATACCATGAGTGAGGTCTAAATGCATTTTATCGAATGTCATCCCCTGGCTTTTATGGATAGTGATAGCCCACGCAAGTTTCAACGGGAACTGAGTGAAAGTGCCAGATATGTTCTTATTAAGTTTCTTGGTTTCTTTATCATAGTCGTAGGTCACCGATTCCCATGTGCAGCAAGGGACTGCATATTTTTCATCGTCGGCCAACTTGACAACAATTTCTTTTTCACTTAATGACTCTACAACACCAAGCGTCCCGTTGACCCATCTATGTAAAGTGTCATTTCTTACAAACATTACTTGGGCTCCTACCTTCAACTCTAGAGAGAGATCGGCAGGCAAACGTCTTTCATCAATATTACCGCTCAACACACCCTCATAACGGAACGTTTCTCCCTCAATAGACTCAAGTCTCTCCCGATTGATGGTATCCGCTGTTTTATTCACAGAGCACAACGTAATCATCATATCGTCAGACTCAGGCATAATGTTACGCTCGTTCAATGTCAAAACATCTGACGGGGTAATCGCATTTGTCCTGATACGATCCAGCATTTGAACAAAGTTCTTGTCTTCCTGTCTATACACCTTTTCAAACTCAATCTTTGGCAGACGCATTTTCTTAAACACCCTAGCATTGTAAAAATAGTAAGCATCATTGCTATATATATCATGTAGAGCCTCTTCCTCCTCCTTACGCGCAACAACAGGAGGTAACTGGTACATATCGCCAACAAAGACCATCTGTTTACCGCCAAAAGGAGTTGCAGTCTTACATATACGTCGCAATGTCAAATCAATGGCATCTATTATGTCACAACGCACCATGGAAACCTCATCAATAATAAAAGTATCTGTATGTAAGATAGTCTGAACACGAGTAGCATTCGTATTTCCATAAATTCCTGGCGTACAAACATCCATTGGAAGACCGAAAAACGAGTGAATCGTCTCACCCCCCGCCACCACAGCAGCCACCCCAGTTGGAGCAAGGACCACGAAATTCTTGTTCACCTCCTTTTGTACATTCTTTAAAAAAGTGGTCTTTCCAGATCCAGCTCGACCTGTAAGGAAAAAACTACGGTTAGTATGGGCAATGAGTTCATACGCATATTCCTGGTACTTATTTTCAATATCGAATATAGTGTTCATACTTTCAAATATTTAGGGTTATTCTACATTATTATTTCACAGGTCTTACAACTTCTTCATTTGAGGGAGGCTAAGTTGTTGCCTTGACTCAATCTCCTTTACCACACTAGTCAGCCTGACATTATAATCACTATCAAGATAGCTTTTGTAACTGGCAGATACTACCTGGTTTACCTTTTCCTCTAGCAGATCAGCAGGCAACGCAGCCCGATTCTGCTTCATAAATCCTATAAAGTAATCCTTTAACAGAGTCTTGGTTTCTGCCAGGACAAATTCGTCCTTCCGGTAAGTGGTTTGGCTATAGTCCTTTTTTTGAATAAGCACAAGCTTTGTACCGTCAAACCTGTAGAGTTCTATTCCATCAAGAAAAGTCCACGTATGAGCTAACCCTATCTTTTCCACAATAACAAGGTTATCACTAAAGCGGATGCCGCAATAGTACCTGTTTCCTGACGCCGACTCGTATTCATTTGTGATGAACATCTTCTGCGATTCGTTCCAAACGGGGCCCTTCAATTCGCACGAGGAACCGAATGTAGGCAACACCTGATTCAAGAGTTCTAAACCGATTGCTTTCTGCAGTAATGCCATATATTCTAAATTTTAAACGTTATACAATTCTTACGCGATCATTTTACGGTAAGTTTCAGACACAAGTTCATCCGCCATTCTGCCAAGTTCCGATTCTGAGACGATTGCCCCTGCTTTCTTTGCTTCACCTTGAAGAAACTTTTTTAGCATGACAATACATTTCTTTTTGGCTGTCTCTTCTGTGAAAACAATCCAATTGCCACAACCTCCCCAGTTTTCCTTTGCCACTATTCTCGCCTTCTTGCCATCAAAACCATAAAGCGTGATTCCGTTGAGGAACGTATAGTAATAGCCTATACCAAGGTCGTAATACACAATCAATCTTTTCGAGAGTCTGATCGCGTTATGGTAAGTATTACCCGCAGCACTGGTATAGCCATCAGTAACAAACATATTTCTATCCTCCAAGTAAGTTAGCCCTTTACCTGATACCAATGGGAGGGAATCTCTAACGATTGTTGAAAGTTGTGTATTCATACCATTTTCTTTTAATCGGTTTATATTTCTTTTGTGTCTTGAAGACGTCACAAAATTATTCCAACTCGGTCTCCTGTCCTAATAACAGCAAACGTTTAATAGTTCCAGAGCATTTGGAACCATTCAATAATACTGCGAAAGGTATAGAAATTACATAAATCGCTAAAAAATAGTCAAATTATGAATCTAAAATCTATTATACTTATCATTTCCCCACAGCGAATTTTAAGAACTATTTATACAAATTGTTACCATCTTTCTTTTGTTCTTTCTCAATTGATATGCTTACTCATAACCTAATGTTAGAAGGACCTCATTAGGGATCATCGGTTCCTCATTCAAGATTTCAGCATCGACTATCTCCACATCTACATCCTGTACTTCACACAAGTCTTTGCGCAAGAACGAATAATCCCATATCACATTCTCCTTATTGTCAATACAGGAGCATAATGGTTCATCGTAATGAACCTTATCCTTTGCTTCTGGATGGTTAGTAAGTTTCTGCAACCAGACCTGAGCATAATTGCTGTTCTCTGCCTCTATTAATAGTTGGCACACGTTAATGTTGGTCTTCAGCTGCTTGTCCGTGCATTGCAAAGATGACAAGCGTCCGATAATCCTGCTTAACTGGGGAATACACGTCGGGTTCTGTTCCAAAATGTGAACAGCAATCGCAATCATTGGTTCGACATCCTCTACAATTGAAGGTCCGGCATATATTTTTATGTCACCCAAGTCCATCGCAGGGTTGTAGTTTGTCAATCGGTCGTCAAACTCACCCAACAACCTCTTTAACTGGCCAGAATCAGGAAACTTGTCACCAAACGACTTGATATAATACAGATGTTTGGTAAGACCTTTGAAAGCCCAATCCTTTCCGTTATATATGGGAGTGTTCTCAATATCGTACACCTTGTCCTTCTTCAAGGCATCACTCACAATATCTTCCGAGATATAGGTTTTCTGTATATTAAGTTCCATTCCAAAAGTAGCCAGAACCCGTTTGAGGACACCTCTAACCTCATACAACGCATCCATACTGTTCGAAAATACACGATAATCATCACGGTATCTCAATATTTCACATTTATCAGCCAGGTTCAGTTTCTCCAATTCCCTTACGATATGTGCATCCACATTCATAAGCACTAACTCTGCCAATAGATCATAAACAACAGATCCCTGTGGCAAGCCATCTGACCCATTGCACATTTCGATTGTTCCCAGCACATTTTCAATATCGCGTGCCATAATTTTCCTTGTTTTAGAAGGATCAACAACGCCAACGTGTAAAAGTGCATTCTTTACACATTCCAACGAGATGTTTTCATAACAATGGCTTATATCGGTTACCATCATACGCTTATATTTTAACGACCTTCTCAACGAGCCCTGTTCCATTAAGTTCCACCAGTTCAAGATAGCAGTCGAGTTATGGAACTTCTCCTTGTTTTCAGGGACAACAGGTAGAGATGAAACCTCAACTCCTTCATTTTGCCCTTTAGCAAAACTTTCCAATAAGAGTTCCCAATTGTCAACAATAGCGTTAACTAATAAGTTGTACAGCACAGGGTTAGTCAAGGTAATATTCCTGGTTCCCCTGCCATTTCCTTTAGGAATACTTATATTGTGGTTAACCCTCAAACATTCACCATCAAGCTTTTCAAAGTCAACAACCTCCCCCAATGTCTTCGTCCCCAAACGTTCTTGACAAACGTTCAACACACCATCAAAATCAATATAGTCAGGCAGTTCTAGGGTACAATACTGTCGGCTCTTTAACAAGAAATTCTTTACTTCTTTTTTATTTAATTCTAAAATCGACTTGATTTTCATATAATTCCTTGATTTTTAGATTTTAAGAATCCAGATTAACACGCCTGTTTACAAAAAATCAGTTCATTTTCAGCCTGCTTTTTCTTGTAGCTTAAGATTGGTAAGTCTTTGAACTCATTCCATAGTATTTCAGCACGTCCAAGCAAGCCACCTACGTTTTTCCCACATTCAAGCTCCTTTTTTATGTTTTCTACCAAACAGAAAAACCTACTATACGCCCTCTTCGCATTCATTTTCTGTTCATCATAGTCTTTACACGATGCTGTGTTAAAATGCTGAATCTTTCTAGTGAAGTATTCCTCAAATGCGGCAATCCTTCCGGTTTCAAAACTATTATCTTTCAAAAAGATCATGAACTTGACTATTCGGTTCTTATGCGAGTCTTCGCCTTCCATTTTTCTTGCAATAGACATCAAAAAATTCAATCTATCCATACGCTCGGAAGTTTGATATCCATCTCTTACATTAGCTATAATATCAATCACTAGCGTGTCAATATCAAACAACAACTGCTTTAGCACAAGTTTACCCATTTGCAATTTTGTACAATTATGAGGCATTCTTAAAACACCACGTTCTTTTAACTCATTTAAATAAATCTCTGTGGCATTTATGTAAGAACTAGTCACCTGCCAAGCCTGACTACCTTCATTGAAGTAAGCTCTAACAGGTGCATAACCCCTCTTTGAAAAAATTTCGTCTCCATAGTTTTCCATGAAGCGTTCTGCTTTTTCCTTTGTACTGAAGTTGATTTTCTGTGTTCTCATATGCTGTCTGTTTTTGATTACGCAGCAAAATTATAGTCCTACATCAAGGTAACAAAGCAAAACAAAAAAGTTAATGGTTCCTATAAAATTGGAACCATTAGACCTATTTAAATATATTAGAACAAACAGGATACAAGTAAGGCAAGCGCATATTAAGGAACTAAAAAAAGATGTACCGACAACGATACATCTTCTTAATACTAATTTGGCCATATCTATGTTATTCCATACATTTCTGCCGTTTTTCTTATTCGCTCTTTCAGTTTATCTAGAACAGAATCGTCTTCAGCAGAAAGGATTTGCAAATCAGGACTAAACTGCAAAACACGGCCAAACATTTCTTTGTTTACTGTAACATCAACCTCAAAATCGCCATAACCGCGTTCTTTGTCATAGTCGTTTACTATGCGGTAGTTGGGCATTGGCTTAGACTTAAACAGGCCCCACATATACTCACCATAAGCCCTAAAAACTATTTTTTTGTGTTCCGCAAATGTCGAGCCAACCAAATATTTGAATTTATCCTCATAGAAGCCTTTAGGACATTCTTCATATTCCACGTCATCTAACTCGACAAGACCACCTTCAATTCGGTCCAAGGCCACAGAACAGCCCACACAGCCCTCCAAATCCTTAGAGTTTCCATATATATGCCACCTGCCATTGTATTCTCTGATAACATGCGGATGGAAAACAACAGGCACCACCTCTTTATACCCTTGTCTATAATTAAATCTGATAACCTTTTTCTCTTTCACATACTCATAAAGTCTTGGCAACAATTCAATATTGGTGAGTTCCCTATCCACGCTAGAATAAATGAGCTGTTGCCCTTTTGAACGAGCAGTTTTAATTTTTAACAGGTCTTGCGAACCTTCAAAGAAATAGTTCAACCAAGACGCAGGGAAAAAGCCAGCCGAGTCTTGGCAAAACTCCCAATAGGTCTTCAAATCGGTGATAACAGAAGCCGTCATCATATCTTTTAAAGGATCTTGATCTTCTCCATTATATCTATATTCCTTTGTCCTATTGTTTCCACGCTTTTCCCAGCAGCCAGGATACCTTTCCTCAAGAGCCTGCCCTAAATACATTACAGCTTTCTTCAGTTCGCCATACTTATCATTATTGGTAACCGAAAATCCTCCTCTTCTATTTTCTTTCGTTTTATTTTCTTTGGCTATGTATTCCTCCATAACCGCAGTAAGGCTAAACCATTTTCCTTTCTTTACAAAAGAATACAAGATTCTCGCAAATTTTGCCTTGCTACTTTTACCCTCGAATAGATTGTTGTTCATCGTAAAAAATATTCGGATTATCCTATATTTATGTCCTTTTGTTGGAAGAGTTTGAAGTGCAATTTATCTCTAATACGGATGTTCCCTGTTAGCGACATAGGCTCTTCTGTTTTTTGTGTTGAATGCCTTGTAGTCGTGTCTTTCGTTAAAAATCTGAATAGTGTTTTTTTAGTTGCTTTCTTGCATCTGCATCACCACCTGCTCTTACGATTTTGAGCTCAACGAAAGCGAGAAAGTGTTCGCTTTCACATAGGACCATCGCATCACAGGTGCTTTCTTTCTGTCCGTCACCTCGGTCAATCTCTATGTTGTAGTCAATAGGGATGAGTTGGAACGATTTACCGTTTGGATTGTTAATGACAGCGTTCCAATTATCAGGCTCAGAATCAGTAGTAAAAGCAGGGGCCGAATCGCCGTCAACAATACCGACAGTCTTTGAAGTCTGTTCGCCTTCCGTTCTGTACTCTTCCGCAAAGAAGTCTATTTCATTCCTCTTCTTCATCGTCTCTAATATCTAGAATTTCAGAATACCTGCGGTTAGTGTCTTCCTGAATTGAGTTAAGCATATTCTCATCGGAAGGCATATTGTTATAAGGTTCCAACAATTTTATTTTTCCGTCGAGAGTAAGTTCGTATATTGTAAGGCTATTGCCATCAATCATGGACTGAGTTGGGACAATTGCAGACAGTTTCTGCTTGTTCTCTTCATTCTTCAGCACGTCGTACACCTGTTTCGCCTTAATCGCCAGCGTGAGGTAGTTGATGATATACGGGCTGTGGGATGTCATTACCAACTGGTTATTACCTAAACCAGATAAGTGTAGCAGTTCGTAAACAAGTTTCTCCTGGCTATCAGGAAAGAGGTTCTGTTCTGGTTCCTCAACTATACTGACAAGCCGCTTGCTGGTATTGTTGGAAAGCATCTTTATCAGCATGGTGCGGGTTTCAGCAGTAAGCGTATTGTCTTCCAAAACTTCCTTGATGCGTTTTTCATTCTTTTCAATCTCATCCTGGCTCTTTTTTTCTTCGTAAATGCCGTTAATAATTTTATCATAAAGGTATCTAAGCGTAACGAGCAAAGGAATAGAAGACTGAAGGCCGCTAGAAGCCTCGCTAACCTTGATATTGAAACTATCAGAAAAGATTTTGCTTATCTTATTGAGTCTGTCAAACTTAAATTTAACGTTGTTTACTGGAAGTTCGACGTCACCCTTCAAGTTTTCGCAAGCGTCGATATAGTCTCCTAACATAAAAAGCAAAGAAGGAGGAAGTATCTTGCTCTGCTTAGCATCTTTACCGAGCAGACTTAACAGGTTGCGTTCGGCCGCTATATAGGAGATTTGAGGGCGTACGTATGTGGGAACAGAATGCTCAAAGGCACTAAGTTTCTCATCCTCGAACTTAAAATCGTAACACTCTCCTTTGTAATGTAGATATGAGTCAACCTTCACATAGCTGTCGATGTTCTGGAATTTGAGATACTTGTTGACGAAAGTCTTGCCCCTTTCCAAATCCTTGACTTTGAAATCGCCACGTAATAACGCTTTCTCAAGCCAAACGAAAGTGGAGTATAATTTAGCCACAGTACTTTTTCCGGTTCCTTGAGTTCCGCAAAGCAAAGTGTTTTGGTTGAACTTAATATAACCATTATTCAGTTCGAACCCGTCGCCAATCGCTCCAAAATTTTGAATTCTTAACTCGTTAATAAAATGGGCCATAATAAGATACAAATTCTACATGTGTAGAAATTCACACAAATTTAAATACAGATTTCCTTATTTCTCTCTATATAGAAATAATTTTACCCTAAATTACGCAAGCACTATATCTCAACAAATTAACACCATAAAAAGAATTTCGCCGAAAAAAGACCACATTCCGTTAAAAAAATGTAGTCACACGTCCAATATTCCGTTAAAAAAGTGTGGTCATACAGCCAATATTCCGTTAAAAAAATGTAGTCTCATGACCAATATTCCGTTAAAAAAGTGTGGTCACGAGGACGAATTCAAGTATTAACAGCCTAAAATATAACATTTTAAAAGAGCACAAAGACGCATTCACAGAAAAGCTTGTTTTTTCGCAACCATGCACTACAGGAAAACATTCCCCTTTTCGCAATCGGAGAGGAATTTGAAAGGAGGAATCAGAGCGGGTTGTAAAAAAAGCGGTTGCCGGGAAAACCGGCAACCGCTGTATGTATAAAATGCAAATTAGAAATCTTATGACTCAGAAACACCAGTTTCAGCGTTCTTACGACGGCTCTCAAGAATAGCAGAATTCTTCTTGATGAGGTCTTCGTCGATCTTGTAGAAGAACAAGGCAGCGATACCGATAGCAGAGCCAAGCAGAGGAAG
>AUXO017186700.1_pt1 | contig 14127 bp, 11 predicted proteins | sample 768731 | NCBI WGS metagenome assembly AUXO01 (sample SAMN02715735, study PRJNA202380) | gut metagenome | biome: sheep rumen | host: Ovis aries | place: New Zealand: Palmerston North | reverse complement strand
AGTTAATTAAGAAATTAACTTATAAGACATCCCCTTTTATTTTCTTAAGTAGAGAAGTACTATAGGCACTTCTCTATTTTAAAATTATTATATCCATTTGGCTAGTTAACTCTTTATTTCCATATGGGTAAATAATATATATATATCCTTTTTCACCTATAAAAAATACTTTTGCATTTTCTATTTTATAATCCTCTGAACCTGAATCTCTAACATTTACATCATAACCTAAATCCTTTAATTTAATATTTTGCTCTTGAGATTTATCTATTTCTTCTTTTATTTTACTATTTGCAATTTTTGTATCGATATTATTTTTTTGTAATAAAGTTTCTACGTCTACAGTTTTATTAGTTTGAAGGTCATAATTATATGTTTGCATAACAATTCTCTGATTTTTATCTCCTTCTTTTAATTCTGAAATTATAACTAATGATAATATATTATTGTTTTCATATGCTTTATATCTAACATTATAAATTATTTTATCATCACCTTTTGCTAGTTCAACACTTTGGGCCTTTGCTTTATATATATCTCTAATCTTGATATTTATCGCTTTTGCTTCATCTGAATTAATATTAAATCCTGGTATTTTTAAATCCATTGAATAATTTTTTTCATGTTTTTCTATACTATATGTAGTTGTAACCACATCTAAATCTTCTTTTATCTTGTTAGTGTTTCCTTCATATTTTTCTATAAATTGTAACTCATTTGTAAATATTCCTAAAAAATCTTCTTTTAACTTATTTACCTCTTCATCTTCTTCTTCTGTTGTTATTCCAAAAATTACACCTAATTTTTCATCTTTAAAATATTGCATGTATACTGCAATTCCAATTGCTATTATACAAATAATTATTATAATAATGTAAAATACGTGTCTAATCTCTAATTTTTTCTTTTCTACAACTGGTCTCATAAAGTAAGCTCCTCCTAATCATTTGTTTTATCTTTTTTAAAAAGTCTTCTAAACAACTCCACTATTTTATTTTTTATAACTTCATACCATTTTAATTCTTTATGTAGAATTGGGAGCATATTTTCTTGTTTTTCATCAATATTTTCTGTAGTGATTTGCTTTCCATTAGTTTCCTTATTCTCCTGTAACTCATTTTGTTCATTAAGTATTTCTTCTTTATTTTCTTCAATTCTGTCTTCTGATATTTTTTCTTTATCTTCTTCTACTTCTTCACTCCAGTATTTCATAGCAATCCAAGATAAAATAGAGTATGTTTCTGGCTGTAGATTTTGCTCGTCTAATGGTATCTCTTTTGAAATTACGGGCTTGTAACCCTGGTTGGCCTTAGATTTTAAAACCTCAAGCATTTCTATAGGCAATTTTTCTAATTTTTTTTCATCATCTACTAATTTTAATACTTCTATTACTTCAGAATATGCATTTTTATTTTCTTCTTCCATTTGTTTATCTCCTCTTATTTCATTTGATTTTTATTTCTTTTTGTATTTTACTATAAGCAAACAAAAAATTCAAGAATTTTCTTGAATTTTTTGCCTTACATATTCATACATTATAACTCCTGCTGCAATAGATGCATTTAAGCTCTCTGTTTTTCCAAACATAGGAATTATAGCCCTTTCATCTGAAATATTTAATATTTCTTCAGATATTCCATTTGCTTCGTTTCCAATTACTATTACTTTCCTTTTTAAATCCAAATCATAAATAGATTTTGATGAACTAAGAGAGGTAGATACTACTTTATAATTATTAAGCTTTATTTTTTTGAGTGTATCAACTAGATTATCACATTCAATTATATTTACTCTAAAAATTGCACCCATTGTAGAACGAATAACCTTTGGATTAAAAACATCTACAGTACCTTTTGAAACTAAAATTTGTTTTATATTACAACTATCTGCCGTTCTAATTATTGTTCCTAAATTACCAGGATCTTGAATATTATCTATTGCTAAAATAAAATCTTCATTATAATTAATTTTATTTATATTACCTTTTTTTTGAACAATTGCAACTATCCCCTGGGGATTTTCTACATCTGTTATTTGTTTTAAAATTGCTTTACTTACAACTATACAATCAAAATCGTTTAATTTACCATTTAAATATCTAGTAATTAACTCACTATTTATTGCATCCTCACTTACTATTATATTTTTAATATTCGCTTTTTCATCTATTGCTTCACTAATAATCTTACTGCCTTCAAGAATATATTCATTAAATACTCTTCTAGATTTTTTATTTTTTAATTTCATAATATGTTTTATTAAACTATTATCTTTACTTGTTATTTTTTGCATAATTCTCTCCCGTTTTTTATTAATTATATCATAAAAAATACATATGTCAAATTTACTTAAAACAAAACTAACCTGTAACACAACGTCAAATAAAAAAATATAATATATTAAATGGCTCTTATTTTAAGAACCTTTAGATTAAATAGGAGGTATCTTTATGGACTGTAAATATAAAAAAGAAGGAATAACAGCTTGTGAAATTATAGGTATAGTCATAAGTATTATAGTAGCTATTGCAGTTGGAATATTGTTTTCAGCAGGATTAATACCAGTTGCACTTAACCTTATAACTATCTCATTAATAATGTCTGTAGTTTCATTAGGAATATTATTGTTTTCATTATATACTGCTAATATCATAAGAGGATATAATGGTTTTTATAAATGTGTATGTAATTTTGCAAGATTTGTTCTAACCGGATCGATTGGAACATTCTTAGCAACAACTATATCTTTAACAATAGGACTTGCGGAAATTACAATTGCTTCAACAATATTTGTAGCAATATCTTCCTTTTTCCTTGTACTAATGATAGTAGCCCTAATTTGTCTATTGTCGTGCTTTATAAATGAAACCTGTAGAAGAGAAAAAGAAGATTGCTAATTGGGACATTGGTACCGGTTCTTTTTGTCCCTTTTTTTGGGAGACATTGGTACCGGTTCTTTTTGTCCCTTTTTTTTTGGGGACATTGGTACCGGTTCTTTATTTTCTCTAATTGACAAATCCGTAAAAAGAGTGTAAAATATATGATGATAAATAGCAAAAAATATGCTAATTTGTAACAAGGAGAAATTTTATGGAAAATATTTTACACGTCGGCTTAGATGTTGGCTCTACTACCGTAAAAGTTGTAGTTATGAATTATGCAAAAGAAATAATATATAAAAATTACGAAAGACATTATTCTGATACTAAAAATACAATTTGTACTATGCTAGAAAATTTAAATAAAAAGTATACAAATAGCAAATTTACACTTGCACTTACAGGTTCAGGTGCTATTTCTGCGGCTAAGTTTTTAGGTACAAGTTTTATACAAGAGGTTGTTGCATGCAAGCGTGCCGTAGAAAAATATATACCTCAAACTGATGTTGTAATAGAACTTGGTGGCGAGGATGCAAAAATTATATATTTTGATAAATCAATAGAACAAAGAATGAATGGTACTTGTGCTGGCGGAACAGGTGCATTTATAGACCAAATGGCAACACTATTAAATACTGATACAAATGGTTTAAATGAACTTGCAAAAAATCATAAAACAATATATCCTATCGCCTCACGTTGCGGTGTCTTTGCTAAAACTGATATCCAACCTTTAATTAATGAAGGAGCTGCAAAGGAAGATATTGCAGCATCAATTTTCCAAGCTGTAGTAAATCAAACAATATCAGGCTTAGCATGTGGTAGACCAATAAGAGGAAAAGTTGCATTTTTAGGAGGACCTCTTACATATTTACCAGAATTAAGAAATAGATTTATCAAAACTTTAAATTTAAAAGAGGACGAAGTAATAGTCCCTGAAGAACCTCATTTACATGTAGCCCTTGGTGCTGCATTAGAATCTTTTAACTCTAATGTAATTTCCAATAATGAACTAAAAGCTAAAATAAAAAACTTAAGAATCTCCCAAGATAGAACAACCAAACCAATTGACCCTTTATTTGAAAGCGAAGCAGAATACGAAGAATTTAAAACAAGACATAATAAAAATAGAGTTACTAAAAAAGATATTAAAAACTATAAAGGAGATTGCTTTATAGGAATTGATGCAGGCTCTACCACAACAAAAATAGTTTTAATAGATAATAACTCTAATCTTTTATATTCTCTATACGAAAGCAATTTAGGTAGCCCATTACAAAGTGTTATAAAAATGTTAAAAGAACTATATAAAATACTTCCTGAAGCAGCAAAGCTAAGATTTAGTGGAGTTACAGGTTATGGTGAACAACTAATTAAAACTGCCCTAAATGTGGATATAGGTGAAATTGAAACAATAGCACATTATACAGCAGCAAAAAAATTTGAGCCAGATGTTACAAGTATAGTAGATATTGGTGGACAAGATATGAAATATATTAGACTAAAAAATGGTGCAATTGACTCTATTATGTTAAACGAAGCATGTTCTTCTGGTTGTGGCTCTTTTATTGAAACTTTTAGTAAAAGCTTAAATTTAGAAATCTCAGAATTTGTAAAACAAGCAATTAATGCTAAAAACCCTGTAGACTTAGGCTCAAGATGTACAGTATTTATGAACTCAAAAATAAAACAAGCTCAAAAAGAAGGCTACACTGTTGGAGATATATCAAGTGGACTTTCATATTCGGTTATAAAAAATGCACTTCAAAAAGTTATGAAAATTAGAGACTTTGAAACTCTAGGCAAGAAAATAGTTGTTCAAGGTGGTACATTTTATAATGATGCTGTTCTAAGAGCTTTTGAAAAAATTGTAGGAAAAAATGTTATAAGACCAGATATTGCAGGTCTAATGGGAGCCTATGGTATGGCATTAATTGCAAAAGAACAATATGAAACAAATCTTGATATGGAATATTTTTCTACAATATTAAAAACAAATGAATTAGATAATCTAGACATTAAAATTACACATACAAGATGTAATGGATGCGAAAACCACTGTAAACTGACTATAAATACATTTAATAATGGAAAACGCTATATATCAGGAAACCGCTGTGAAAAAGGAGCAGGTTTACAAACTTCAGGTCAAAAAAACCTTCCTAATTTAGTTAAATATAAATTTGAAAGAATATTTGATTATAAGCCACTAGATGAAAAATATGCTACAAGAGGAACTATAGGAATTCCTAGAGTTTTAAATATGTATGAAGATTATCCATTCTGGTTTACATTTTTCACAAATCTTGGATTTAGAGTAATTATTTCTGAAAAAACAACAAGAAAAACTTATGAAGACGGAATGGAATCAATGCCTTCAGAATCTGTATGTTACCCTGCAAAACTTGCACATGGTCATATTGAAAATTTAATAGCTAAAGGAATAAAAACTATTTTTTATCCTTGTATGCCATTTTCGAGAAAAGAACAAATACAAGCTGACAATAAATACAACTGTCCAATAGTTATTTCTTATTCAGAGGTAATTAAAAATAATGTAGAAGGTCTTAAAACCAATAATATAAAATATATAAATCCTTTTCTACCTTTTGATACTACAAACTTGGTAAAAAAAGTACTAGAATTAGATGAATTTAAATGTTATAAATTTACAAAACAAGAGTTAACAGAAGCTAGCATAAAAGCAGAAGCCGAATACTATAAATGTAAAAAAGATATTCAAAATAGGGGCTTAGAAACCGTACGTTACTTAAAGGAAAATAACTTAAAAGGTATTGTACTAGCTGGAAGACCTTACCATATAGATCCTGAGATAAATCATGGAATTGATACTTTAATTACTTCACTTGGCTTAGCTGTTCTAACAGAAGATAGTATCTCAAATAATGTACAAGTAAAACGACCAATAAGAGTAGTTGACCAATGGATGTTTCATTCTAGACTTTATGCTGCAGCAGACTTTGTTGGAAAACATGATAATTTAGAACTAATTCAGTTGAATTCATTTGGTTGCCGGAGTTGATGCTGTAACTACTGACCAGGTTGAAGAGATTTTGAAAAGTTTCGGTAAAATGTATACCCTAATTAAAATAGATGAAGTGAATAATTTAGGGGCAGTTAAGATACGTATTCGCTCACTTCTTGCAAGTATGAAAAAAAGAGAAAGCGAAAAACTTGAAGGAAATTATGGAATAGAAAAAAAATTATTTACTAAAAAAATGAGAAAAGATTATACAATCTTAATTCCTATGATGATGCCAATACACTTTGAACTTTTAGAATCAGCTGTTATCTCTTGTGGGTATAATGTGCATTTATTAAGAAATTGTACTCAAAAAACTGTAGAAACTGGTCTAAAATATGTAAATAATGATGCATGTTATCCATCTATATTAGTTACAGGGCAAATGATAGAAGCATTAGAATCAGGAAAATTCGACGTAAATAAAACTGCACTAATTATGTCTCAAACAGGTGGTGGCTGTAGGGCAACAAACTATATAGGCTTTATACGTAAAGCCCTAAAGGATGCAGGTTTTGAGCAAGTGCCCGTAATATCACTAAATGTTGTTGGTATGGAAAAAATGTCAGGTTTTAAACTTACTCCAAATTTAATAGAAAAGATGCTAAAATCCGTTATATTAGGCGACCTTCTACAAAAAATGTTACATAGAAATAGACCATATGAATTACGTAAAGGTGAATCTCAAATGCTTTTTAACCAATGGATGGAAAAATCTAAAGATATAGTCTCTATTGGAACTAACAAAGACTTTAAAAATGCAATTTATAAAATAGTAGAAGAATTCGAAAATATAAAGCTAGATGAAACAGTTAAAAAACCTAAAGTTGGAATTGTTGGAGAAGTATTAATCAAATACCACCCATTTGGAAACAATTTCGTCGCAGACCTTTTAGAAAAAGAAGGTGCAGAAGTGGTTCTTCCTGACTTTATGGGATTTGTGAAATTTATGGCAACACATAAAATTACTTTTAACTCTCTTTTAAATACTAATAAAATGTCTAGTACAATAAGCAGAATTGCTTTAAATTTGATAGATATTTTTGAAAAAGACTTAAAAATTGCTCTTTCAAAATCCAAAAAAAATTATCTACCTTTAGGCAATATTTGGCATTTAGAGAGTAAAGTAAAAGATATATTATCCATTGGCAACCAAACTGGAGAAGGTTGGTTCTTAACAGCAGAAATGGTGGAATATATTGAAAATGGAATACCTAATATTGTTTGTGTTCAACCATTTGCATGTCTTCCAAACCATGTTGTAGGAAAAGGTGTAATAAAAACAATACGATCTAAATATCCAAATGCAAATATAACTCCTGTAGACTATGACCCAGGTGCAAGTGAAACTAATCAAACAAACAGAATTAAATTATTAATGGCAGTAGCAAAAGATAATGTTTAGAAGTTAGTGGTTAAAAATAAAAAATTAGAAATAAGAAGTAAGAAGTTAGAATCTAAAATCTAACTTCTTACTTCTAACTAATTATTCCATATAATACTGCCATCATAGGTCTTAAAACTACTAATACGGTATAAATTATTAGCCATTTTCTTAAAAAACCTTTATTTCCTCTTGCTTTTATTAAACCATTAACAAATACAAGTATTGGTGCTACAGATATTGTAACTGCAACAACTATTAATCTAATATATAGAAATATTAATAATATAAATTTGAAAATTATAACAACTAGAGCTATTAGTATAAATACCATGTTTTGAAACGCAAATCTTGCTAGTAAGTGTTGTGATTGGAATATATGAAGAGTTTCTGCATTTGCTTTAAAATAATAACCTTTATTGCTTGAACCTGTTGCTCCTGTTCCATCTTTTACATATACAAGAATATTTAGCATTTCTCTTTCAGAATCATCATATGAAGATATAAGTTTTGAGAAATTAATTATTAAGCTTAATCCAATAACAATTACTACAATTAATATTATTGAAATTACCCACTGCTCTATAAGTTTTTTATGTACTAAACTTTTATCTACATTACCTTCCCTATGTTTTAAAAGTTTTCTGTATGGAGCTAAAATTTGCTTTTCATATGGAAGTTGTATATCTTCACTAAAAATTGCAGATTTTACTATAATAATTGCTATATATATTAATTGGGTAAGCATTGCAGCCATTGTAATATAAAAGGATACTCTTAAACTAAGTTGTACATAATTTCTAATTTTCCACCAAGTGTCATTAATATTTCGGTGTTCTTCATTAAAGAAATCTATATCAAATATATCTATGCCCTTCATTATATCTTGAAACTTTTCAATATCCTCAAATTCAAAGCCTTCTTTTCCAAAAATCATTAACTCTGCTGTAGTTCTAACTATAGGGAATCCTGCATTTGGCTCTAAACTATTTATATTGATTTCTACATCTGAATATGGAGGCTCTCCATCTACTGCAACTTCTTTATACTCAATTATTTCTTTCCATTCTTCTGTGGTATATGCTTTAACTTGTTTACTTATTTGGCATATAGCTATATATGTAATTAATAGTACCACTAAAAATTTTAAAAACTTTTTCAAGAACAATAGCCTCCCTTCTAAACTTCTTCATCTATATATAAATATGTATTGTTTACATTTTTTTCTATTTTGCTTATTTCAGAATCTAATTTTACATTCTCTATATTTCCGTTTCCGACAGGTTCTATGCTATAACTTTGATTTTCATAATCTAAATATACTATAAAATTATTTGTTTTGCTAGTTTCTTCGTCATCTTGAATATTTAAGCGAACTGCAAATCTGAGTATTTTGTTTTCTTTTATAGCATATTGCATCATTTTTTCAATGTTTACATCAAATTCAGAATAAGAAAAATACATTTTTTCAGATATATTATTAATATCAATTTCATTTTTTTCTATATAATTCTTACTTAACCTATCATATGCTTTTTTTCTTAGGTCAGCATTGCTTATATTTTCTAAATCAGTTTTATTTATATACTTCTTTTTACTCATAGTACCCAAATCGTGTAAAAAAGTGTCAATAATATTTTTTACTGTTGAGTAATAAATTGTACTTGTAACTACCCTAGGAGAATCTTGATATAAGGCATCTCTTAATCCTTCTTCTTCTGTTTCTGCCGGCATTTGAAAATCATCAATTTCAACTTCGTAATCTGGATCTTCTAAAATATCTCCTTCTGTTTCATCATCTGAATCATCTTCTAAATTATTTTCATCTAAAGTATTTATAGTTTTGTTTGAAATATTAGCAATTCCACCAATCTTGTCAATTTGGTTTTTCAATATAGTGATTATTGTGAAAAATAATAAAAGTAGTATAAAAATTATAATTATTATTTTTTTTGTTATTTTATTTTTCATATTTATTATACCGTCCCTCCTATTATTCTCTTCTATATACATTAAATTGTGACAAATAACTTTCACCATGCGTATGTACTTCTCCAGTAGGTGCTGAACCACCTCTACTTATACATCCTGTTGATTCCTCCCAAACCTTTAACCCACCTGCACTAATAGCTGCATGTGTACCTGGTTGAACTAATATATCTCCTTCTCTTCTGTCTGAAGTTTTTCCTTTATTTACCCATCCAGCTTCTTGAACCATAGTTGCAATTCCATCTGCTGCATTGTAACCATGTCTATTTATAAAATCCAATGAAAGTATTCCAGATTGCCACAATGCAATTGCAACATATGTAGCACATACCACATTATAATCAGGATCTCTAAAATTCTTTTCAAGATCTCCATATGTTAAATTCTCATACGGCCATCCATAATGTACATGTTTATTCATTAAATATTTTGTTAAGTTTTCGCATGTTCTCATTAAATTTGCATCCCCAACTGTGGTATTTAGATTTGTATTTTGTGAACTATATGAATCTGTTGGACTTTGCAAATAATACAAATTATTTGAATCTTCTCTTCCTGTAATCATATTGTCAAGACTTGTTGAAAGGTTAGACCATAATGTTCTAAAAAATGATAATACTACACTTGCAAAAGTTTCTTCACTTTGTTGAGCAGTAGTTGAATTTGAATATGATGAACTATTGCTAGTTAGTCCTGTAGGTCCTTGAGGATGATCAAAATAGCTTCCTCCATTTTTTATATCTTTAATAGGAACCAAAGATCTAACAAATTCATTTGATACAGTCACTGATTCATCTTTTATTTGTATTTCTAATATATTACACTTATCTTGACCTTTAGCTTTATGTCCAATATGAATTCCATTATAATAATAAGCTCCATCATTCAATTCATTTGGTTCATCCTTGCCCTTTGCTTCTGCCATTATACATGGAATTGTTTTTACAGAATTATCTTTTTTTATATATAGGTTAATATAATCTCCTACTTGTCCAAATGTTGGTGCTAAAGCAATTAATTTTCTATCTGTATCTGCACTTATATATGCCCATCCATTCTCATCTGCTTTTTCCCCTTGATTTTTCCATATTTCATATATTTTATATTGATTTGAAGTTGGATTCCAGTCACTTCTTTCTTCAAAGCCATATGTTGCATAATCTGTTTGTGGGATAATTGTAAGATCACTAGGTAAATTTTTACGTTCATCTGTTTCTTTTGCAAATACTAATCCTAAATAAGGATTAAAAAATGGAAGAATAATTATTAGTTCTAAAATACAGATAAAAATCATTTTAACCTTTTTTTTTATTTTTTTGCTCATATATTGCTCCTCTCAGAACTGTTTTAATTGTAATTTTTTATTTTCTTTTTTATAAAACTTTTCAATATTTTATTCGTTTATAATTACTGTAAAGTCTGCATTTCTCTTTAAAATAATTCTTATTTTTATTTGTCTTTTTACATCTTGTTTTTCTTCTTTATTATCTAAATAAACTATATAATCATAACAAACATTTTCACCAATTACTTCGTAATCAGCAAATTCATAACTGGTTTTATCATAAAAAATATTTTGAAGGTATTTTTCAAAATTTTCATAACTACCTAAAGACTGTCTTTTTAAAATGTCCATTTTTCCGTAAACAAATTTATAATTTTTGTCATTAATCGCACTCATTACTCGATCTATACAATATCTTGCCTGTATATGTGGCAAACTTGAATTATATACTTTTAAATAATATGGTGTTCCTATTGTATAATTATCTAATATAATCGTATAATTCATTAAATCTTGAACTATAAATATATAATTTCTGTTTTTACTAATTCCAACATACTCTGTAAAATTATTATATTGATTTACAGAATATCTTTCTATCCTTTCATTAGATAGCTCATTATTTTTTTCTTGAATAAAATTTTTAAAACCTTCAATATTTTCAAATCTATTACTTCTATACTCTTCATCAATTACATTATACAATTTATCTAAGTCTTTAGTTAAATCAAACTTAAACCTTTCAAATAATTCTTTAGTTATATCTGAATCACTTATATTTAGATTGCTATAATAGTTCACAGCATTATTCTCTATTTTTTTATTTAGGTTTATATGTTCATTTTCTTTTAAATTGTTTAAATTATTTTTTTCTAAAAATTCGTATGGATAAATTGAAAATATATTGTTTTTTCTATCAATTTTTATAATAATTACAGAATTTTTGCATGTAGATGAGCTTGTTTCAAGTCTATGGTATACAACATAAAACCTTTTATTAGAATCTATTTTTTGGCTATATATATCATCAATTGTAAATAATGGAGTTTGAATTGTTCCAATTAAATTTACAACATTTTCTTCATTTAAGTCTAAACTTTCTACCGCTTCATTATCTATTATTCCCATATTGCTTTTAACTTTTTTAGAATTATAGTATATCTCCATACATTGTTTTAGAACAAAATATGTAGACGTGTTTGTAACTTTTTCTAAAGTAAAATTCTCATTAGAAGAACTTTCTTGTTCATTTTCCATTCCATTTTCTGACAAAGTACCATCTTTATATGAATTTTCTGTATCATCATTTAAATACATCTCTGCTATTTTTTTGTTGTTTCCAATTAAACTAAGAATACTTGATATGAAAATACATATTATAAATGCAAACAATGTAAAAATTATTATTATTTTTTTATTATATTTTATTTTCATATCAACACCTCACTTATTTTTTTTGTTTTACTACATTTTCTTGTGGTCCAGAATCAGAATCATATTCAAACCCTGTATCATTAAGTATATTATCTGTAAATGTTACATTTTTACATTTGCCCAAATAAATATCTCCACAATTAGTAAATGTATTACCCGTAACTGTTATATCTTTAGAAGTTCCCAAGTCTCTTTCATATCCCCCTATATACATAGCTTTTTTACAATTGATAATAGTGTTATTTTGAATAATAATACGCTCAGTTTCTCTGCCTTTAAACGCAGTTATATAATTTTCAGCACCAGCTTCAATTCCACCTGTTGAAGATGAAACAGTATTTCCTGAAATTGTAACATCATAGCCTCCGTCTACATATATTCCATAAGAATCCTGTCCATAAGGAGACACAGCATCACTTACATTACAATTCATAATTTTAATATGTTCTGGCCTATTAACATCTGGATTTGAGTTTGTTCCTGAATCATGACCACATATACATATCGCAATATTACTTTCAACATCCGGTGCGGTTGCTGTAACACCATCTATTGTAATGTTTGTACAGTTTCCATCAACAGATATTCCTTCACTATATCCTGCACAAATATTTTTCATAGTACAATTTTTTATTATAACATTATCTATTGCTTTATCTCTTGAACTTCCAGACCCATCAAAATAAATTGCATTTGCTGCACTATCCTCTGAAGTTGGACTTTCTGCCTTAATATTTTCAAAATTACAATTTAATATATTAATATTATTACATTCAGGTTCTAAATAAAGTGCATGTGTCTCTCTTGCATATAAATTTTTAAATGTTATTCCCTCAATGTTTACATAACTTGCTTGACTACTTACTGTTAGTAATGTTTGTCCTCTACCTTTTCCATCAAATATAACTTCTCCATCCGCTCTTATAATTACAGGCTTTCCTACTTCACCTTTTTTAGATATAGAAATTTTACCATCATATGTTCCAGCTTTAATTATCAAACCATCTCCTGGCTTTAATTTTTCTATTCCTGCAGAAATTGTAGCTAATGGTGCTCCTTCTGAATTTCCTGAATTACTGTCAGATCCATTAGGAGATACATAATAGGTATCTCCTGTAATTGTTTGAACAATCGTTGAATCCGTAGCTGTAGTACTTCCAGAATCCAAACTTGACGATAAATCATTATACATATCATCTAAATTAATGATACCTGCTTTATACAAGATAAATATTATTGCTGTAACGGTTAAATAAAGTATTATCAGCCTTATTATTAAAGCAATTAAAAGACTAATAATAACCTTTTTTATTCTTTTTGAGATACTCTTTGATTGCTTCCCCATTTAAAATTCTCCTTCATTTTTATCCAGCTTCACCTGTAATTCCTCTATCGGACTTTAAGCTATAATCTTTATATCTACTTTGATTTCCGTTTCTTTGAGTTCTGACTACTGAAAATCCATTTCTTCTTTTTATAGGATTATAATCTTCCGACTCTTTTGTATTTACTATTGGGTTATCATTTGTTAGTCTTTCGAATTCTTTATTAGTTTCATCCATAGCGTTCCTAATATGTCTTTTTCTATCATCAAGTACTCTTTCTTCTCTTAGTTCCCTAGAAGATAACTCTGCATATTCAGGGTGTGTATCTATATTTCTATCTAGAAACATTTCATCTTGTGTTCTTTCGTAATTATCAATATATTTCTGAACAGTAGTATTATAATTTTGAACATTTTTTTCTAAGGTTGCAGAAAGTTCTTTAAACCCTTCTTCACCTAAAAATTCTCTTGCTAGTTGACTCTTTGGATCTTTTAATATTTCTTCTTTTATAAGTGGGGTTATTTCTTCTATTTTATCTTCTTTAATTTCTCCATTCTCAAATATTCCATCTTGCTTTAACTTCTTTATATCTATTCCTGCTTTTTTTACAAAAGTTTCAAGCTTAGAAACTCTTTCTTCTGTCTCATCTGTAATATATAATTTATCCTTTACTTTATCTAAATTCATAATTTTCTCAGCAAGTTGTTCTTTAGCTTTATCTGAACTTAAAATATCATCTAGTGTCTTTCTAATTTCTTTATCAAAATCTACTTTTTCATCAGCATGCAT
>AUXO013168395.1_pt1 | contig 14127 bp, 16 predicted proteins | sample 768731 | NCBI WGS metagenome assembly AUXO01 (sample SAMN02715735, study PRJNA202380) | gut metagenome | biome: sheep rumen | host: Ovis aries | place: New Zealand: Palmerston North | reverse complement strand
GAGCAAAGCCCACACCAACATTAGAGCTGAACCATAAACCATCACACTCGTAAGCCTGTTCACTACCAGATGCAGTAACAGGGATTCTACCAAACTTGCCATTAGTAACAGCTGAAATATAACCACCAGATGTACCGCCAACGCTCTTACCAATTCTATGATATCCATCAACTGAGCCTGTCTGGTATCCTACTCTTGTAGTACCGTCCTCTTTGCCCCATGTCATTTTAGCGTAAAGTACCTGGTTACTTGTAAGGAGGCCGGCACATCTACGCCACTGATTGCCCCAATAGTTTTCCATACCGAAAACCTTTACACCTACGCCTGTACCATTTGTACCGTAGAACAATCCTTTATCATTAAGAGTACCTGACTTTAAAAGGTTTCCAGCAGCACTACCACCTGTATAGTGACCGTTACCGAATACCTCCTGTGTATTGGTTGTCTTACCGATAAGAGTAAGCAAGTCGTTGATAAGAGCTCTATCAACCCACTGCTCGATATACCAGCCGTTATCTGCATACTGTCCACTAGTGTTGTTAGCAAGTGCATAGCTAATCTCTGTTGTACCTGTAGCACCGTTAAGGATTGTCTGACCGCTTAATGAACGGAGCTTACCATTTACGTTGCAGCCATTGTAGATAGCTGTGTAGAAATAATCAATCTCATTACCATTTGCATCGTGGTTAGTAAAGCAATTAAAGTTTGCATCTGCTCTAACATTTGAAATGCGTGTGTAATAGTACTGAGCATCTTCTGTACGTGATACGTAAATCTTAGGCCACTGCATCATAGCGTTACCATCGTAACTCTGGTTAGAGATGTCTGAGGCTGTACCGTCCTCTCTCTTGCTGTAATCGTCTGGGTCCAGGTAATAATCTACTGTACCATCTGATTTAAGCATACATGGTCTAGGCATAAAGAATGCATCCTCCCATGAGCCATAATCAAATGAATCATTATCATAATCCATATGAGCTGGCAAAAACTGCTCACAATCATCTGTGTAGATTACTCTTGAATCTGGATCAACAGCATCCTTTGAAACCTTGAAACCATATACTACAGCATCACCTGTAGGGCCAATAATACCGCCGTGTGATGCCGTAACAGCAGTGATACCACCATCGTTTACATCTACTAAGCGGCGCTTATTATTATAGATTACATAATAACTACGCATTGATGCTACATGAACATCTACATAAGGAACAGCAAGTACTGCCGATGTGGTAAAATTGCCGTCCTCACTCTGAATAGTAACGCTCTGTCCGGCGATACTTGAATTAGCTCTAATTCTAATTACTCCATAATTAAATCCCATTTATCTTATCCTCCTTATTGAATCACTATTGAACCGTCAGCTGGGAATGTTGTTGTTCTCTGGGCTAATACATTACCCTCACTATCCTCAAGTGTTTTAACAATTGAGCCATCGCTAGGGAATGTAGTAATAACCTTGTCACCATTTTCGAGAGTAACCACGATTGAGCCATCGCTAGGGAATGTAGTTACACTGTTAGGTGCTAGGCCACCCTCTACAATCTCAAATTCTGATGCAATCCTCTGCTCCAGACCGTTCATGTTCTCAGCTGAAAAAGCATCACCTGTCTGTGATACTTCACCCTCATTACGTTCTACAGTTACTACTGCTGTAGTGCTGTCCTCGTATGTAAGAGTTCGGCGTGAGATAAACTCTGCTATTCGGTCTTTCCACACTTTTACTTCAAACATTTTTAATCCTCCTTATAGTAGTAATGCTACTGAATCACCACTGTATAGCTGCTCTCCAGCGTAATAGTGGAAATTATTCATTAGTATGTCGTAGGTATCATGTAAAATCTTTTCGATGTCGTTCCACTTCTGATAAGTATTAAGTGGAGCTTTCGGAACTTTTGGAGTGGTATTACGAATAAAACCAGCATTTCTTATAGTCTGCACATTACGCCTAATCTCATCAAAGTAGGCCTGTGTAGGTATCTCTGGTACATCCGTGGTCCTTATCCTTAGTTCCATTACTTCTGCCATTAAATCTATATTATTTTTGATTCGCTCTAAATCTGATGTATTCAAAGCCCCTTTAGAATCAGTTAAAAGCTCTGCTTTTTCCTCTAGAGTTAAATCACTAAATCGTACTTTAGAAAGCAGCTCATTGATTCTATCAACATCAGCCTGTGTTCTATCGAATACAGCATCTTGCCAAATACTAATCATTATTCTGCTCCTCTAATTCTTTCACTTTATCCTCAAGGTTTTTGATGTATTTATCCTTATCAGCCAGCTCTTTATCTTTTTCAGCAAGCTCTGTTTGGAGCTGTTTGATTATGTATCCTGGGTTTAATAATTCTGTTTTCATTAGATAATTGCTCCTCCAACTCCTGTGTTTGTAAACAGTTCCTGTCCTGTAAAGTAGCCCTCTGTACCAATAAGTGTGTAGCCTCTGCAATTGGCTGTAGCAATAAAGCCACCTGTAAGGTCGATTGTCTGCTTTTCAATCAAGCTGGCATTATCACGGCCCTCTCTATCTTTGATATCAATCCAGCTACCAGAATGCTCATGATTGATTAAATATCTCATATCTACTTTCTTTCGCAGATTGTGATATTTTAATAAATCACTTAATGTTTCATTAATGATATCACCATTGTAGAGCGTTAATCCGCCATATGTTTTGATTGATTCTATTTCTCCAGAATCAACCTTAGCTACTTTCTTTGAACGCTTAAACTTAGTCTCATCATAAGTTTTGCCCTCAATTAAGCAATTACCGCTATCTGCCATTTCAACGATAGCGTAATTGGTTTTAACAGTTGTAAGAGTACCGCCTGTAACTGTGATGCTCTCTGGCTGATATGGTCCACCAAAATCGATTTTGCTTGTACCAGCTGGTAGAACATCGTTGTATATTTCTTTAACCTCATTGTTTAGGCTATATTTTGAAATCTCAATTGATACGCCAGATACATAGTCTGTCTGAGCTGCTTTAGTTTTACCATTAAACTTTCTATCAGTGCCTACGATATATGTAAGCTCTTTAGATGGTTTATAGATGTGCACCTTATCACTTCTGCTATCATCTACTGCTGCACCTATAACAAATGCTACTTGCTGTAGTGCCGCTCTTTTGGTCTGAGTCTTAAGATAACCTGTTAGCTTGATATTCTTAAGCTCATCATCCAAAACGTACTCCACGCCCGAATCTGCCATGATAGCATCAACGATATTTTCAACTGTTTCCTCTACATAGATTTCACCATCCTCAAATTGATATCTATCAAGCAATCCTACAGGGCTCATCATCTGGAATTTAGCTTTATTATCCGCAAAGCTGAAATCTTTAATATAGAATGTGCCTAGCTCTACAGAATCCTCGTCAATGTTTTCTGTAAAGTGTACAGCTTGATTCTTCTGTACTGATTGCCAGCCACCCTCTGGGTTAGAGATATCAAAATCATTGTTCTCATCCACAATCTCTACAGAGGCTGTATTGATTGATATCTGATTAGATGTTACATCTACCTCCTCTGTGATAGATGCCTTGCTGATTAAATCATCAGCCCATGTAAGAACTCTGCCATATACAATGTGCTGTAAGTGGATGTACTGCCCAGGCATATTGGTTTTAGTAAATTCAAACTCAATAGCACCGTAGTTTTTCACCTGATCCACACAAACAAACTCAAGGTCTGTAGGGTTGAATTTAGATGTTTTAATAAGAGTACCGCCTAATGTGTACCATCTGATAATCAATTCTGCTGGGTATGTATCTGCAAATGTAAGAGTGAGAGCAATTGATGTATGCTGCTCTGTGAAATCAATCCTTAGCTTAGGATTAACAGCAAACTTGCAATTAGCACCGCTCTTATATAAAGACCAATAGCCTATATCGCTTTCGTTGCCTGTAACAACTTTTTTACTACCGTCTAGCACAAACTGATTAAAGCCTAGTGTTGCATAGCTATTGTTTGTTGTAACAGGCTCCTCCTCAGCAAATAAGCCTAAATCACTAAAAGATTGCTTTGTATCAGAGGTAACAGATGCATCATCGTGAGCTGTTACATCTATTAATCTCATTTCAGCTGTACATGATGTTCTCATAAGTTACCTCCTACTTTTTTGTTGGTTTTTGGCTAGTCATTTTGAATTTAAGCTCATCAAATTTAACTTTATTCTCCAGCACCTTTGATACCTCATCAGATATGCTTGAGAAATATCCTCTAAACGAGTAATTACTTGTACCGTCTGGTAATACTACGTTGTGAAATCTAGGCTGTACCTGTGTAATGTGCTCAAACAGCTTATTGTATGTTTCGGTATCATCAATAGTACCCACTGTTATATCGTAGTTGAAATAACAGCCTATGGTTTCCATCTTAATATCGCCGTCCTCGGTTCTTTCAGCGTACTTTTCAAGGAAATCCGCTTTTCTTTTTATAGATACAAAGGGAATATCATAAAATATTCCGTCTATGTATATTCCCTGTGTATATCCTTTTTCTGTCATGCTATACCTCCTAGTTTGTAGCCATGCTTACACCTAGTCTAGTTTGCTCGTTATTGATAAATGGTAGTGCTACTCTACCAAACTCTGCACCGTCAATCTCTAATACTACTGTGCCACCATTAGCACCGCTCATTTTTTCAGTGAGCATAGCAGCTAAATCATTCATCCAGCCTGTATTATTTTCAAGAGGTAACACAGCCTCTCTACCAGCCTCTCCAATCTGGGCTAGTGTAGCGCCTGTAGTAATACCACCTGTAGCAAGTCTAGGTAATGACACTGTAGATAATTTAGGGATATTAAAACCAAATGTCTTACCGCCGAACTCAGGCACCCAATCTGGAATATCAAAGCTAAGGCCGTTCATGGCATCGATAATTTTGTTGATACCATTTACTACACCATTTGCCATGGCCTCTATACCGCTCAAGATTGAATTGATAGTGCCTTTAATTGCATTCCAGATGCCTGTAAAGATTGTTGTTGTAACTGTTTTTAATGCAGTAAACACATTTGTCCATGTAGTTTTAATAAGATTTAATCTGTTTGTTATAGCAGTTTTGATTGAGAGGAGAATAGTATCAATAACACCCTTTATTGCTGTAAAGATTGTTGAAACTGCTGTTTTAATAGCGTTCCATGCAGCAGTAAATATCTGCTTGATACCCTCCCATGCTCTCTGCCAATCTCCGGTAAAAATACCAATGATAAAGTTGATTAAACCTGTAAAAATCTCAATAATGAATCCGATAGTATCAATTATTCCGTTGATAGTATCAATAAATGCATTGTAAAGAGTTTCAATAATTGGTAGGAATGTAGGTAAAATGGTTTCAATAAACCAGCTAATCATAGGCTGTAATACGCCCTCCCAGAGAGTTTTTATACCATCTGCCACAACTCCTAAGAACTCTGTTACTTTTGTGAGTAGTGGAGATAAATGAGCCGTCCACATCTCAGCGAACTTTTCAGCCATTCTATCTAGTACAGGTTGTACCTGTCCGTTCCAGAAATCTAGGAACTCTCCAGCAAGCTCAGATAAGCCATTTGCGAGAGAATCGAATAATGGAGCAAAGTGAGCCTCATACATTCCTAATAGATCATCTACAAATGTATCTATAGTTTCTTTGATTGCTCCTGTCATGGTCTGCACATTTTCAAGCATACCCTCAAGAGCTGTCTTAATGCCCTCTGTATTCTCAATAAATGGGCGTGTCATTAAATCGAGCATATCGACACCAAACTGTGCTGTAAGCTCTGTGATACCCATAAATGTATCAGCAAAGATACCGATAATATCAGCTGTTATCTGCTGGGCTGTATCGCCTCCAAATACAGAAAATACATCTGCTACCGCTACTGCATAATTACCTTTAATTTCAGCAACACGAGCGCTGATATCAAACATATCTATTATGTAGTCTTTAATGCGCTCTGTATTTTGTTCCAGGTACTTTGCTATACCACCTAATAGGTTGGTTGCTATTGTAATTCCTATAGATGCCATAGCGCCCGCTTGCTGGCCTATTGAGTATGCCCACGCATCAATCATATTATTAGCAGCGCTCTGTACCTCTGGGTCTGTAAATATATTCTTAATGCTATCCTTAATGGACTCTATAGAGGCTTTAGCTGAATCTAAATTTACATTTCCTAAGCCATCCCAGAATCCCTCTGCTATTAAATCTTTAATCTCAAGTAAACGACTCTTGAGAGCATCTAACATAGGGTTAGTTTCTGCGATTTCCTCAACCGGTACATCCTCAGCAGTGATTTCAGAACCGCCACCGCCTCCAGCTCCTCCAGAACCGCTACCGCTCTTTTGCTGGAGTACATTCAAATCATCGAAACCAGCAAGAGCGCCCTTAGCGGCCTTGCCAGCCTTTGTAGCAGCCTTGCCAGCATCGGAGGCGTTATCTGCCATATCCTCGTAGCCTCCAGCTGCATTCTCAGCAGATTCAGCCACGCCGAATGTCTGGCCTTTAATTCCAAACAGCTTACTCATTACAGTGCCCACAGCATTAGCAAATGTAATAAGAGCTGATACAATTGTGTTTAATACCCTAATTACAGGAGTGAGTACAGTTACAAGGCCATTACCTATAATTGTCATGAACTCTTTCCACTGTTCACTTAAAATACGTGTCTGGTTAGCCCATGAATCCTGTGTATCAAGGAAATCGTTACCGATAAAGGCTGTCTGAGCCATTACATAGTTATATCTAAGCTGAACCTTTTCAGCTTGTGACATAGCCTTATAAGATTTAGTGATACCCTGTTCTAGCGCAAACTGCTCTAGATTTACCTCTGTCATTACAATACCGTACTGCTTAAGGGTTTCGGTTTCACCTGTATATACAGATTTCAGTGCAATAGATACAAGGTCTTGAGATTTGTTATAGAATGAGCTCATATTACCTGTGAGCTTTGTTAATTCTATAGCCATATCAGCAGCAGCTTGCTGATCATCCAGCATGGCCTTACCCATGCTCATGAATGTTGCACCTGTCTGATATGCTGTAAGTCTACTCATGCCTAATGTTTTGATTGATTCATTAGCCAGAGCATCCATTTGCCCTCTTAGATTGCCAAATGACTTAGATACTACGTTATCAACCTCTGCTAAATCAGAGCTGAGATTGATACACTCTTTTCCAAATCTAACTAAAGAGGCAACACCAAACGCTAATCCCACCGCTCCAGCAATTGATTTTAACCCCGACATTATTTGATTCATGCCTGTGTTAAAACCTGTTGTGTCTAGCTTAGTGTTGATTCTTACTACTCCGTTTGATGTTGCCATATTATCACTCCTTTATGAGATTTTGATTTTTTAACTCTGCCATCATCAGATCATACTTATCGATAGCATCGGTTTCCTCTTTCGTGTATTCTTTTTTAGGTTGTTCCAAATCATAAACCTCATGGCCTTTCTTAATTGCCTCTTTTTCCTCAGCGCTTGCACCTTTTCTAGGTTGTTTGGTGCGTATTTCAATAACTTGCATAAAGGATGAATCCTCGTGTGGTAGATTCCACAGGAGCCAGCAGAATTTCCAATAGTGCATCTCAGCTGTTTCTAGGTCTATTCCATAGAACCTCATAAAATCGGCATATATACGCCCCTGGTCTATGTCATAATCCATTAGCTTAATTCGGTCCTCACTGCCTTTAGTGTTGTCATGCGACCAGCCTGTTAAGAACCAATTAATACACTCTTGTATTTCTTCTGCCGTAGTAGGACATTCTGTAACCTCTCCGTTCTCATCCCCGAACAGCAAAGCCATCATTACATCAATTCTGGCTCTATCGTTTATGGCCTTATCCTCAAACAATAGAACCAGCTGTACACCAATGTGAAATCCTGTATTGATTCGGTATCCGTTCCACTCAGTAGGTAAGGATTGATACAATACATTATTCATGGCTTACCTACCCTTTTTAACTGAGTACTTTTTGATGGAATCTTTGTAGTAGTCCTGTATAACAGGCATTACACCTGTGTAGAACTCTTGGAACAACTTAATATTAGGGCTGAACTGTGGATTTAACTCGTAATGTTCAGCAAAGAGCTTACGTGTAAATCCCTCTCCGAATAACTCATCTGTCATTCTGGAAATTTCCTTTGCAGCCTCTGTATTGATTTCTAAAATCTTTTTAGCTGTCTTAGTATTCAGGCTATTCTTAGCCTCTTTGAGTTCGATTTCTGCAATCTCTCTCTTAACCTTTTCAACCAATACGCCTAAATCATCGTATAGGTCCATAAAGCGTGAGAAGTATGAATCATCACTTGTATTAATCTCGATTGTTACAAGTGGCTTTCCCTCCTCATTCTGAATATCAATAGTTTCAATGCTTGATTTTAAATTAATTACTTTTGCCATGTGTTTTAACATCCTTTCCCAAATGGGGTACCAGGGAAAAGTAAGTACCCCATTATGCTAAACAGTTAATAGTAACTGAAAGCCTCTAGCTTTCTTCTGTATCGCTGCTTTCCTCATCGCCGCCAGCATCCTGTGCTGGAGTGTTAGGGTGTAGCTGTGAATGTATATGTACCACCAGAACCAACTGCGATAGTACCCTTTACTACATCACCATTACCCTTAATCTGGATAGCAGATTTAAGGATATCGCCGCCAGCACCACCTGTAGTTGATGGGCAAACGATAACAGGCACCTTAATTGCCTTAAATGTGTTCTCTGAACCGCTTACAGCATCTGTCTTGTAGAATCTGTAGTAATCAGTTTCACACTGAGTACCTGTTGGGAGATCCTTGAATAACTCATCAATAACTGTCTGTACATCATCAGAGATATACTCTCTCTCAGCATCCATTGAGAACTCATAGCCCTTAACAGTAGAGGCCTTATTCTTCATGTTGACATACTGAGTAGACTCAACATCTGGGCCCCAATCCTCCTGGAGCTCTGTGAATCCATCGCCTAACTCTTTAATGCTGGCAGTAGTACCACCATTAAGAGAGCCAATGTCTAAGAGAGAGACCATATTAGTTCTATCTTTTGCCATTGTTCTTTCCTCCTTATGAGACTTTGAAATAATACTCAACTTGCATTTCACAAGTATATTGCTCGTAACCGCTTTCATTCACTTCTAGCTGGTATACAGGAGATACCTTAGTGAATGCCTGTACATCAATCTGAGCATCGTTTTTTAACGCTCCTGTGTAGCCCTTAAGGTAAGTAGCTAACTGTTCAACTACTTGCTGGGCTGATATCCTAGTTTTGTTGTTGCTAGGATTGCACTTATAAACCACCCTAAATGGGAATAAGCCTATATAGTTACCGCTGATGTACCTTGCTTTATAAATGGCCCCTTGCATAGCAAAGAGCCCTATTCCTGTTTCTTTTGTGATGCTGCCCCACTGTACTGTATTCTGGGTGGCCCTAAAAGGTATCTCACTCCAGCTACTTACTAGCCTTGTAATAGCCTCTGAAATGCTGGCGGCATCAACATCTGATAATCTTTCATACTCAGCCATTATTTACCTCCAACTTCCAGATGTGGTATCAGCTCGTATTTATCAGTGTTAGTTATCATGTAAACACCATCGTAGTTATCTTTCATATGCTGAAAGAAATCATCTACTATCTGTACATCTGACACATCGCCTACTACAAAGAAATCCCTCTCCTGGCAGAGAGTAAACGCTGTAGATTTATCTACCAGCGCATCCCACGCTTTCGGCTCAAGATACGGCTTTTCTAGATTATCTGTACGGATATGCAGTGTAGCGCTATCCGCTGCATCTACGCCGCTCTTTGCTATGTTTCTGCCTCGTGTCTCTAACAGCCTTACATTATGTAAAACTGTTGGGTACCACGTTTCATCACTCATAACATCATCAGTAGGAGAGCTATTAAAAACGGTTACTGTTTTGTTGTAAAACAAATCGCTCATAATCCCTCCTAAATGCCCCTATATAAGAGCCCTGTATTCGATAAGTAAGGTAGAATAGCATCCCATTCTAAGGAACGCTTAGCTTTAACATCACTCACAGCCTTTTTATAGGCTGAATCTATAGCACCATAGGTAACAGATTCGCTACCAGATGTTTTAGATTTGATGTTGCTTTCATCTGTACCAGAATCAGCAGCCTTGCCTAGCGTATCTACTTTATAGAGCACATCTACTAGAGCACATACAGCTTTCTGTATTTCTGTGTTAAACTCCGTCTGAGCCTCCTCTGTAATGTTTCCATTAGTGAGAAAATCCAGCTCATCCGTTGCTCTTGATAACCATTTAGGGAAATCAGTTTCGCTGACCGAATCCCCATAATAAGTTCCTGTATAGAATTGATATGTGGTTAAGTCAGCCATTCTGATTAATCCTCTTTTCCTGTTTCCTTTGTCTCTGGCTCCTTTTCAGTAGCCTTTGTTTCCTTTGTCTCTGGCTCCTTTTCAGCTGTCTTAGGAGCAGAGGCAGCCTTAGCTGCCTCCTTGCCCTTGTTCTTCTTAGCTGGAGCCTTTGTTAAACCTACAGGTCTCATAACACGCCTCCTTATGCTTTGTGATGAACGTAAATACCAGCCACCTTATTCTCGTAAGCATCTACTAATCCGTACTTTCTGTACTTCATAGCGTATGCATCAGCATCCTGGTTCTCCTCTGGAGTGATGATGTTGTTTGCAATATGCTTATTGAACTTAAGCACTGCTGGCTTATGTACGATCATAAAGTTAATATCCTTACCAGCTACATCGCTTGCGCCTGTAGATACATGTTTCTTGTATCCACCAGCTGTCTCACCCGATGTAGTACCATCGAGTAAGTCGATAGCTGTATAGAATCTGCCCTGTGGTACAACTACTTTCTGAGAGAAAGCTGCCATTACTTCACGGCTCTTTGTTGTATCCATATCGCGGATAAGGCCGTTAAGAGCAGATGTGATAAAGAGGATTCTATCCTCTGTTGGTACCTCATCGTCTGTCATGCCGTCAACTGCTGCTGCAAGTGCAGAGATAACATCTGCGCCTGTAGAAAGAGTGCCTGTAGCTGTGCTGATTCCATCCTTACCGCAAAGAGTAGCGAATGTAAAAGCATCTGCCTCTGGAGCAACCTTTGTTCTAAGGAACTGAGCATTGAGCTGACCGAATGCAACCTCTGCTGTCTCCTCATTATCAAGGTAATCTACAGAGAGCTTACGGCCTCTGTCATAGTTGAACTGTACTGTTTCATACTCAAGGCTTACATCGCCGTTAACGTAACCAGAGTTACGTGAGTAATCAGCAAGACCGTCCATTGAAATCTTTGGAATCATGATTTCATTAGCCTTAGCACCCTGTTTAGCTGTATTTGGATCAGAATCCAAAACAGATGTTAATGATGCTGCCTGGTACACTTCATCAAGAAGTGCTGTGTAGTTTTTTGATAACTGAATCATCTTCTTTGTCCTCCGTTAATTTTCTTTTTTTGGTGGTAATCCCATGGCAGCTCTTAAAGCTGATTCCTCGACCTTATCGGCCTTGTTATCATCTGTCTGCTGGCCATTAGGAGTTGTAAACTTTGCTGCGTTACCGTTAGGGTCCTTAGCAAAAGAATCTGGATCACTTTCCTGTACACCCTTAAGGTAATCCTCAAAACCTAAAACCTTACCATCACGCATCTGTAATGGCTCTTTTTCTAGGTCTGCTATAAACTGCTTTTTAGCAGCGTTTGATGAGAACTTAACATCAGCTGTTAACTTTTCAATTGCATCGTGATAATCACGAGCCTCTAAGTCTTTCTGGTACTTAGCATCCTTATCCTTGTTTGCCTGTTCCAGCTCTGCAATCTTCTTTTTCATGCCCTCAGCATCTACACCGTCAAAAGCCTTAAGAGCCTCCTCTGTCTGTGAGAGCTTTTCATTTGCATTGTCCAGCTGTGCTTGGACTTTCTGAACCTTTTTATCAGATTCTGCAACAGAAATTACTTCACCCCATCCTTTCTTTTCGATGGTTCCTTTCTGCTCATCTGTAAGCTCTAAGCCCAATTTTTCCAACTCATCAATTAGTTTCATTTTCAATGTCCTCCTGTTTTATAAGTTTTTTTATCTGGGGCAGCCCCAGCAATCGGAATGTACTATTTAAACCATAGTTGGCTTTCATGCTTACAGTGTTACATAGAATTTAGGCACAGATGCGCCAATTTTTAGGCATAAAAAAAGAGCTAAGTTCTAAAATTTTAGAATCTAGCTCTTATATTTTTGGTATTAAAAAAGCACCCTGTTTAGGATGCTTTCTGTAAATCTAGCTTTTCCATATACTCTGAAACAAAATCTATTTCATCATCACTTAATCTGCGTAACGGATCATTCTCATAATCTGTTTCAGTATTCTGTTTGCTATTCATTTGTTCACACAATGTTTTATAATATTCTTCTATTGTACATCCCATTTTCAACTCAATAGTTTCTTTACTCATGGTATCAACTCCATTTCTACTCCATAGGTTAATAGATTATTAATGGCTGAATCAATTTTTAGCTTATCCTTATTATACACAGCATTTTCTAGCTTTGCAAGTTGTGTGTTTATTCCTCTTTTTTCATTAAATGTAAATGCAGTTTTTCCTTTTTGAATAGAATACTTATAAATTGTTCCATCATGGCAAATTGCTAATCCATATTTATACCTACGTTCCAACGTCGTAAAGATATCCTCTTTACTTGGTGCTGAGCTGCTAGGGTGATTATGAACGCCTATAAAAGTGTAGTCTGGTGCCGCGTTTAATTTTTCTAACATATTTTCAGTAGGCTTGCACCTACTAACTTTACTCTTAGCATCATAATAATCGTAGTTTTTATTTATCCATGATTTGCCGTTAGCAGAATCTATAAAAGCCAAATCCTCATAATGTGTATTATCTCTGTGTTTAAGCATATCATGTATATTTCTTTGAATCTCAACAACAGTTTCGTTAGATTCTCCTAAAATTGATAACCTTTCACGTAATTTATCAACACTTAAACGTTCGTTATTAACTAGTAATTCTTTGTGAATACTTTTCTTACTTTCTTCTTTTTCCATGGTACCCTCTTTCTTTAACTTAGCTATTGTACCATTTTTCTGATATCCAGCAACCTTTAATCTATCCCTCTGCTGAGTCAATCCAAAATCAGCGCAATACTGCCCATAGACTCTGTTTCTGTTAGTGAGCTTGTGTTCTAGATTTCTTCTATCTCCCATTAGCTGAACGAATAAATCAGTATCATGCTTAACATTATCCAGCTCAGCATCTTTCATTACTATCTGGCGCTTAGTATCTCTTATCTGAGATTCCATTCTACGTTGAGTCTGCATATCCTCATACTTGCATGTATTACGGCGCTTTTCCTCAGCAGCTATGAGGCGTTCTTTCTGCTTATCTGAGTAGTTTTCATCAGCTTGTATTCTAGCTATACGCTCATCAATAACAGATTGCTTATCCTGGATATACTTCTGTTCCTCAGCATCCACTTTCAAGTTGCCCTGATCATCTACCCATGGATTATCTAAATCTTTATCCCATGGCTGGTGTGAGTGTCTGCAATTATATCCGTGTAAGCCGTTAGGGTTCACCACTTGCCCCATACCTGTACTAGGGTCTATATCATAGCCTGTGGCCTCTAATAGGTTAGGGTATCCATCCTCTGAGCCTCTTATCTTGTACGCTCTGCCTTGCCATTCTGCATGGCTATATAAACCGCCTTTATCGCTAATACGTGCGCCTGTATGAGCAGATACAAGCACATACTCAATACCGCCCTCTGCTATATATTGATTTGTTACCTGTGCAGCAGTTTGATTCATGGATGTTACTACAGCGCATCTTACTGCTGCCTCTAGGCTCCTATGAGCTCCTGTAGGATAATCTAGCATTAATCCACTCACAGCCAGCTTATCTAATACGTTAGTAACAGCCTCTGAGTAACTTACAGCTCCAGATGCACATAAAACCTCAGCCTCGTTAAGAGATTTAATTACAGTGTCGTTGTAAGCTCCTAGCGTGGTTCTAGTAAGGTTATCTAGCTCTCCACAGGTTTTAACCCACTCTGCATCCATAGTTTGCCTAATAGCTGGGTTGTTAAGTGGTCCATAATCACCGCTAAAGTAATTATCCAGCACCTTTTTATCATTTGAAAAAGAAGTCAT
>AUXO010096535.1_pt1 | contig 14127 bp, 14 predicted proteins | sample 768731 | NCBI WGS metagenome assembly AUXO01 (sample SAMN02715735, study PRJNA202380) | gut metagenome | biome: sheep rumen | host: Ovis aries | place: New Zealand: Palmerston North | reverse complement strand
GTTTCATATATTCCACCACGCACAGTTGCCCAAATGGTAGAACCAATCACCATCACAATATAAATATAATCAAGTATTGTTAAATCTAACATTTATTTTGCCTATTTTTGTTTTTTGAATAACAAAGTACCCAATCCAACGACCAACAAAATCATTATCACAAATAATGCAATATTTGTGTAATCACTGGACGCTTTATTTAATTTTTTTTTTGCCCCATTATCAACAATTGCGTTTAATCTGTCTGAATGAGAAGAAACAAAAGATTGTCTGTCTTTGTCCAATTCTTTTTTGTTTAATTCAGCAGATTTCTTTTGTTCTGCACTTAAATCAATTTCTACTGCATCACGAATATCTTGTTGCATAGAATCTGCGTATCCTTGGAAACATTTTTCACCAATCACCAACACAGGAACACCGCCTGATTCATAACCGCATTTTTTCACGGTATCAAAAAATCTTTGACGATTTGAAGTGTCCATAACATTAACTTCTTCGACCTTTAAATCATCATAAACATAAATCAATTCACTTTTGATAAAATCACGTGCATGATGACAATGTGGACATGTTGGCGAATAATACACTGTTATATCTGCAGCCATTGCATTGCCAACAAAACCAGCAAATAACATAAAACCAAAAATTTTAGATAATTTCATAAACAAGCTCCTTTTATTCCTTTTGCAAGATTATAGAAATAACAGCCATATAAAAGCAAGCATTTTTTGATTTTTCTCTTGCTTAAAAAGATTAAAATATATAGAATCTTGATTAAGAGAAAAAGATGTCAAAAACTGGGAATTTTTTATGGAGATTATTTTGTGCTCTTGTGGTATTTTTTTACCACAGACCTTCTGATGCAGAAGAAATAAGATACACAAAAACCATATGCCCAAAAAATCAATATGTAAAATCTTGCAGTGGTTATGCTGTTGGTACAAATTGGTTAAAAGGTGGACGTTTTTCCGCCGATGAAAAACAAGGGAAAAAAATACCTGCATTAACAATTCCTTCATACTATGAAGATTTAGAGGAAGACGCCACAACAGAAGAACTATCAGCACTTCACGCAGAAAAAATTAAAGCATTAAGATATTTTTTTGATCAGGCCGGTCCTGATTCAATACTCAGCACAGCTGGACAAACCGGTATTATAAAAAACATAACCGACGCAGATATAACAAAAACAGATTCTGAAAACGCTGAAATAAATCGTCGCGAAGGAAATGGAGAAACATTAAAAGACAGCGAAAAAATACCTTATACAGTTGCTAGTGATTTATTAACATTATTATGTACGAGCGATGTTGAATGTGCACCATGTGAAGGTGGCCTTGTTGATGCAACTACATATGAATACGACAGCTTTTCCATACTCGCAAACACATGGAAATTTTATACCATCGCTGATTGTTATAAAGAAGATTTTTCAGATACGACGGGATCTTTTAATTATGTTGATTATGAAAATAAAACAATACAATGCAAATACAACACAGACGAAGAAACAGCTATTCTGAAAGGACAAAAATTAATCTCTTCTTACACACCATCTTCAACCTCTTCTTACACACCATCTTCACATTATTATGACCAATAAATTATTTAGTTTTATTATAAAAGATTCAAACTATATCGACTGTATAGTTTCTATATTACACCAACAAATCACAAATTGGGAATGTTTTATTATCGGAAACAAACACCATGACATTCAAAAAATTGTCGAATCTGATTCAAGATTTCACATCATAAATGAAACGAATAATAAATCTGATGACATTAACAATGCGATACACCAAACATCTGGACAATATATAATCATATTAAATTCAAATGATTATTTCGTGCCAAACGCACTTGATTTTATAAACCAGATGATTGAACCAACAATGGCAGACATTATCGTATATTCAACTTTATTTGCTGAAAAAAGACCTGAATTAGAAAACATAATGTATAAATGCTCTTTCCGTTACACGGTCAGAAAAGAAAAAATAATGCAAAATATGTTTGATTCTTTGTCTGAATTTTGTTTTAAACGCGAATTTTTACAATCTAAGACTTATCGCACCCCAGAAGAATTGTTCATATTTAATATACTTGCAAAAACAGACGCAATTGTTAAAACGGGTTTAATTTGCGTATTACAAGAAACCAGAAATCTTGATATCGCTGCAATTGAATATAAATATTTGATAGATAATTTCCAAGAAAACAAAAATTCTTTTAATAAAAAATTCTGGAAAATGTATTTTGCAAACATAATTCCACGCATAATAGATGCGGGTATTTATCAACATGATAAAAGCAGTTTAAAATATTGCGCAAAAAAAATCCCTGGAACATATATACCATGGAAATATAAATTTTTATTCTGGTTCTTAAAAATTGTAAATATGTAATGGATAATAAAAAATGAAAATCGTGAAACACAAACATCTTGAACCAAAAATATGGAACAAAGATAATTCTTTGCGAAACGAAGTGCGCGAAATGTTATTGTCCATGGCATGGGGATATATCGATAATGCGCGTTGTAAAATGGGTGTAAAAATTTATAATTCTGATATCAAAGAAATATTTCTATACGGTTCAATCACAAACTATTTTTACAACCGTAAATCTGATATGGATATGTGCATATTGCTAGATTTAGATAAAATCGCAGAAAGAAATCCTGATGTACGCGTGGAACAAAGTATGACTTTGTTTTATTATAATTGGGCAATGACACATCATTGCAGTATTTACGGCAGAAAAATTGATATTTCTTTTGAAAATGTGAACAATGTGAACCACAGAAAGCATTTCAGAACCGGTGCAATATATTCATTAACAAAAAACAATTGGATTTTTACACCAGTTGTTGTTTCAAATTCAGAATTTCGTAAAATAAAACACGAAGCACAAACAATATATAAAAATATTATGCGCGATTATCGCACTGTAAAGAAAAACGGTTTCAAACAAGAAGAAATCGAAATGGTGTACAAAAGCATATATCGTTCTAAAAATTCTTCACACGATGCTAATGTAACCCAACCTGTGACACCTATGTATATTGCTTTTCGCAAGATAAGAAACCGTGGGATAATTGATACCTTGCGTGAACACGCGATTGAAAACGAATCTGCTGAATTTACATTGAAATAAATTTAATGTCCGTGTGCAAACAAATGTAAAACCACACTGATAACAAATAATATTGTTATAACACACAATATTATTTTTTGTGTACGATGCGATTTTTCATCTTTGCATTCGGCACATGGGCAATCTTGTAAAACCAATATCCAAGACAATCCCAACATCAAAGCAGAAAACACAAACAACCATGGTTCTATCCATTCTGGAATAAAAGAAGTATGACTGATTTCCGGTGCAACCAAACCAACCACAGACAAAACGATTGGCAAAACACAACAAAACAAATGTGGCAATATTGACGCTATTACACCGATTTTTACTGCTTTATTTTTCATATTAAACCTCTTTTTTGGTATCCCCAGCAGAACTCGAATCTGCATCTAATCCTTAGGAGGGATTTGTTCTATCCAATTGAACTATGAGGACACGCCCCAAATTCTACACCAATAAAAAAATAAATCAACATTTAGTGATTGCAATATTTTAAAGTGTTTGTATAATAAGGCAAAATAAAAAAACAGGTGAAATATTATGGCAACCATTACACGTATAGAATTGGCAAATGCTTTAAGAAACCGTTTCGGTTTAACCAGCGCAGATTCTTATAAAATGATAGATATTATTTTTGATGAAATAGAACAATCTCTGATTCATGGCGAAGATGTCAAAATCACTGGTTTTGGTACATTTAAAATTTTATCTAAATCTGCACGTATTGGACGCAATCCAAAAACAGGTGTTCCTGCAATTATATCCGCGCGCCGCGTTGCTACTTTCCACCCAAGCACGGAATTCAGAAAACAGGTTGCAGGTAAATAAGATTATAAAAAAACCGTCATAATGACGGTTTTTATTTTACCATAAATTCACCCTTTTATCAGGCGCAATATATAATTTGTCTGATTCAGATATATTAAACACATCATACCAAGCATCAACATGTGGCAATATTCCATTTACACGCCAACGCGATAAAGAATGTTCATTTGTTTTTGTTAAACGAATTAATTCTGCATCTCTGATATTGCCTGCTTCTGTCATTGCAAACGCCAGAAAGAATCTTTTGTCTGAATCAAACCCAAGATATTCTTCTGATTTTTTACCAAACATTTTATACGCAGTATAAGATATTGTTACCCCACCATAATCAGCAAGATTTTCACCCAATGTAAATTCACCGTTTGCATGTAAATTTGGTGCAACAAGAATATTATTAAAATGTTCTTTCATAATATTTGCGTGTTTTTCAAATTGCTCTGCATCTTCCTTGGTCCACCAATCGCGCATATTACCGTCTTTGTCAAAATGACGACCACTGTCATCAAAACCGTGTGTCATTTCATGTCCAATAACAGAACCAATTGCACCATAATTAAAAGCATCATCTGCGTTCACATCAAAAAACGGATATTGCAAAATTCCTGCTGGAAAACAAATTTCATTTGTAGATGGGTCATAATACGCATTTATTTCATGCGCATTCATATACCATATACTTGGATCTTTTTCTTTACCAATTTTATTCAACCAAAATTCATCTTCAAATTCTGCGACACGCATCATGTTTGCATATAAACTGTCTTCTTTGATTTCAAGTTTAGAATAATCACGCCATTTATCAGGATAACCAATTTTAGCTTTGAAAGAATGTAATTTATCAAGCGCTTGTTTTTTTGTAGCATCACTCATCCAATCAAGATTTTTTATACGAACCTCTAATGCACGTCTTAAATTTTCCACCAAAGATTCCATACGATGTTTTGCTTCCTTGGAAAAATATTTTTTCACATACAATTGACCAATTTCTTCACCCAATGAACCGTCAAGAATATCAACAGCCCTTTTCCAACGTTGCTTTTTTTCCTGTTGACCAGACAATATTCTGTTATAAAAATCAAACGCGATATCATATGTTTTGTCATCTAACAAAGAAGTCGCAGAATTTACAATTCTGTATTTCAGATATGTTTTAATTAAATCTATATTTGTATCATTCATAATTGCGATAGATTCTGCAATAGGTTCAATTTGTTCTATGTTTATATATTCCGCATTAACACCGCGCGCTTTCAAGAAAATTTCCCAATCAAAATTTGGCATTTCTGTTTTCAATTCAGAAACATATTTTTTGTGATAATTCAACAATGGGTTTCTTTCTTGTTCTTTTGTATAGAAAGATTTCGCCATTCTTTCTTCCAGTGCATACAATTTATCAACATCAACATCAATTCCAAAATTATTCATAATTTTTTTGATATATTTTTTATATTCGCTTCTGACCTGTTTTGATTTTTCGTCGGTATCAAAAAAATAATCTCTGGACAAACCGATTCCGCCCTGACCGATTACAAAGATATAATGCGTACTGTCGGTATCATCTAACAAAACACCATCACCCCAAAACGCAGAAGAATAACGATGACTTTTACCCAAATATTCTGCTAAATCTTCGACTGATTTAATTTTATCTATTTGTTCCAGATAAGATTTCACAGGTACTGTTTTTTCGCTGTTTAATTTTTCTGTATTCATCGCAATTTTATATAACAACCCTATCTTGCCATTATCTTGTTCTGCGATATCACGAACACGTTCAAGATTCATCGCGTCTAATTGATGAAAAGAAGTCCATCTTGTATAATCACTTGGAATAGGATTTTTCTTTAACCAACCACCAGTTGCATATTCATAAAAATCATCACCATATTTTACATTTAAATCCATATTTTCAATTTTTATTCCACCGTTCATAACATTCCCCTTTTTAATTACAAAAAACGCAACAAATAAAGCGACAACAACCGCAATTATTCCGATTAAGTTTAATATTTTATTTTTCATTTCGTTATTTCCATTATCAAATCGTCCAGAATCAACATTCCTGCATCAGTTGCCCGCAATGATTTTTCATCCATAACAACCAATTCAGGATGTTTTAAAATCCAATTTGTATTTAATTGAGATTTTATATCTGAATCCAACATTACACCAGAAACTGTTCTCATTCCAGTAATTATTTTTTCAATCGCACGCATATCATTTGGCATTTTTTCAAAAAATTCATTATTGCCTTTTTGTTCATACCACACACCGTTCATATAAATACGCCCAGCAGCAGCCCTGCCAATTCCGATATAAGGTTCGCCATTCCATATATTTTTATTATGACGACATTCTTGACCCCAAACAGCATAGTTAGAAACTTCGTATCGTGGTAAATTTAATACATTCGGAATTTCAGTGTACATTTGTGCCATTGTTTCATTATTTGGCATATCTAAATTCATTTTTCCAAAAGGTGTATTTTCTTCTATTGTTAATTCATACATTGAAACATGTTCAAGTCCTAATTTATTAATTTCATCACACAAATTCACCACAGATTTTACATTATGCCCCGGCAATCCATAAATAAAATCGGCTGAAACCCTGATTTTCATATTTTGTGCCGTTGTTAATAAATCAAGTGCCTCTTTCACATTATGACGACGGCCCAAAAATTTTAATTCATCATCATTTAACGATTGGATACCAATGGATAATCTGTTTATGCCAATTGAAACAAAATCTGATAATTTTGCAGAATCTATTGTCTTTGGGTTTGATTCTATGGTTATTTCACAATCTGTATCTATTTCAAAATTATCTGAAACAGTTTTTAAAATTTGTTCCATAACATTCACCGGCATCAAAGACGGGGTCCCACCACCAAAAAATATCGTAGGAATTTTAATTTTTCCCAATTTTTCCGCCCAAAATTTAATCTCAGCACATATATTTTGACAATATTCTTTCCAATCTGGTTTTTCACACGCAATCGAATAAAATGCACAATATTTGCACTTAGACAAACAAAACGGGACATGAATATAAAGATTATGCGGATAATTCATAAAAGAAATGATATATTACAAAAAATAAAATTCAATATAAACAAACACTTTTTTTAAGACGATTTTTATGATATAATAGTCATACGAAAGGAAAGATGAGAAGTAGATTTTTGTCTATTTTGTGCATGATTTCTGCCCCGTTGATGGCTATGGCCTCTAACGAGGGGGTACCTTCATTTTACAGACAAAATAAAATTGTTAATGCAAATCGTCAGGCTTATCCTAAATATCAAGAATTTGGTTATACAAATTATGTCGGAAACACTGGCAAAAAACAGGTTTTATCTTCCAATTCTTATTCTTATCAGGTTCCAAGACGCGTTCAAAAAACAGATCGCGGTGCAATGACAACAAACGGCATCGCAAACGGCAATGATTACAGAACATCTGTTTATGCAAAATATATGCGTCGTTTTGCTGATTTTGAATTCAAGACTGGTGTTAATTCCATTTTGGAATGGGATGACATGATGTTCAATGAAATTGGTGTTGGTATCAAACATGTGTTTGATTTGCACGGTTTTGATTTGGCTGCGTATGCTGAATATTCATATGGAAAACTTGAAAAAGGCGGTCTGTCTATGGACTATGACCTTGAACCATATGATTACGCATATCCAACGGATGGTATTTTCACAATATCTATCGGTGATCAAACTGCATCTACACGTAAATTGAAATTCGGTATTGGTGCACATCACATATGGGATCTTGGCGGTTGGAAAGTGACCCCTCATATTGGTTATGAAATTTTCAAACACAATATGAAAATGAGCAACCATATTTACCCTAACCCAGGTGTTTATTTACCATTGATGACAACATCTGGCGATTATGTTTTTGGTGATATGGAACAAAATTATTATGCTGTTTCCCAAGATACAATCGTTTCCGATGATTCTGGTTTATATCAGATTTGTATGTCCCCAGAAGACATAAAAATTGTTCCTGCTTCGTCCAGTGGCAGTGGCATATTCTTGATTGGAGATTCATTAACAACCGTTGATTGGAATTCAAGTCTGGGTGATATTCCATGGGGTGTCGGCGAAGGTGACTGTGTCGTAATCGGTGGCGATGGTATGATTGTTGTTAATGGCACAACACACATTTATAATACAACATGGTCTGGTTTTTATCTGGGGTTGGAATTTGAAAAACAAATGACATTGGCTGATAAACTGCGTTTTTATGTACAGGTAAGTATGCCGAAATATTCATCAGAAGGAACATGGCCAAATCGTGATGATTGGCAACAAGACCCAAGTTTCCTTGACGAAGGTGACAATGGTGCATTCGCTTACGAAGCAGAAATGGAATACACATACCAATTGTCTGACCGTTTACAATTATCTTTGACTGCAAACACAGACTATTTTCACATCGGTAAAATTGGTGGCGAATTGTATGTTGCTGAATCAACAATATATGTAGAAAGCGAAACAAACCCAGGCGAATGGGTTGTGCAAACCCAACCTGCATATACTGAAAAAGTCACAGATTCATTGAAAAATGCAACATGGCGTTCCTATGGATTACATATCGGAATTAAATACGCATTTTAATAACGAAATAAACAGATGTTATGATGAAAAAACATACTCTCTTTTATAGTATATGTTTTTTGTGCAGCATTTTTGTTAATTCTGCATTTGCAGATCGTGGTGCATTTGATTATGAACGTTGGGATAATGTGATTTCTAATATACGCAATCGCGCACAACAACAAAAAATTTCTGAATCAGTCATAGACGAAACATTAAAAACACCAGATTTTATTCCAAGCATTATAAAATCAGACAGAAATCAATCTGAATTTACATTGACATTGGAACAATACCTCAATCGTACAGTCAGCAAAACCAGAATACAAAATGGAATAAAAAAGAAATCTGAATATCCAACATTATTAAATCGCACTTTTACAAAATTTGGAATTCCAAAAAACGTGCTTCTTGCGTTTTGGGGAATGGAATCTAATTACGGTCAAAACAAATCTAAATATCAATTGCGTGATGCATTTATAACACTGATATACGACGGACGCCGTGAAGAATTTTTCACAAAACAATTATTATCTTTGATGAAAACTGCGGATAAAAATAAATTGAAAATAAATTCTATACACGGCAGTTGGGCTGGCGCTATGGGACATTTTCAATTTATACCAACAACATTGGAACAATACGGTGTTGACGGCAATAATGATGGACATATAGACATCATAAACAGTATTGGCGACGCAATGTACAGTGCTGCAAATTACCTTAGCAAACTGGGGTGGAATAAAGACGAAAAAATTATTCAACGCGTAATTATACCTGCGGACATAGACAGAAAAATTCTTAATGGCGATGTAAAAAAATCTATTACCGAATGGGCAAAATTAGGCATAATGACAAATGATTCAATTCAATTGGTTCCAAATGACACAATTGTTGGTCTTGTTGCGGACACAAAAGAAATCGCAAAAATGGATTTAGAATCAAAATCTGCCGAATTAGATCCAGATGTTGACATTGCACCAAAACCTGTGATTTATGGGTATTTAACCTATCCTAATTTTTACAGAATCAAGAAATGGAACAATTCTTCGTGGTATGCAATTGCCATTGGCGAATTGTCTGAAAAATTAAAATAAAAAATCTCTTACACTAAAAAAATAAAAAGTCCAGCAAAAATAAAATTTATTGCTTATATGCTTTTTCTTTGATACCATTTAGCATATGTTATTATAAAGGAAATATATTATGGCAATAAAAGTTCGTGACTATGAAGTCCGTTTAACCCGTACAAAAGAAGAACGCAAACAGGTTCGCCAATTGCGTTATCGTGTTTTCTGTTTGGAAGAAGAAGCTTCTGCAACAGAAGAACAAAAAAATCTTGGCGAAGAATATGATTCTTATGATACATATGCTGATTATATGGCTGTATTCCACAACAATAAAATTGTTGGAACATATCGTATCATTGACAGAGACGCCGCTGAAAAAATGGGCGGTTTCTATACAGAACGCGAATACAATTTATCAAAAATAAAAAAAGTGAAAGGCAACATTGCAGAAATGTCCCGTGCGTGCGTTGATGCTGAATATCGTGAAAACGGTTTGGTTATGCGTTTGTTGTGGGCGGGTTTATGTGAATATGTTGTAAAACGTAAAATTGTTATTTTGTTTGGTGTTCCATCTTGGGTGGGCAGCAAACCTGCACAATTTGCTCAGGCAATTTCTTATTTATACTATAACAATTTATCACCATTGCATTTGCGCGCAACCGTGTTGAAAGACAAACTTGAACCTGGGGTTGACCCACGCATGACACAAATGAATATTTTGCCACGCGCATTTGTTGACGAAGAAGAAGCAAAGAAACAAATGACACCTTTGATAAAGGGTTATTTAAGATTGGGCGCAACATTTGGTCGTGGTGTGTTTATTGATAAAAGTTTTGGTACCTGCGATGTATTCGTTATGGTTCAAACAAAAAATGTTGATAAAACATACCAGAAACATTTTGCAGGTTCTGAAAATGCCTTTGATGAATTTGGAATCAAAGCGGGACCATTGCAAATATTGGGTAAAATTGTTGCATCACCTTTCACTGGTGCTGCAAAAGCCATCCGTGCATTCGCTGAATTGTTTATGCGTGAAGATGCAGATGATGTCGAATACATAGACAAAGAAAATTCAGAAGAAGAATCTGAAAAACAAGGCGAATAAAAAAAATGAAAATAAGAAAACAAAATATTTTCAATACGCTTTGGGCAATTGTCAAATTCATCGTTGCATGGACATATGTGGTTATAAACGCAATTATTTTGTGTTTTATGCCACGTGGTAAAATTTCTGTAAAATACATGAAATTTTTCATGCGTTATTTTAACTGGTTTATGGGTGTCAGTTATAAAATAAAAGGCAAATTGTCTTCTGAACGTCCATTGCTTTGTGTATGCAATCATATTTCTGTTTTTGAAATATCAACAATGGCTGCTGCACTGGGTGGTTCTTTCTTTGCAAAGAAAGATATTGAATCGTGGCCATTAATTGGTTGGATGGCAAAAAAATTCGGTGTTGTATTTATTGACAGACGACCATCACATGCGGTTGAAGCTTTAGATGCAATCAAACACGAATTAGATTCTGTTGATTACCCATTGTTTATATTTCCAGAAGGAACATCTACAAACGGTGCATATGTAAAACAATTCAAAAGTTCTATGTTTGATGTCATTGAAAAAACAGGTGTAAGTGTTCAACCTGTTGTTGTTCATTATCGTTTGAAAGACGGCACAAAAATTAATGATGAAGATTTAGCAAACCATTTTGCTTATTTTGATAATAAAAAAATGGATTGCGGTCCATATTGCAAAATAGAACGCAGTGCATTTATGCAGGTATTTCATATAATGATGCTGGGCGGATTTTTGGTTGAAATAGAAATTTTACCTATTCCCGATTTAACGGGTATGGACAGAAAAGAAATGGCAGATACTCTGCACAAAATAATTTCAGACAAATATATTCAAGACAAATAAAAAAATAGAGTGGTAAAAAAATGAAAATTGAAAATTTATGCGTAGATAGATTATACGGAGATGTTGCAGGCGCAACAACACGTGGACATAAAATCGCTGTTAAGGGTGGTTATATATATCAAACCTTTCAGGGCGGTTATACATTAACACCATTGGGTTGGTCTGTTGTTCGTAAAATAGAAAATATTATTCGAGAAGAAATGAACGCAATTGACGGTCAAGAAATGTTGATGCCTGTTGTTTGTGGCGCTGATTTATGGAAAGAAACGGGGCGTTATGATTCCATGGATAATATTGCAAAATTCAAAAGTCGTTCTGGTGCAGATTATGTAATTTGTCCAACACACGAAGAAGTTGTCACAGATTATGCACGTTCTGTAATTAAATCTTATCGTCAAATGCCTTTCATGGTTTATCAAATACAAACTAAATTCCGTGATGAATTGCGTGTACGTGCTGGTTTAATCAGAACACGTGAATTTATCATGAAAGACGGTTATTCTTTCCATGAAACACAAGAAGATTTGGAAAAATATTATAAACGTTGTTTTGACGCATACTATAAAATATATAAAAGATGCGGTCTGAAAAATGTAACAGATGTTATGTCTGCAACTGGTGATATGGGTGGAAAAATCGCACACGAATTTCAATTGATAAACGAAATGGGCGAAGATACTTTGTATATCTGCGATTGTGGTTTCCGTGCAAACAAAGAACTTGAAGAAACAGATTCAACCGTATGTCCAAAATGTGGAAAAACTTTGAACAAGGTTCGTGGTATTGAAATCGGAAACATTTTCCAATTGGGTAAAAAATATACTGATTCTATGCACATGACTTATACAGCCGAAGACGGCACCGAAAAAACACCTATCATGGGTTGCTATGGAATCGGTGTTTCACGTGTTATGGCTGCCATTATTGAAGAAAGCGCAGATGATAACGGACCAATTTGGAATATGGAAACCGCACCATTTGCAGTCGAAGTTATCGGTTTAACAGATAAAGAAGGAAAAACTTTGCCAAAGGCAGAAGAAATTTATAACAATTTGAAATCTGCTGGGGTGGAAGTTTTACTTGATACACGTGATAATCGTGCTGGTGAAAAATTTGCAGATGCAGATTTAATTTCTGCACCAATTCGTTTAATCGTTTCTGCAAAAAATATGGCACAAAATCAAATCGAAGTAAAATATCGTGTAAATAATTACGACACAACCAATTTACCAAATACATTGGATATAAATAATTATTCAGACACAATAAAAGATTTGATAAACGAATTATCTAAACATTAAAATCAACGGGGGTAAAACCCAGTTTTTTTTATATCAATTTTATGATATAATATATTCATCAAAATAAATGGAGAGAAAATGAAAATAGCAATTATTGGTATTGGTTCTGTTGGTTCTGCGGTTGCAACTGCGGTGCAAAATACAGGATTGGCACATGAAATCGTTTTGTTTGACCGCGACGGAATTCGCGCACGCGCTGCCGCTGAAGATTTGGGACATGCATCTGCGTTTTCTTACGATATTAAATTGAGTGCGGTCAGCAACTATCGTGGAATACGCGGTTCTGATATTGTTATTATCGCCGCCGGTGCAAACCAAAAACCTGGCGAAACCAGAACAGATTTATTACATAAAAACGCAGCTGTTATTTCCGACATTGTACCAAAGGTTATGGAAAATGTTGATGCAAAGAAAGTTAAATTGATAATCGTCACAAACCCATTAGATGTTATGGTTATGTTGGCACAAAAATTATCTAAATTGCCTGCATCGCGTGTTATTGGAACCGGAACAATGCTCGATTCAGCGCGTTTCAAAATTATATTGGCGCGTCAATTGGGAATATCTACACGTTCTATCACATCTTATGTGTTGGGCGAACATGGTGATTCATCTGTGTTGAATTGGTCTGCGGTTTATGTTGGCGGAATTGCATTAGACGATTTCTGTAAACAGGCAAAATTGTCATTACCGCAAACAACACGAAACACTATTGAACATCGTGTCAGAAATGCAGCATATGAAATCATACGCGGACGCGGCGCAACATGGGACGGCATTGGTGGTGCGGTTGCTGATTTATTGCACGCAATAATAAATGATGAAAAACGTGTTTTAACAACATCTGTCGTTGATGGCATTGGTAAAAATGCAGTTGCTATGTCCATGCCACGCGTCATCGGTGAAAAAGGCGTTTTGATGAATCTGCATACAAAATTGAGTGCAAATGAATCCGCCCTGTTGCGCAAAAGCGGAAAAATAATTCGCAAAAATTACGATGCGATTTAATCAAAAGAAATCAATCTTATAGTCAAAAATAAATCCTTTGGTATAGTAAATTTTAACAACAAGCCAAAGGATTTTTTTATATGACAATCAACAATATTACTTTCGAAATTTCAGATAACGATTGTCGTATTTATGCAATATGTGATGGCAAATCTGTTGGCAGTATATTTTTCGTAAAAATTGGAACAGATAAAATAATGATTTCAGAATCAGAAATAGACCCATCATACAAAGATTCAGA
>AUXO010295920.1_pt1 | contig 14129 bp, 17 predicted proteins | sample 768731 | NCBI WGS metagenome assembly AUXO01 (sample SAMN02715735, study PRJNA202380) | gut metagenome | biome: sheep rumen | host: Ovis aries | place: New Zealand: Palmerston North | reverse complement strand
TAAGATCAATTTCATAAAAAACTTTTAATCCTTTTCTAATATGATCTTCTACTATTATTTCTTTATCAAAAATTTCTTTAAAATTCATTCTGTTTCCTCTTCTGATAACTCTTCTGAAATATCGGAAAGTTTATTAATAAAAAGATTTAAATCTTCTATACATGGAAAAAAATAATCTCCAACTTTTATAGTTTTATATTTATTATTAACTACAATATTTATACTTCTTTTTCCAGTCCAATTGAATTTTTCAAGCTTATCTGTTTCTAACATTTCTTACTCCTATTAAATATCATACTTTTTAAAATCTTGATATGCTTTATCATAAAGTTTTTCTAATCCCTCTGATATTTTTCCATCATCGGTCATATGTCTTAATATAATTCTTTCTATTGCTTTTCTAAAAGCAAAATTTGGATTATTATTTGGATAATATTTATTTATTATTGTTTCAACATTATTTTTTGCAGAAATTAACAATTCTTCTGCTGTTGGCTTTACTTTTTCACCAACATTATTTTCTTCACAATATGCTTTTAATTCATCAAATCTAAATTTTGCTTTAAAAAATAAAGAAAGTCTTGGAACAATTTTTCCAAACAAATTATTATCTGAACAATAATTAAAAATACAAGCTACATATTGTTTTTCTTTATCTGAAAGTTCATTATATTTTTTTATTTCATAATCATTAAGCACATATTCTACTCCATAATAATTTAAATAATCTTTTTTATATTCTTCTAATGGAGAATCTTCTGTGGTTTCTATTATTTTATTAGTTTTAGAAATATGCTTTTCTATTTTTTCTTTTCTTCCTTCTTCTATTTTATCTGAAATTAATTGTAGTTTTTCTTCAAGTGGTGAAAGATCATAACTAATACCATCTGTTTTAAATGTTCCAGTATTTGGATCTTGGCTTTTTATAGTTGAAAAATTTAGAAGTCCTTTTTCTTTTAAGGAATTTCTTTTTCTAGAAAGTGTTTTTGTACATACTGTAGGATCTAAATCTTTATCATGAATTGCATATCCATTCTTATTTCTCATAATTTTGATGATAAAAGAAAGTTCACTTTCTGTAATTCCAAGTTCTTGCTGAAAATCAAGCAACAAATTTGATACCATTACAAAACCATTTCTTTGAAAATAGTTTTTCACTGGCGTTGTGTAAATTTTTTCCATCTTTTCTCCTTTAAACTTACAAACTAAGTTATTTTATTTTTATTTTTTGTCAAGTAAAAAATAAGTTGGTAGTAATTCATTTATTAAGTTGACGTTTATTATATTATTTTCTATATAGAAATTATTTTTATAATATTGCAAATAAATTGTTTTTGAGTAAGCCTTGTGCTTTATTTTAAGTTTGAGCGTTTCTTTTTGAAAAGTCAATTTATAATCATTAAAGTTGGCAATATCAAATAATTTTTTATATTTATTTATTATTTCATCACCTTCTTTTTTATCTTTGATTGAATAAATTATATCTTCGATTTTTGAAAAAAGTTTATCTGTATCTTTCATATTCACCTCGAAGTATTTTATTTTAACTTAAATTTTTTTGCCTAACTATATTATATTAGTATTACTTAGAACGGACATTTTTGTTCCGTTCGGGGAACTTTTTTGTCTGTTCGGTGAAAAGTTAAAAAAGAAGGAAATTAATATGGAAGAAAATGAAGATGCTAATGATATAAAATTTTTAAGAATAAGAGATTTCAAAGAATTTTTGAAATGCTTAAAAAGCGGTTTGAATGTAGAAAATTTGAAATTAAATGGAAGAACATTTTTTAAAGATAATAAAATGCAATTAGATGGATTTATAGTAAATGAAAATATAGATAATTATATGGACATCAGTTTATAAGGAGAAAAAATGCATTTATACGAGTTTCAAAGATATTTAATTAAAGGCGGTTTCAAAGATAAAACTTCACAAGAATTAACTTTAACAGATGATTCTTTGGAAAGAACCATTAATAATTTTGATGTTATAGTTAATTTAAATTTTGTATTAGAAGAAAATAGTATAATATTATCTTATCAAGAATATGAAAACTTTTATACTACAAATTCAATTTATTATAAAAAAAATAATGATATATATAAAATTATAAATAGCAACAATAAACCTGAATTTTCATATGTTCATGAAATTTCAGGTGGTTTAGAGGAAAATTATGAAAACTTAAAAGAAAAAATTAGTCAGTACACTGATGAAATAATAACAATTAATGATATAACAAAAAATGTATCTTCTGATGGAATTGTTGAAATCACAGAAGATGAGTTTATAGAAAATGGTTTAGAAGAAAATATATATATAATTACTTGTAAAAAACAAATTGGTGAAGTATATACTAAAAATTTTAATAGTTGCTCATATAAATATAAAAATATTTATGATGAAGAAAATACAGTTGATGTTGAATATAATAATAATATTGGTTCTTTATTTTCTGATAATTTACAAAATGGAATTAATACCAGAACAAATACAATATTTACTTATACATATACAGAGGAAAGATTTAATAAAAGAAATAGAATCTTTAGTGAAGAAATAGAAAAAAAACAAATATCAGGTTTATATGGAATAGAAACTGCATTTGATTTAACTGCTTTTACATTAAAAAATGATTTGCCAGAAAACTTTTTTGCTACAACATATGGTGGAAATGCAATAATATTAGTGGATTATTCAAAAATAAATATTAATAATAGAAAAGTATCAAGAATAAAAGTTTCAAATATAATAGCATCTACCAAACTAAAAGCATTAATTAATGAAGATACAAAAGTACCATCTCAAGATTATATGAATTTTTTGGAAGAAAGAATTAAAAACTTGGAAAATGAATTATCATCTGTTAATACAGAATTAAATAATTATAAATTAAATCCTATTTTACCAATAGGAAAACCTGCTAATGCTACAAATGGAAGTATTTGGATATCTTAAAAATAAGATGGTGAGGATAATGAATAAATCAATTGTAATATTACCTCATTTTGATGATGAAATTTTTCAAACTGGAGCTTTTTTATTAAAATATAAAAAAGAGATAGAATTATTTATAACTCATCCAAATGATACAATTTCTAATTCTTTGTATAATTTACAAAAAAAAATGTTTATAAAAACTATTAGCTTAATTAACGAGTTTAGATTAAAAAATAATTTAAAAAAAATAAAAACATATATATATAATTATTCTAATTTTAATGGATATATAAAAACAAATAATAGAAAAAAAATACAAAAAGATTTAGAAAATGTAATGAGTAAAGAAAATATAGATTATTTTATTACAACTGTAAAGAGTACCCATCAATCTCATAGAATTTGTAATGAAATTGCAATAAGTTGCTTGCGCTCACCTTATATAGAAAAAATTAATAATATTTTGCTTGCTACTTATCCACAAGACGAGTATGGTATTAGTTTTACAGATAAAAAAATAAATGCATATATACAATTAGAAAAACAGGAAGTTGAATTTTTATGTTATTGTATTAAAGAAATATATGGTATAAAAAATAATAATAAAAAAATTTTAAATTCTGATAGTTTTTATAAATATTTAAGTTACTTTGGAATAAAAAGTGGTAATGAATTCGCAATGCCATTTTATATATTAAAAACTGTTCTTATGTGAAATGATACTTATATAAACTGATAAAATATAAAAATGGAAATTTAAATGGAGGGTTAATAGTGAAACTTTTTTATAATAATTTTTCAGTAATAAGTTTTGATACTATAGCATTTGATGGAACATTCAATGTTTTAGCTATTAATCATATATTAGATCTAGATAATGTCTATAGTTTTGCATTAAAATTAAATCAAGAATCTGGATTTAATATTAGAGTAATATCAGAAGATACCAAAATAACAGAAAATGAAACTTTACAAGATATCATGGATAATGACTATATTATAGTTAAAATGATACAAAATAAAAGCAATTATGCTTATATTTCTGACTATATACGATTAAAGTTAATATGTGAATACAATGTAAATAATTTTATAGATCTTGACGTAATACTAAATCAGGAAATCAAACAGTTAGAACATTTAGAAAGATATAGTTGGTCTTGGTTTAATGATTCTACTTGGTTAATGCATAATGATTTAGCTTTAGAACAGTATACTAAATATCTTTATAGATATCGAAGAGGAATAATAACATATGATGCTATGTATGAAGTAGAACATAAAAAAGAGCTATTAGACAATCATTGGTTTCTTACACCTAGTGATAAAATTGATAATAAAGATTATAATAAAGATTTTATTATTATAGTAACAGATAATTATAATCAAAAATTGTTTAATTTGAATACTAAGATACATGTAAAAGTAATAAATTATGATAATTTTAGTTCTAAAGACAAAATGTTATTGTTTTTTAGTACATCTGATCAATTATCTAATGATTATACTAATAGACTATTAAAAGCAAAATATATAGATATAAATGAAAATGAACTGATTCCTGAATGGAGGAAATAAGATGTCAATAATAAATGCAAGAGTCAATGGTGCAGATGTACAATTAGCAGATACAAGTACAAATATATCATCAGCTGGAGCTGCTCAAATACAGAAATGGTTAAGAGGAGATATTCCATTAACTATAGATAATAGACTAGCTTATAGGCAATCTAGTCCTCAGTTAAAAGTAAAAATAGATGGAAAAGATTGGGTTCCTGCTACATATTCATGGTTTCCTACACATGTAGGCATTTGGAGAAATACATATACTACATATGAATGGAATTATAATAGACATTGGAGTCACTATAATGGATTTCGTAGCGATTTATGTGCTTCTGTAGCAGGTACAGGTACTACATCATATGATACTACTACTGTAAGAAATATTAGTGATACTGGATTAAATGTAAGTATGTATATGAATATACGTGGATATTGGAATGCTGATATCAATACTACAGTAAATCAAAATGGTAAAGTATTATGGGGTGGAGGTGGAGATTGGCATACTTCTGGCGCTCAACAACATGCCTATGAAACATTTAGTAATTTATCATTAAAATTGAATAATTGTGATGTAGCAGTATCATGGGGAAGTGGATTAGGACTAAACTTTAGTATCCATTGGTCATCTTCAGCAGAACAATAACATATATAAGGAGATAAGAGTGAAATATACTCTAGAAGAAATCAAAGGAATGAATCCTAGAATAAGACTAAATAACTATTCTAGGACATTCTCACAAATGCAATTGGAAACATGTATTACTTGTAAGTCACATTGTAAACATTGTATGGGATTCGGAGCAAAACAGCATGAACATATGAAAATGATGACTAAAGAAACAATGATACGATGTATTGATATTGCAAAACAAGCATTGAATATCAATAAGATATATTTACAGATATCAGGTGAATTCTTTTGTAATCCAGAAGCTATACATTTATTAGACTATATTGAGAGTAAGTACTCTGGACTTAATCTATATATAGATACTTCTGGATTACCTGTTACTGATGACGTAATTGACAGACTAAGTACTATGAAAAACAATATAGTACATTTGTCGATATCTATTTGGGGTGGAACTAAAGAACTATACAAGGAAAACAATGGTGTAAATGGTTTTGATTATGTTACAAAGGTTATTGAAAAACTAATAGACTTGCATACTAGTTATGATAATTCTTTGGAACTACAATTTTCTACAGCATATGTAGACAAAAAAAGTGTAGATAGTGTAAGAGACTATTTGAAATTAGTATGTAAGAATCATTTCTTGAACTATTATGAAAGTGATGAAAACTTTTTAGGAAAGAAAGATGCTATAGTCAACTATGTAAGAAACTTCAATTCATTTGTACCAGCAGATAGAGATGATGTACCAGAAGATTATGCTACTATGGGAAAGTTTCCTAATAAAAGCATAATGATGTATACAAATGAATCAAGTGGTGGAATTCCAGTACCATATAAGAAAAGCGAACCTACAAGATGTGACTATTTGTCTAGTTGTATGGTGGTAAGACAAGATGGAAACATAGTACCATGTTTTCAAAAGTTAAGTAAACCAGAAAGTGCATATTGTAATGTAAATGAATTGGAAAACATTATTGACATTCTTAAAATACTATCTAATCAAAATGAATACGTTGCTAAGATAAACAGGGATAACTATATAAATGGTGCTTTTGAAGAATGTAAAAATTGTTTTACGAGGTTGACTTGCAGATGAAAATATGTTATGAAAGATGTCTATATGGTTTAACAATAAGTATAAGTAATAGACTAGTATATGAACAATATTGCTGTAGAGCACATTCAAAACTAGAAACACGTAAATCTTATGATTTAGTAAAACAAGATATCCAAGGATACTTGGATGAACTAATGAATACAAAGTTTCAAATGAACAAAAAATTTCCTTTTGGATATTGTCTAAAGTCAAAAGAACCTGTAATATGTGCTGATATCATTAATCCAAAAATATTAAGTTATGTTGTTTTTGGAACATTGACTAGATGTAATTGGAATTGTCCTAACTGTGTAGCTAAATATTATGGAAAATCTGGTATATCTGTAGAAGAAGAAGTAGATTTTACATGTAAGTTATTAGACTGTTTAAGAGCTTATAAAAATATACATGGTGTGCAGTTAGCTAATGCTGGAGAAATCGATGAATATTATGACTATTATGACAGAATAATTAATGCAATAATATCTAATGAAAACATTACAAATATTGATGTATTAACAAATGGCTATAATACAGACAAGATCTTAACATTTATTGATAAGCTAAAAGCTACTAGACTAGATCTTGAAGTAGGAATTAGCTTTTATAGTCTAAATCGAGATACATATAAAAAGTTAACTGGAGTAGATGCTTTAGACAATGTTATAAGAACAATTAAATCAGTAGTATGCAATAAAAAACGTCTTCAGATAATCATTTTCAAAGAAACTATGAATGAAGTTCATGATATCATTAATTGGGCATTAAATGAAATGTGCTGTTCATCTGTATACTTAATTACTAACTGTTATGATATGTCTATACAAAAGTTTGCACATGAACTACGAAATAGATATAAAGATGATAGCAGAGTTTGGGTAGAAGGATATGTTCAAACAATAAAACCAAAGGGTTTATTATGACGCTTTATATGAATTGTTATACTGTAATGCTATTTACATTAAGTAATACAAAATTAGAAGATAGACTATGTTGTGCTGGAATACCTAAAAGTGGAGGTGTTGATTTTAGTTACTTTTTGAATGATCCTAAAAAATATGTTAATGAAATCTTTAGTGGTCCTTTTAAGATTCATGATAGATATACTGGAAGATGTGATGATCAGATATCAAAAATTTGTAATAAGACAATATATTATGATGATGATCATCCAGTATCAGTGTCAATAGGAACATTAGCAAAATGTAATGCTAAATGTAAACATTGTATAGCTGAAGGATGCAGAAATAATGTATCAGTTGAATTAGAAACTGAAATTACAAAAAAACTAATTAAAGAACTTAGTAAACTATCATTTATTTCAGAATTACAAATTTCTGGAACAGGAGAAGCTACAATCTATGATATAGAAGACATACTTTCTGTTGTAGATCCTGCATTTGATACTAAAAGATTAGCATTATTAACAAATGGAAGCAATCCAGATATAATTGAGAAACTTTTAGAAAATAATAAAAATTTGATTATAAGACTTTCATTGATATCATTAAACAAAAGCAAACTTGAATCATATTATCAATTGTCTTATTATGATAAGCTAATGTCATTTTTGACTACTACAAAATATAATAATAGAATCGAAATCAATTTTATTGGTTTAGATGATTACATAGAAGATTTCGATGATATTCATGATTTTTGTGTAAAGCATGGCTTTGTTATTAATGTATTTGCAGATAGAACAATTAACACAAAAGAAAATATTGAAAAAATCAAAAATTTAGAAAAGTTATATCCTGATTGCACTTATAGACGTTATAAGAGATAACATGAAACTATTTGATCAATCATTGAATAATCCGAGAATAAGAAAAGCTGTAGATGAATTTCAAGATATATCATTTAATGGTACGTTTAATGTTTTAGCATTAAATGGAATACTAGATTATGATAATCTATATAGATTTGCATTAAGACTTAACTTAGAAAATGAAATTCCAATAAATGTAATAACAGAAAATAGCATTATATGGGGTGGGGAGTCTTTAGGAACTTTACTAGAAAATGATCAAATGTATCAATTAGTAAAGCAAGTTAATAATGGCTTGTATTTCAATTGTATCTGTGATTATATTAGACTAAAAATGATATGTGATTGGAATATAAACAATATAATTGATCTAGATTTTATATTAAATCCAAAACAATTAGATGATGTAAAATGGCTATATCGAGCATTTGATTGGAATTGGTCTGGAATTTTGTCTCATACAAAACCAGTTAAATATATGTTTGAGGTCTTAAAACTAAGAACTATGGCTGGATTGAAAACATATGATAATCTTTATAGAATTCCAAAAGAATTTATAGATAAACAAGGATATGGATATTTAGCAGATTGTAGAAAGAACTTATTAGCAACAAGTCATACGATTAACAATTGCAAAAAAGATGAAGTAGTCTGTATTGTTACAGATAAATATGATCAAAGACTATTTAAATTGCATAAAAAATGGTTATGGATAGAACTAATTGACAATAATCATTTTCATAAAGATAAGCTAAAAGAATGGCATAGACTAAAGGATGAAAACATTAGTGACGACTATTTTCAAAAGTTATTAAACGCAAAGTATATAGATTTAGATGGGAATGAAATAATTCCAGAATGGAGATAACATGAAACTACAGTTAAACTGTAACAAAACTAAACATATATGTTCAAGATACATTAGTTTAGCAATATCTGATAGAAAACTATTTGATGTATACTGTTGTCGAGCTTATAATAACCTAGATAAAAGAATTGACTATAATTGGGTAATCGAAAACATAGATGGATATCTAGAAAAGACAGTAGATAGTAAGTTTATTGTAAATGAAAGATATCCTAAAGGTTATTGTTTGAAAAATCAAAATGACATCATATGTAATGAATTAATTGAACCTTATAAAATGATAACTGGTGTTTCTTTAGGAATTATGACTAAATGTAACTATCAATGTCCATATTGTGCTCAAAGAAAAAATAAGAAATCTGGATTAACTATTGAAGAAGAACTAGACTTAACTTGTAAAATAATCAAAGGATTAGCAAAATACGAATACATAAAAGACTTACAAATAAGTAATGCTGGAGAACTATCAATATATAATACAGAAAAATTAGCTAATACAATAATCAATAATAGAAATATAAAAACTGTATCAATATTGACAAATGGCAGTAATAGTATATCAATAAATCAGTTTACTGAACAATTATGTAAACATAATATTAGATGTACATTAAATGTTAGCTTTTATAGCTTAAACAAAGATACATATAAACAGTTAACTGGTTCAGATAATCTAGAAAATGTTCTAAAGAATATAAATAACTATAAAAATGCTTTTATCATTATAAATTATATATTGTTCAAAGAAAACATCAATGAATTAGATGACATTATTGACTATTGTAAGTCTAAAAATTTACATTTATATATAGCTCCTAATATGTGGGATGAAGAAATGCATAAGAAACTATTAGAATTAAAATATTTGAAGTCTAATATGATATCATTAGAAGGAGATAGTACTATATGAAACTAAACAATAAGCTACAAATAAGACTTAGTAATGTTTTCTGTAGTGTAATTAGATCCAAATATGTATATATAGACTATGATAACTATTGGAATATGTTTTTCTTTTGTCCTTGTTGTGGAGCTCATCCTAAGAAATTTGAAAAGCCTATAGCATTTACTTATGATGAACTAATGAATAATTTTGAACAATGTATAAAACAATACAAGGATGCCGACTTATTTGACTTAACTGAATATTATGAAGGACAATGTAACTATATCAGAGAAAGTAATCAAGTAAATACAAGTCTATGTAATAGATACTATACTAATAAGAACATTGAAACTATACAAGTTATGATATCTCATTGGTGTAATTTGAAATGTTCAATGTGTACAGTAAAAGAAGACTATAATGAGTTTTTAGCAAATAGTTATAAAAAGATTTTGATTAAATGCTCAAAACTAGATTTCATTAAAAAGATTCTTGTAACAGGAAAAGGCGAGCCTTTATTATATAAACAAGAAACTTTTGATATACTGAAAAATACGGATAAACATTTATTAATATTGTCTAATGGAACACTGATGACAGACGAAGACATCGATTTTTTAGAACCATATAAAGACAGACTAGAAATTGTTCTGTCTATAGATAGTACTGTAAAGTCAGTATATGAAAAAATTAGAATAGGGGCTAATCATGAACATGTAATGAATGTACTAAAAGAATTAGTTAAAAGAAACATGTTATACTGTGTTAATTATGTATATCAAGAATTAAATAAAGACGTAGCATATAATGATTTATTATGGTTTAAGACTAATGGTATTAAAGTAAAGATCATAACAGATTATAGACTAATAAATTGTGGAATTACTTTACCAGATAATATTAGATGTCTTATTAAGACAGACAAAGGATTTCTATTATGAAACTAGAAAATTTAAAAATTAGTAATAATGCTAATAAGACTAATTGCATATTTCAGAATAATCTAAGAATTCTATATGATAGACAAACTAATCTTATACAAGTAAAACCTTGTTGTGGAGTTTATCCAAATACTAAATTACATGAAAAACAATTTTCATATAATCCAGAATACTTTATAGACAACTTTGATAAATGTATACAAAACTATCTTAATTTGAATATTACAGATCTTAGTAGATACTTTACTGGAATATGTATAAAATCTAAAGAAAATTGTCATAAGCTATGTTATGGTAATTTTAACAAAATATCTATAATAGAAAACTGTATATCTAGAGCTTGTAATCTAAATTGTGTAATGTGTTCAGAAAAACGAGTCTATAATGAAAGAGAAAATCAATTATATAGATCAGTAAATGATACTATAGTCAATTCTAAATATTGTAAGAAAAACTTGAAAACATATGTTCTTACTGCTTCTGGAGAACCTACATTGTATATAGATGAAATCTATAAAGCTTTAGATTCATATATTCCAGAAGTAAGCATTGTTACTAATGGAACGTTACTATCAGATAAAGATATTGAAATATTTAGTAAATACAAAGATAAACTAACAGTTTCTGTTTCTTTTGATAGTATCATAAAAGAAGAATATGACAAAATTAGATTAGGTGGAAACTATGAAAAAGCATTACATAATATCAAGTTACTAAATAGTAAAGGTTTACTATTAAAAGTTCATATATGTATTACAGATATAAATAAAGAAACATATCAAAAAACTGTTAACTATTTTAATGATATTGGAATAGATGTATTGACTTTAGTAGACAGTATCATTAACAGAAACGATGATAATCATGAATTTGACATAAATTCAAAACTATATAAAGGAAGGACACAATGAAACTATTTATAGATGGCTATTCTAAAGAAGTAAAAAGTTTAGCTGCAAATATTAAGTATTGCAAGAACTTACAAGTAATGGTATATGATAGAAGTCTAGAAATTGATGGAATGGACTTATATCTAATGCAAAACTTGATTAAACCAGAAGATAAGACTTTGATACCTAATGTAGATATAGAAATTGACTTTACAAAATCAGATAATACTGTAAGATATATAAAAGATCCAATAGATTTCAAGAATAATTCTTGGATAGTGTCTACAGTTAATCCAGATAAAGCAATGGAATGGTGTGATTGTTACGCTAATTTCAATGAAGTAGAATGGCAACTAATTACTACTAAAGATTATGATGATGAAGCTAGGTATCTAAAAGAAACATTAGATAGACTAGATAAAGCAAAACAACTGCATAAAAAAGTATACTTGCCATTTAGATGGGGACCTTATGCTGAAGAATCTAAATATGACAATATGTTTAATATCAAAATAGATAAAAATAGATTGGAACATATGAAGCAATTAGCTAATGGAATATATAATTGTCAATCTAATGAAACCGATGTAAAACTAGTATTAGGTACAACAAGTGGAAGCGGAAAGTTCACATTATGTCTAAAATTAAAAGAATTCTATGAAACTAGATATAACGAGAGAACTGGAATCATATTTACAGAAAATATTAGTGATTTAATCAATAGTGACTATATCGAAAACAATAGACTAGACGATTCTTTGATTATTAATGCTTCAAGAGAATGGAATGATTTACATCTTGAAGAATGGATAGAATATGTACAGTATGCTGTAGCTTATCTAGAAGCTAGAGGATGCAAGCATATATTGTTACAAGGACAAGGAACATATGGAATCCATAGTATGAATAACTATTATATTCATGCTAATAATCCAGTAATGAATGTAAACAATAGTATACTAGAATATGCTATTGGATGTAAATCAGTAGCTATAGCTATGTGTCCTGGACATGTAGATATGCTTACTGAATATGTAAGATACTTTTTAGCTAGACAGATCTTTGTTAATGATGTATTTATAAATTCATATGATCATGAATATGAGTGGAAACATGAAACAATAGATATACTTGGAAAGAAACTTCCTATAAGTCCGATATATAGAGTTTTTGATATAATCAAAGAAATCAATGCAGTATATAGTACAAATCCATTGATCAATTTGTATACAAATGATATTAATAGTCAATTACTCATAGAAAAGTCATTAGTAAGAGATGAAAGATATCATACGTATTTAATGAAAGATTTCTTAGATAAGCAATTAAATATCATAAAGAATTATAATCTTAGATTTGGAAAAGAAGGACATGAAACATTTAGTAAGCTTTTAACGGAATTTGCTAATAAGATAAAAGAGGAAATATAAATGGAATATCAGATTATTGGAACAGTAACAGAAGTAATAATGCTTATGGCATATATGAATCCTAAAGATAAGTTTTATATACATACAGAACAAGAAGATGTTATAGGAACTGATCTAACTGAATCAGCTAATAATGGTAAATGCTATGTTTTAGACAATATCATATTTGAAAATCCAGATAAACATCGTGATGCTATATTGTGTGATACAGAATCGTTATCTATAGAACAAGTTGATCAGTTAAATGAATACTTAGAAAAAGACGAAAGGGCTTGGATTTCACATTTATATTGTGATGAATTAAAACAGTTAATAGACTATGAACCATTCTTAGGAAATAGACAATGTAATATACCTGAAAAGATCTTATATACTGATAATGAAAAAACATTATTGGTAAAAGAAAATGGAGCTATATTCTATACTGTATTGGATGAATTATTAACAGATAATGATACCAAAATAGTTATATTGGGGAATTATCAACATTTTATAACAGATAATAGAATCAGTGTTTATAATGTAATAGAAAATAAAGAAACTGATAAACATAATTTAGATTTATTAATGCATAGTGCTAAACATGTATATTTAATTACTGATTTAACAGGATTACAAACAAAATATCAAGTAGATTTGATAAATGAAACAGTAGTAGATAATAAAGTAAAAATTGCCGCAGAAAGAGCAGATGTAGATAATACTATAATAAGTAAAGGATTTAGAATATCGTCTAAACTATGGTTAGGACAACCATGTATAAGTAGAGCAGAAAAGGAATATTTTGATCCAACAGATTTATATCTAGTTATGACTACAAATACATATAGAAATGAAGCAGAAGTACTTCCTCATAATATGTCATTAGAAGACTATAGATTACAAATGAATGATTTTAAAAATAAAATGATTGGAAAGAATGGAGAACTAATGAGGAGGCTTTATGGTTCTAAGTCATGAAGTAATAAGGCAAAAGTCTTATTGGAAAGATACTGTAACTCTGGATTTTTCAGAAAATTGTAATCTTCATTGTTTGAATTGTCCAAGAAAGACAAGATTAAAAAACTGGAATCCAAATAATTATTGGTCTTTGGAAGATG
>AUXO017891212.1_pt1 | contig 14131 bp, 8 predicted proteins | sample 768731 | NCBI WGS metagenome assembly AUXO01 (sample SAMN02715735, study PRJNA202380) | gut metagenome | biome: sheep rumen | host: Ovis aries | place: New Zealand: Palmerston North | reverse complement strand
TTCAAATTATTTTTTATTTTATTTTATTTTTATATCTATTTTTTCTAATTTCATCTTTTTTACATATATCAGATTAAACTTTAGTAAACTACTTAAATATTGAAATATAATAATATTAATATTAAATGAATGAAATAAATATTAAAATCTAAAATATATAATTTGCCCAATTTCAATTTTTGAGGTATTGTTGTGATCAATGAAATATACAGTAATGAAAATAATTCTAAGAATTTCATTTTTTCTATTGTTATGGCTGTTTATAATGTAGAAGATTATCTTTCTGAAGCTATAGACTCTATTATAAATCAGGATATTGGTTTTGAGGATAATGTTCAGTTAATTATGGTTGATGATGGAAGTACTGATAATTCTAAAGAGATAGCTATAGAGTATTATAAAAAATTTCCAGATAATATTATTGTTATTTCTAAAGATAATGCTCGTCAGGCAGCCGCGCGTAATTTGGGGATTGAATATGCTACAGGAAAGTTTTTAAATTTTTTAGATAGTGACGATAAATTATCATTAAATACACTCACTTCAGTTTATAATTTCTTTAAAGAGCATTATTCCGAAATTGATGTTGTATCAATACCTATTTTTCTATTTGAAAGGGCTGAAGGTCCGCATCGTTTAAATTTTAAGTATGCAGAGGATAAAGTTGTTGATTTGAAGGAAAATCCAGAATATTGTCAATTATCTGCTGCTTCAGCATTTTTTAAAAGAGAAAATTTTAAGTTTATTTTTGATACTAGAGTATTGGTTTTGGAGGATACTCTTTTGATTAACAAGTTATTTTTGGAAAAATGGAAATATGGTGTCGTAAAGGACGCTAAATATTTTTATCGCCAAAGATACTCTAGGGATTCCAGTGTTGATTCAATGCAGGAGGATAAACGATATTTTACCCACAGGTTCAAATATTTCTTTAAGCAATTAATTGATTATGCTTTAGAAAAAGAGGGTTTTGTGCCTGAGTTTATCCAATATGTCATGTTATATGACTTTCAATGGACTCTGAAAATCAAAACTTTGGATATTTTTGATTTTGAGGAAGAAAAAAAGGAATTTTGGCATTATTTTTATTACACTTTAGATCATATCACTGAAAAAGTTATCTTATTAACAGAATTTCCAGGTTATACTCAAGATAATAAATCTTTCTTGCTTTATCTGAAAAATAAAAATCTCAATACTCTCCTTGTAGAGGATAATGTTCTTTTAAATTCAGGAAATCATTGCATTGATGATTTAAAAAGACATACTTGTTGGATTGACATTGTTGAAATAAAAAATAATTTTTTAAATATTTCTGGAGTGTATAACTCTTGTTTTCCTAGAGAAAAAATTTCATTCAATGCATATAAAAAGGTTAATGGGAAAGAAGAAAAATTCAAATCAAAATATATCAATTACAGTACTTCGAGAAAGGATGTTACAAAATTGGATGTTCCCTGGATGTATCTATATAGTTTTGACATTCGCATTCCAATTAACTTAAATGAAAAATCAGAAATATCCTTAACTCTTTTTTATGACGACAGTGAAAATTCAATTGAGATAGATCCTTTGATTCAATTTGCTCAACATGCTGATTTATCTAACGTAAGCCATTATACTGTTAGAAATAATAATATAATTTTATATAGAGATTTAAAATTTTATGTTATTCCCTATTCATATCATAATGTTCTTCGTTATGAATTTAGTTCTTTAAAGAAAATGATTTCATTTAAGAAAGAAGGTTTTGAACCCTATTTTTGGAAAGGAATATTCTATAGGTTATTATATTTAATTACCTTCCCATATTTCAGAAATAAGGAAATTTGGCTATTTTTGGATAGGCCAGATTTTGCAGATGATAACTCAACACATTTATTTAAATATGCCATTAATAAAAATGATAAGATAAAAAAATATTTTATTGTGGAAAAATCTAGCAAAGATTATAAGAAATTAAAAAAGATCAGCAAAAATATAGTTCCTTTCAAATCATTCAAACATAGATTTTTGATTCTTATGGCGAAAAAATTAATCATTTCCTACATCAATGCAGATTTTGTAAATCCCTTTTATGATATTGATATAAAAAATTATTCTGGTCTAATTACTTCTAAGAAGTATTTCTTTCCACATGGGATTACTAAGGAGGATATATCTAAATATATAAAGAAGTTTAATAAAAATTTGAGTTTATTTTCAGCTACAAGTGAATTAGAATACAGTTCCTTATTAAAGGAATCCTATAATTATGATGAAGATGTCATTGCGATTTTAGGTCTTCCTCGTCATGATGGATTAACTAATGAAGAAGATTATAAACAAATTTTATTCATGCCTTCATGGAGAGAATATTTAAAGGGAAAAGATGAAGAATTCATTGTCAATTCCCCATATTTTTTAAGAATTAACAGCTTATTCAAAAATAAAAGATTAATTAATTCCGCTAAGAAATATGGTTATGCTTTAATTTTTAAACCTCATCCAGAACTAAAGGAAATAGTTGATTGCTTTGATACTGAAAATATAATTGTATCTGTCGATGAAACATATCAAGAATTGATCAATCATTCTTCTTTAATGATTACAGATTATTCAGGTACTTTTTTTGATTTTTCATATCTAAAAAGACCGATAATCTATTATCAAGGAGATGATGATTATCATTATGAGGATGGATATTGGAATTATTATACTATGGGTTTTGGAGATGTAATTGTTGAGGAAGATGACTTGGTGGATAAAATTATTGAATATATGAAAAATGGATGTGAAATGGAAGAAAAATATAAGGAAAGAGTAGATAACTTTTTTAAGTTTCATGATAAAAATAATTGTAAAAGAGCTTACGAATGGGTTCTCAATCATTAATAAAAAAACAATTTTTTCTGTTTAAGAGATTTCTTTAAAAAATATTATGATAATATTTTTTTTTAATTTATGGTGATTTGATGAGATTTTTTAAAAATAAATTTGAAAGAATCAGATTTCTCAAAAATAAAGATTATTCAATCTATTTTCATTATCTATTTTATAAAAACAATCAATTCTTTAAAGAAACTGATTTTTCTAGTTTGAAATTATCATTAAGGGGTTTAAATGATTATTATTTTTTAATCAATGATTCAAATCAAGAAATTAGACAACATTTTGATAAATATTATAAAAACAACTTTAATTCTAAAAAATTCTCTAAAAACATTCATTTTAAAAGGGAAGTCTTCAAAAGAAATGATATTGAATATTATTATTTTGTTGTTCCAGATAAAAGTGTTGTATGTAAGGATCTATTGCCCTTTGAATATACTTTTTTAAAGAGAGATATTGATAATATTGATGATTTTGTAGATTTTGCAGATAAGTTAGATGTTTCAGATTATTTTCCGTTAGATTCTCATATTAACTATGATGGTGGAAGATTGCTAACATTTTATATTTTAAATTTCATTGATAAGTCTTTTTCCTTTGAAAATTTTGATGATTTGTTAAACGATGGTGCGGATAAGTTAATCATTCACACTTTTGATTTATTAACCGAGAGGAACTGGTCTTATTCGGAAAGTGAAAAAAACAATTTTTCTTTAACGGAAAATATTACTATCAAAATTCCTAAAAATTTTATTGATGCCCATTCAGAAATTCCTAATGAATTCAATTTTGATGGTGTCAGAAAAACAGAATTTTTTAAAAACCAAGATAGTTTTTCTAAAAAAAGAGTATTAATCTTTAGAGATTCAAGTGCAAATCTCCTTAAATGGTTTTTTTCTTTTTATTTTGAAGAGATTTTGTTTTATTGGGATCATGGGAATTTAAATCCAAAAGTTATTAAATGGTTTAATCCGGATATAATTATAGAATTAAGAACTGAAAGATTGTTAGATAATATCCCAGTGCCCAGTTGGATTGAAAATAAAGAATATCTGAATTTTAAATAAGTTTAAGATAGTTTAAATAGATTTTAAATAGTTTTAATAGTTTTAAATTATCAAATCCTTCAATTTGTTCATATAAGTATAAAATAGTTAAATATTTTTAATATTTTAGTTAAATATATAAATAGTTTTTATATTTTTTAAAATTTTTAAAATTATTATATAAAGTGATTCTTATTTTTTAAAATAGGTTTAGGTGAAAGAATGGAAACAGTTAATGCGTTAGAAGATGTTTCTTCATTAGAAAATAATACATTTATTGGAAATCCTAATTTAGTTAATTCTAGAGTAATTTTTAAAGGAGTTAATAATATAGTTTATATGGATGATGATGTTAATTTAAACAATTCTTTAATTTCATTGGAAGGGAATAATTCTTTAATCTATTTTTCTTCTGGTGATTATCCTATAAATTTATATGTTCGTGACAATTCCACAGTTTATTTTGGAAAAGATAATAAGATTATTTCAAATGTTAATATTAATATACAGGAATCTCAAAATTTTGTTATGGGTGATGATGGAATAATTGGAAGTGGGGTAAACATTCGTTCATTTGACGGTTTTCCTATTTATGATTCAATTACTAAAGAAAGAATTAATTTTTCAGATAGTATTTTTATTGGAGATCATGTTCTAATTGATCATTTATCATATATTTCCAGAGGTGTTAAGATAGGTTCTGGTGCAATCATAGGAAATCATTCATATGTAGCTCCTTCTTCAAGAATTAAGTCCAATACTCTTTCATTAGGCAATATCGCTAAAGTTGTAGAAGAATATGTTTTTTTCACAAAGGATTTCACAGGAATTTTTAATTCAGAAGATACAGAGAAATCCAGTTTTTATAAAAGTGATGTTTTTATCTTTGAGTTTGTAAATAAGGAAACTTTAGATTTGGATTATATTGACAGTATTTTAAAGGATTTAGATGTTGAATCCAAGTTTGATTTCGTTAAAAAATTATTTGTTTTTAATAAGCGAAAAAATAGGTTTGTTATTGTTTAGAATAATTTATTATTTATTTTTTTATTTATTTTATTAATAAAAAGGGGTTTTTATGAAAGATGTAAAAGTTTCTATAATTATTCCAATATATAATCCTGGAAAAGTATTTATAAAGTGCATAGAATCTGCCATTGCTCAAACATTATATGAGATTGAAATTATACTTATCAATGATGGTTCAACAGACAATTCTATTGAAATATTGGATGAATATTCTAAGAAAGATTCTAGGATAAGAATCTTTCATCAAGAAAATCTTGGTGCAGGGGCTGCTAGGAATAGGGGTATAAAGAATGCCATGGGCAAATATGTTCTTTTTTTAGATGCTGATGATTATTTAGAAAACGATTCCTGTGAACTTTTATATGCCCATGCAGAAAAATTAGGCGTGGACCTGGTTTTATTTGACAATGTGTGGCATAGGGAAAAAGATACCTCAAGCGAATATTTTCATTTTAATGATGATGAATTTTCTAAAAATTATAAAAGAAAGATATTTGATTTTTATGCAGTAAAAGATAAAGTTTTCAGTGGTCGTTTTGGTGTAATTTGGACAAAATTTTATAAGAAATCATTTTTATGCTCTAACAATATCTATTTTCCAGATCATAGGATATACAATGATGTTGAATTTCATATCAAATCGCTTATTTTAGCTAAACGTATTGCATATTATCCAAAAGTATTTTATCATTATCAAAAAGTTCAAAAAGATTCCATACAAAATTCATATCGTGGAAAAAAAGAAGCTATGGTGTTTTATGATGTCATACTTGGAATTAAGGATTTTCTATACGAACAGGATTTGATGAATGTTTTCAGAATTGATTTTGTAGAGTATTCATTTGAAAATTTTCTTATGAAATTAGATGAAATGGAGGAAAATTATAAAAATGAATATTTTTTATTGATTAAGGCATTCTATAAGTTTCTCCTTTTAACTCCCGATGAATTTGAAAAATTGAATTTCAAAGATTTGGTGTACTTTATTCATATGATAACGTCTAAAGATTATAGTGAATTCCTATTGCAAAATGATTTTTTTGATGTTGAAATATTTAATCCAAATCATTATTCTCATCTGAATAAAATCAATTCCTTTTATGATGATAGCAGTTATTTAGATTACGACTTAAAGAATTCCTCTTTGAAAAATTTCAATAGGAGAAAGATGGGGGATGATGCTTTTATTAAAGATAATGCCATTATTAGAAGAAATGATTTCAATAATTTATATTTTTATATATTGAATCTGGAAAATAGATTGGGTTCCATTTATGTTTCTGATAAAATTAAAAATGATGTAATAAAAAATAATGAAGCGACTATTAAATCTCTTAATGATTCTATTAAACAGAAATGCACTGATATTGGTAGCTTAAACCAAGAAATCTTAAAAAAAAGGGGAGAAATAAAAGATTTGAAGTTTTATATTAATCAATTAGAACTTACTTCAAATAAATATGATGCTCTAAAAGAAAAATATAATTTTATGAATAAGCAAAATCAAAAACTGATAATCGAAAATAATGAATTGAAAAACAGTTTTTTTTATAAATTTAGGAAATTTTTAAGATAGCATTCTAGTTTTTTTATAAATTTAGGAATATTTTAAGAGGTCTTCCATTTTTCATATATTGCCAATATATATCTTAAAATATCCAATTTTTAATTATCCAAATTATTTAATTCCAATTATTGATAAACATTATTTAAAAAATTATTTTCATTTTTTAGAAAGGAACTAGTTTATAAATTAATAATAATGTTTAAATAGTTTTATAAAGAAATAAAAAAATAATTAATTCAGAGGATTGAAATTATGCATAAAAATTCATATTCAAAAATGACTTGGTTTAAGAATAATTATTTGTCTAAATCTGATAAGTTAGAGATTTTAGATGTGGGATCTTTAGATCATAGTGGTGAATATAACTATAGATCCATTTTTAATGAAGAAAAGTGGAATTACACAGGTTTAGATATCGAATTTGGAAATAATGTTGATATTGTAGTAAATGATATAAATAATTGGTTTGAAATAGATGACAATTCTTATGATGTTATTATATCCGGCCAATTTTTTGAACATTTAGAATTCTTTTGGTTAGTGATGAACCAAATTGAAAGAGCTTTGAAACCGGGAGGCTATGTTTGCATAATTGTTCCGTCTTCAGGCCCTAAACATGGAGGCAATATGTTAAATTGTTATAGGTTCCATGAAGATGGTTTGAAAGCTATGGCAAAATATGCAGGTTTAAATATCATTCATGCTTCCGTTGATGATAGAAGCCAAGCAAAACCTTGGTTTGATGCTTGTTTAATTGCTCAAAAATCAAGCTCTAAGGGCATGGTTTACAATAATAGGGATATGGAAAGAAGGATGGAAAATGTTGAAAATAAATTAGATATCCTTATTAAATCAATTCATAAATAACAATTCATTTTTTTTTAAAATTCTTAACAATATTTTTTTTAATCAATTTTTAGGGGCTATTATGAATCTTAAAAATAAAATTTTATCTAAAAGCAATTCTTTCAATTATTATAAGTCCAGCAACGAAAAATTAATTAAAGAAGTTGATTCTCTAAAAAAGGAAATAGAAGATTTGAAATTGGAAAAAAGAATGACTTTAAAGGATGAATTTTTAAGAACTTATGGTGAAGCCAATTCTTTTTGCAATTGGAATTATATAAACTACTTTTTTCGGGATGATTTTGAAGAAAAACTTTTTAATGTTACTAAAAATTTGGATAAGGAATCAAAAGATAAATTCAAATGGCTATTTTTAAGAGTTTTACTTGTAAATATGATTAGAAAAGATAGTTTATACTTTCAGGATGAATTAGAACTGCAAAAAATTTTTAAAGATTTTGAATATAATAACAAAGATGAAAATCGGATATTGGATTATGAGTTTTATGGTCCTTACAATATTCATGCATTCATGGATTTGAATTTAAATTCTGATGATAAGAATTTTCTTAAAAATAAAGATATTATTGATGCTGGCGCATTTACTGGAGACACTTCTTTGCCTTTGTCAAAAATAACTAATAAGAATGTTTTTGCCTTTGAACCTTTTAAGGATTCCTATAATCTATTAAAGAAAAACATTAAAAAAAATAATATAAAAAATATTGTTCCTATAAATAAGTCTTTAGGAAATGTAATTGGTGAAAGAACATTGTATTTGTCTGGGGATAATATTCAGGGAATTACTTCAGATCCTAATATTCGTTCTTTTGATAAAGTGCTAAAAGTTTCCGAAATCACTGTTGATGCTTTTGTAGACGAAAATAACTTGGATGTTGGATTCATTACAATTGATGTTGAAGGTGCAGAGTTAGATTTATTAAAAGGAGCTATCAAAACTATTAAATCTCAAAAGCCTATTTTATGTATAAGTATTTACCATAAGGTTTCAGATTTTTTTGAAATAATTCCCTGGATAGCAGATTTGAATTTGGATTATAGGTTTGAGATTGTAAAAGAACAGCCATGGCCTTTTTTATCAGATACAGTTGTTTTTTGCAGATAAAATAGGGGATTATTTTTGTTTAAGCTTTCTTTAAAAAAGATTGATTTCAATGAAAATTAAACTTTTGATAAAGAAATGTCATCATAATTACAACTGTCTCCTTTCCAAAATCCTCCTAGCAGCATTATTTCAAATTTATTAGCATCATTATTTAAAGTCATATCGGATGTTAAAATTTGGACATCAGTAGTATTGCCTTTTCCTGAAACCTCACCTGAGTCTCCAACTGTTTCTCCATTATTATATGCAATTAAACGTATACGTGGTACGCCGTTAGGAGAATGGGCTTTAGTTTTCAATTGGTATTTTTCTCCTTTTTTTGCATTTATAGTCACATTAGTTGAAGCATAGGATAGGTTTACATCATTTCGAGATATTTTTAAGCTATGTCCATTTAAGGTTGCATCATCAATTAATTCAGCAATTCCATCTCCAGTAACAATCCATTCATTAACATTATTGTTTTTATCGCCGCCTGTTGCTATATTTTCTGATAAGATATTTTCTCCACTATTTAAACCTCCTGTGAAAAAAGAAGATATAAATACTCCCACAATAAGAACACAAATTAATACTATTAAAAATTTTAAATAATTGATATAATCAACTCCTCTTTTACTTCTTTTATAAAATAATTTATATATTTAATATTAATTAAACATTACTAAATATTTATTTCAAGATTTGTTGAAAAGTTAGCAAATTTTAATATGTTCAAATATGATTCTTGCATTTAATCTATTTAAAATACTAATTGCATTTAAATTCTTTTCATTTTTTGCTGTTTCTTCGATTATTAACTTTTCAGTTAATAAGTTTTTGAGAGAGCACGGCCTAGTTTAATAATTAAGTTTATAAATCATTAAATAAATATATTAACTTAATATTTTAGTTTTATATTTTAAAAGTTTAATTCTTATTATTTTTTTTATTATTTTTTTTAGAGGTTTGTTTATGGTAAAAGTTTCAATTATACTGCCGGTTTATAATGATGGTGATCTTCTTGAAAAATCTATAAATAGTGTTTTAAATCAATCATTGGATGATATAGAAATTGTTTGCGTTAATGACGGTTCTACTGATAATTCTTTAAAAGTATTGGAGACTTTTAAGAATAAATATGGTTTTATTAAAGTTTTTTCTCAAGAAAATCAGGGGTCTGGAAAAGCGAGGAATAGAGCTATTGATGAGTCTGAAGGAGAATATATTGCTTTTTTAGATGCAGATGATTTTTTTATAGATTCTGATGCTTTAGAAAAATTATATTCTGTTGCTAAATCTAAAAATGCAAATATGGTTTCAGGCAATATTAAACTTGTAGATGGGGAAGGTAACTTTTCACCTTTTAAGGATTTGGATTACTATAGATTTAATAAAAAGATTGCACCGGAGGACTATGGAATCCCTTGGGCATTTTATAAAAGCATATATAAAAGAGATTTCTTAGTGGATAATGAAATTTATTTTCCTGATTTGATTAGAGGTCAAGATCCTGTTTTCTTGGCTGAAGTTCTCTCTAAAGTTGATGAAATCTACACAGTCCGCACAGATTTTTATGCTTATTATTATATCAATGGTGCTAATCAATGCAATACTTTCAGAAAACGTTATGATCATATAAATCATTTTAGATATGTATTCAAGTATTTTGAAGATCCAAAATTCGAGAATTTAAGAATTCAATTCAAAAGGAAGCTATTTATTTTTATTGATATGATGGGTATTGAAGGTGCTAAAGATACTCTCTTTAGTATTCGGAAAATTTTTTCTGATGATATTTGCCTTGTTAATGAATGCGAAGAGTATTATTTCTCTAAATTTTATAACAATTATGAAGTTTTAAAAGAATTGGATTTATTAATAAAGCCTATAATTTCTGTAATTATCCCGGTTTATAATGCTGAGCCATTTTTAGAGGATGCTATAAAAAGTATATTAAATCAATCTTTTAGGAATATTGAACTTGTTTGTGTCAATGATGGTTCTACAGATAATTCTTTAAAAATATTAAAAAGCTTTCAAGAAAAGGATTGGAGAGTAAAGATTTTTGATAAAGAAAATGGGGGCTGTGGCTCTGCAAGGAACATGTCTTTGAACAATGCTAAAGGAGATTATATTTATTTCTTCGATCCCGATGATTATGTTCTACCAAATGCATTTGAAGAATTATATGATAATTCCATAAAAAATGATTCTGATTTGGTAATGTTTAAGATAGCCCGTTTCAGGGATGGCGAACCTGTAAACTATAATGAGCCAGGTTTCGATTTTGAAAATATTTTTGGAAATGTAGATTTCAATGATTTTACCTTTAATTATAAAGATATTAAAGAACATGTGTTAAATTCCTCTTTTGCACCATGGTCCAAGTTTTATAAAAAATCATTTTTGGACAAATATGATGATTTTAGGTTTGATTTGAATGTGGCTTTTGATGATGTTCCTTTCCATGTAAAATCATTGTTAAGGGCTTCAAGAATTTCTTTTATTCCAGACTATTTCTATTATTATAGGTTATCTAATCCAAATTCTGTAAACAATACCAAATCCAATCAGATTGATATTTTTAAAATTTGTGATTTGGTGGAGGATTTCCTTAAAAAAGAAAATTATTTCGATGATTTTAAAAAAGAGTTTTTTGAATTCAAGATTACTCAAATTAGAAATTACTTGTTTTCATGTAATTTTGTAGAATATTATGATTTGACAAAGAAAGAATTTTCAGAATTAGCTAAGGAGGATTTATATGGTTTAGGAATTTCTGAAAATCTGTTGGCTGATTTGAATCTGGTTTTAGAATCTGAATCTTATAATGATTTGAGATTAATGAAAGGCCATGATACTATAGATGAAAATTATTTCGAAAATAATATGGACATTATCAATCAATTTAATTTGGCGGATTCTCCAAAGGTCTCAGTCATAGTTCCAGTATATAATACTGAAAAATATCTTTCCAAATGTTTAGATAGCTTAATTTATCAAACCTTGGAAGATATAGAGATAATTTGTGTTGATGATGGATCCTCAGACAATTCTTTAAATATATTAAAGCAATATGAAAATAAAGATGATAGGGTTAAAGTCATATCTAAAGAAAATGGGGGTGCAGGTTCAGCACGTAATTTAGGTTTAAGTCTTGCAAAAGGAGAGTATATAAATTTCATTGATTCTGATGATTGGTTGGATTTGAACACTTTGGAAGAATTATACATCAAATCCAAATATGATAATCTGGATGTATTGATGTATCAATTGATCAATTTCAATAATTCTGATGGTGAATTTTATGAAACTGATTATTATAATATGGCTTGCTTAGATAGTAAGTTTGACAATGCCGTCTTTAATTATGAAGATGTTGGAGATGATATGTTCAGTCTTGCTGTAAGTCCTTGTAATAAATTCATTAATAGAAATTTCTTAATAAATCTTAATTATCCTTTTGCTGAAGGGGTAATGTTTGAAGACAATCCTTATTTCTTTAATTTGTTTGTTAATGCGAGTAGAATTGCAGTTATTAGGAAACATTATTATTTCAGAAGAAGGCGTGAAGGATCCGTTATGGAGTTAAATAGTGAAAAATTGAATGATATTATGCCTATGACCAATAATGTTTTGGATATTTTTATAGATAAGGGTTTACATTTAAAATTTACAAGAAGATTAACTAATTTTAAATTATACAGCATTAATACATTTTACAATCAAGTGAAAACCGTTAACAAGGATTCCTATTTCAATGCAATGAAAAAGGATTTTGAAAAAATTTATAACAATAAAGAATTATTGCAATTATTTAATTCAGGATTAGATAGTTATACAAGTGTATTTTTCTATAATGCATTAACTGCATTATCTTATCAAGAATTTGAAGCATTAATGGGTCAACATAATCTTAAACAAGAAATCGAAAGACTTAAATCTTCTTTAGATAGGGCAACTAAAGACTTAAATCTTGAAAAACAAAAATATGAATCTTTGAAAAGACAGTTTTCAGAGTTATCTAATCAAAAAAATTCATTAAATCTAAAAACTTATGAATTATATGATGATTTGGATAAACTTAAACTTTTAGAATTAAGATTTAATGATTTATTGGATGAGAATTATAGGTTGAATATTTTGGTAAATAGGAAGAATGATGAAATTCTCTATTTGAAAAATAGAGAGATTCTTTTAAGAAATGATCCTTATTTAAAAAAATACAAAACTAGCAATTCTAATGAAAATAGTGTTTTTAAAAGATTTTCACGAAAGTTAAAAAGTTTTTTTTAAGTTTTTTTTTAATAATCATTAAAATTAGTAAAATTAGTAAAATTAGTAAAATTAGTAAAATTATTTGTATTATTATAATTTTATTAATTATTTTTAATAATTGTAATTTATCATTTTTGATTTATTAATTTAAACTGTTAATATAATTTTTATAGTTTTAGATAAAAAATAATTTGAGGATAATAATGTATAATATTAAAGTTTCTGTAATCATTCCAGTTTACAATGTTGAGAAATATTTGCGAGAATGCTTAGATAGTGTTATTAATCAAACATTAAATGAAATTGAGATAATTTGTATTAATGATGGTTCTACAGATAGTTCAATGGATATATTGAAAGAATATAAAGGAAAGGATCCTCGTTTTAAAATTTTTTCACAATCCAATAAGGGCCAAGGTTTTGCTAGAAAAGTTGGTCTGGATAATGCTTTAGGAGAATATATATGTTTTTTAGATTCCGATGATTATTTGGAATTAAATACTTTGGAATTGGCTTGTAAGAATATTGAATCTAATAATTCTGACATAGTATTTTATAAAATGAGGCGTTTTAATCATTTAGATGGGTCCGAAAACTTTTCTACACCAGGATTTGATTTTGAAAGGATTTTTGGAGATGTAGATTATAATAATTTTACTTTTACATATGTTGATGTAAAAAATTATGTGATGAATGCCTCTTTTGCTCCTTGGACCAAATTATATAAAAAGTCTTTTTTTGACAGCTATGATGATTTCTTCTTTTTAGAAAATATCCGTTATGAAGATGTTCCTTTACATATTCAGGTAATGCTCAGGGCTAAGATGTCATTCTGTCCAGAGTTCCTATATAATTATAGAACATCTAATGAAAACTCTACCATAAACTCTTCCCATGGTGAGAAAGTTAAGGATATCTTTAAAATTATTGACGTTGTTGAAGAGTTCCTAAAGACCAATGATTTTTTCGAGGAATTTAAAGTAGAATTTAATAAATTTCGATTTACACAAATAATTCAATATATTTTGCCATCAAAATCAGATTCTTATTTTGAAGAGGCTAAAAATGAGCTGAAAGATATTGATTTTGATTTTTCTACACCCTTATTTAATCAAATTCAATACGATAATTTAATTTCTTCAGAGAATTATATGGATTATTATGATAGTTTATTCAAGGATATTAAAAATCGATTATTAATGGCTGATCAGGAACTTAATCAAAAAAATAATTTATTATCAATTAAAGAAAATGAAATTTCAAAGAATAATGATAAAATCAATTCTTTAAATACTGTTATCAGTGATTTGAATGGTGCTATTCGGAGTAAGGATAGTGTTATCAGTGATTTGAATGGTGCTATTCGGAGTAAGGATAGTGTTATCA
>AUXO010431429.1_pt1 | contig 14131 bp, 22 predicted proteins | sample 768731 | NCBI WGS metagenome assembly AUXO01 (sample SAMN02715735, study PRJNA202380) | gut metagenome | biome: sheep rumen | host: Ovis aries | place: New Zealand: Palmerston North | reverse complement strand
CTTATAATAGTATATGGATCATGATTATGATAACGCTGCAACGCTATCTTTAAGCCTTCTGCTTGCTTAACTGTTAATTCCATTATATAATTCTCCTTATAATTATTCTAATTATATTATATCATTTTTTATATAAAAAGTCAATTTCGTACATTTTGGGTAAAAATTTCCAAAAGCATTTTTTGATTTGGATTTTCGGATTGAACACCTGTGGCCGGCCGGATATGCCAACGAAAAAACGGGGAGCTCCTGGGTTTCAACCAAGAGCTCCCCTTATAGACCTGCGAAATTAAATAGAAGGTACTAGTGCTGCAGCGACTCTGCTCTTGAACTCTACAAAGTCATCATCAACAGTAGTATTGGTTAAAGCAGCTGTATCTGTAAAATTAACATTAAAATAATAATTATTATAATTGTCTCCACTAAAATTCATTGTTGCAAGAACTTTATTAGGATCATTATCATCAACAGAAGCAGCGCCACTATTATAACTTACACTATCAATACGTAACATAATAAAATCCTCCTTATTATAATAAGATTTATGAGTAATACTCTATAATAATATTAAAATTATAAAATTAAAATTGTCGTATTTTGTCCTTAAAAATCATACTTAAAAACTTTATCTATTTGATAATCTTCTATCATAACTTGAGGGTATTGATTTCCTCCCCAATCATTAATATGACAAGTACCTATGATAGTAATATATTTATATCCAATTTCAGGAATTAAAAGCTCAAATTCTTCATCAGGCATTCTGAATTTAATAAAACTAAGATCGCCGCATGTTATTTTAAATGTATTAGATTTCATCATTTGACAATTATCTTTTGTAATTTTTATCTTATTAAAAGCAAATAATGGTTCTCTAATACCTTCTCCCCAATAATCTTTATAAGAAGCTATATCTAAAACGTTTTGTTCAACTTGTTGCAAATTTGTGCAATCTATAATATCATCTACTAAATACTTTGGAGTAAAATCAATATCTTTATATTGATTGTCAATATTATCAATTAGTAAATCAAAAAGCTCTTCTTTTATTCCTATCCCAGCCGCATTAGCATGACCTTCACAATATTCTATTAAATCAGTATCTAAAAACATTTGTCGAGTATCTGTAATAGGAATATTTGGTGCTCCACGCATAGAGCCTTCCCACCAAATTTCACCGTTATGATTAGTTTCATTTAATATGACTGTTGGATGTCCATATTTATTAGCTAATTGTGTTGCAACTAATCCAGTTAAATTTTTATCTGCGGCTTTTTCTTTCGGCAATTTAATTGCCAAAAGAACATGATTTAATAATTTATCTCTTTGAATAATTTGTTCTATAATATCTTGAATATTATCTCTACTTTTGGTTTGTCTATTTTTTACATTTGTACAAGTTCTAACCGCTTGCTCCACTCTCGTTTCAAGCTATCCTTTGCATCCTCTTTTTGTTGAAGGAATTTGTTCATATGCTTTAAACTCAAGCATTGATTCAAAAAGTAAAATACGTTCTTCAAGAGTTCCAGATCTATTTATGGCGTTAACAAATGGAGCAATATAAAATCCAATATTAAAAGGATTCAACACTCCATTAATTTTAAAATCTTGTTTTTTCATCATTTCACGGATAAAAGGATTTCTTTGATAGGACATGCCCATTTCAATAATATGTCTTGTTTCATAATCTCTTAAATCCATAACATCTGCCACGATTCCAAGAGCGGCTAAATCAGTATACTCTTGAGCCATTTGTTCACCCATTAATTTATCTAAATATGAACAAAATTTATATACCATACCAACTCCAGAAAGAGATTTGGTAGGATAATCACACATCTAATTATTTATAACACAAGCATATTCTGATACATGGTCTGCTAGATGGTGATCAATAACTAAAACATCACATCCTCTATCATGAAGAGCTTTATGAACTTCATAATCATTACTACTGGAATCTGGAGCTATAACTAATTTAATATCATCTGGAATAGTTTCTAAAATTAAACCATGATCTTTATTTATATGTACTCTATATGATAAACAATTTTGTACCCATCCTGGGAAAAATTGATTTAAATAATTGATTAAAAAAGCTGAAGACGTATATCCATCACAATCACTATCTACTTGAATTAAAGTTTTATCATGATTGTTAATATGTTGAATCAACATTTTTGCTCCATCTTTAATTCTATCAATTTTTTCAGGATCAAGTAAATCATCATCTGTCGTATAAATATAATGATTTATTTCTTCAATACCTCTATTATGAAACACCTGCTCTACCACATTTAGTTCTGGGAGTCTTGGTGCTATAAGTTGATAGTCCATAGGCTTCAACCTCCTTTCATATTAATCGCCTCCTTAGTTTATAAATTGTGTTGTACGATAAGCAGCTAAACCACCTATAGCATTACCTATTGTATTTAGAAAAATAAATTGAGTTGTTTTTAAATTTGCGGTTAATGTGTAGCCTATATAAAATGAATTTGCAACACAATGCTCAAAACCGCAAATAACAAAAATTGCTGTGGCAAAAATTAATCCAATAGTATTATTAGGTGAAGGAAGATTTTTCCATGCATGAACAGCCACAAAAATCATAATATTACATAAAATTGCTCTTGGTATAATAAACCATCCTTCTGCTATTTTATTATTTACCATAGTCAATGTAATTTCTATGAAATCTGGACGCATATAATGTACTAATATTCCCATTAATGCCGCAGTAATCATATTTATAGTCCACATAATTGATAAATCAATTATATCATTTTTTGAATTTGCATATGACACTTTTCCAGTAAATAAATGAAATCCAAAAAAACAAATTATAAATAATCCAATTGGAAAAGTCCAAGGATTCTCAGATGCAAGGAAAGCAATACAACTAATTGAAATTGCAATTCCCGCACAAAATGAACTTACAATTAATTTTATCATATTCTATAATACCTACACCATAAAGCTTTAATGAATATATGAATAATGTTATCACTACATTCACAATAATAATAATCTGGACAACAAATATTGTATTTTAAAGCAAGACTTTCATATTTTGCATGTTTACAATATTTACAATTTTTGTGAAATTTTCTATAATTTTTTACGTCCTTGTCTATTGCCATATTCACTTACCATTTTTAATAACAATGTATTTGCTTTTTTAGATTCTTCTTGAGCAATATTAACTAAATTTACTAAATCTGTAAAATAGTCATAAATAATAGTTAAATTATTTTTATATTCTTTATCTGCACTAAATGCATCTAAAAAAGCTAATGCTTTTAACACTTCATCTTTTTCATGTTTCATCTCATGTTTCATAAAACTATTCTCTCCTTAAATAGTTTTAAAAATTTTTCTTTACCTTCATCTATTGGACTTGCTTTATAAGAAGTAATCATTTTTTTATCAAAAATAAATGAGATTAAGACTTCATTTTTATATTTTTTATCTAAATTCTCTAATTTTTTTACCAATCTTTTAAATTCTTGATCACCAATTTCTTGAAATTGTCTATCAAAAGCAATAATAATTTCTTTAGCTCCAGCTTCTTCAAGCATTTTAATTTGATATGAAGAAACACTACTTCCGCAGCAAGCTACAGAAATATCATTTTCTAATCCAAAATATGATTGATAAAGTAAACAAGATTTTTCAGATTCAAATACTATTGCTTTTCCAATAGTTTTAATATTATTTTGTGAATTATTTAAATTATACAAATTCATACCAAGAGGATGGTTATACATTTTACCATTAAGTTTTAATGGTCTATATTTTCCAAATCTTTCAGCTTCTTCTGTACACATGGTTCTTCCGCGAAGACCCACCAATCTTCCATTCCTATCAAAATGTGGTATGGTAATTTGATCGGTAGAATAACAATACCCAATATTAGCATTATCCAACGCAATTTGTGAAATACCTTCATTAATCCATGGCTGTAAGTGACATCCACAGTGGTATAAATTGACTGCAAGAGCTGAATCATATTTTTTTAATTTGACCTCCTGATCATGAATTTCTATTTCATTAATTTTATCATAATTATTTAAATATTGCCAATCTAAAAGACCCACATCATCCGTATTTATTTCTGAACCAGCAATATTAAATTTATAAGCAATATATCGAATTGCATCATTTAAATTTAATTGTTTATTTGATTGAATAAGAGCAACTTTAATTGTTAATTCAAAAATATCAAAAGTAGAATCACAATCAGTATAACATTTAAAAAGTCCACTATTTTCATAATAATATAATTTGCGGCTGCCCTGTCCAGGTGGATTATGACATATAGTTGAAGAAAGGATCCCAAATCCAGTATATTCAGGATCCCCACCCCATTCTTGCAACAAGTCAAAAATATTATCAAGTGTTATACTATCTCTTATTTCTGTCTTGTTGTAATCTTGCATATTAGCCTCCTATAATAACTCTACAGCACCAGCCTTTTAAACCATACTGCTCAGTTACATAATTACATAAATATTGTTCTGGCCGCATAGATTTTTCTTCTTTAGTTGTTGCGGTTTTTAGAATATCATTAGCATCATATTCAGTCATTTTATATTCATAAGGATCTCCATATGCTCCTTCAGGTTTAGTTGCAAAGAAAGGCTTCTGTTTTACATTTGTAGCTTTAACTTTATAAGATTTTTGACGTTGTCTTTCCTTTTTTTCTTCTTTTGTTTCTCTTCTAGATTTATAAACTTTTTTTACAGATTCTTCATTCATTACTTTATTTGTTTTCTTTTTCTTCTGAGTATTACCATTATTTCTTGGCATATTAATCCTCCTTAAAACGCACTAGGTTCTTCAGTTAAAATTTTTAAATCTTCTATTGTTTGCACTTCATATTGATATGATGTACAAAACATTGGTTTAACTCTACAACATCCTAAATCAGCTTTACACCATAATAAAACTCCTTTCCATCTTCCTCGTCTATTTTTATAAATAGATAATTTTAAATTTGGAGTTTCAAAAGTATTTGATGATAAAATTGGTTGTAATGCTTCAATATCTTCTGCTGTAACACTTAATAAAATTGAACCAAAATCAATTTTATCAGCTATAGCTTTTGCGCCTCTTAACAAGTTTTGATCGGGAGTTGATGAAACTTGATAATCAGCATTGAGTTGGGTTGCGGACATAATAAATATACCATACTTATTACAAATATCTTTAAGTCTAATTGATAACATGAAAAGCACGTTATCTTCTCGAAGTTTAATTCCACCAGATCTTCGTGTGATTTCTTCTAAGATTCGTAAGGAAGTGTGTATATAATCATGAAAGACGTATTTAACATCATGGTCACGAATATTTTTCTTAATTTTATCTTCAATGTCTTGTAAGGAGAAATCAGGAAGCTCCTCAATATATAGCGGGGAAGATTGAAGAATTCTTGCTGCTTCAAGTACTCTATCCTCTTCATCTCCTTGATATTTTCCATCAATAATATGCTCCTCATTTACATTTGAAAGAAAAGCCAACATCATCGTTTGAATCTCTTCTTTTTCTTGCTCAGTAGTTATATATAATGTAGGTTCACATGTACCATTCTTAATCCAACCAAAAACTTCATCATAAATTCGATTACATGCAATATAACACGCATCTGCAATCATTGAACGAGACTTACCAATTCCAGTAGGGGCAGACCGCAAATAAAATTTTTTTAATCTTGCACCTTTTGTAACTGTATTAATAAGTGGTCCATAAAGTGGTACTCCTACTTCTGGATATTCTTTTAATTTTTCAATTAATTCAAAAATTCCATCACCAGCTTGAAATGCTTCTCCAAATTGATCATTAACATATGTAGAACGAATCATATCAATTTTTGTATCTACTTTATTCGCAATATCTTCAAGAGTTGAATTGTCAAGCCATTCTTCTTGCAACTGTTTTTTCTTTATATCAAGAATATTATCTGGATCATAAATATCTTCAACATTTATGCCATAATTATCATATGCTCTAAGTAAAGACATTTTTTTTAATCTACTATAATAATAATCAAATGCATCTGAAATAGCTGATTCAGAAACTTTCAGCAACCATTCATTTCCTTTATAATTTTTAAAGACTGCTTCTGCTTTTGGACGACTACTTAAAAAGTCTGCAATATTTTCAAGAGTAATTTTTTCTGCGCCAAGCTCATAAATTTTATAAATAGCTCCAAAAACAACTCTGTGGAATTCATCTGGAAAATCTTCATCTGTAATACTATATTTATCAGTATAATCTAGCAATTGTGGCGTATTATAAACACAACCAATTACTTGCATAATACTAGTTACATCTACATACTTACTCGCCATCTACGCTCACCTCTTCATCTAAAAATGTAAATAAATTGCGTTTGCGCAGAGGTTCACGCTCTGGCGCTTGTATTTTTACAACAATTTCTTTTGGCTTTTCTATATTTTTATTTTTATTTAATTCTTTTGCTTGATATAATTTATAATAATAATCTCTTGCTTGTGGATAAATATAAGGCACAATAGCGATGGTTGGATTATTTAAATACGCATTTCTATTATTACATATATCAAACCAATAAAATAAAGTTTTATAAATACCAGAATATGTAAATCCTTTTTGAGAAATATATTCTTTAATTTGTTTTTGAATATTTGGATGTACATAATCCATTTTAAAAAGTTTTTTTATATATTCTTCAAGTTGAATCTAATCTTTTCTTTCTGGATTTGCGGTTTCTCCATTTTTACATCCAATATGAGCATATCTTCTTAAATTAGGAATTTGGACATATTCTTCTTTATCTCTATCAAAAGTTTTACCACAATAATAACATTTAACGTAATGAGGCATCAATTATCCTCCTTTATAAATATTATATCATAATTTTATATAAAAATCAACCCGAGATTCTTTATATCTCGGGTTGACTAAAATTAACCTGCTAACTGAGTTAAATCATAAACAATCAAATCTAATTCTGCGGCTTGATCAGGAGTACAATCTCCAACTTTTTTACCCTTCCCTAAATGAGTTTCTACAATTTTTGTAATTTTTGCAGCTACTGTTGGACTTTGACCCTCCATTAATCTACTTACTAAATCTTGGAATTGATTCATTAAACTATCAAAATCATATTCGGTTTTAACCATTTCTTTGTTAATTGATTCATCTGTGATAAATTGGCCATTATTTTCTTTAGCTTCTTTATCAATAGCATCTTGAATTGCATTTACAAGATTTTCATATGTAAATTCAATCGCATTAGGCATATATTTGAAACGAGACCCTGCAACAAATCTTGAGGTTTGTCGCAAATATAATGTACTGCGCTTTCCTTCTTCTGTCTCAATACTTCTTGCATATCCAATAATATCGCAAGCTCTTTCACAAATTTTTCTTCCTCTATTATCAAGAGTAGGAACAATCTAATTAAAATCTTTACCATTTTCATCAGTAAAGGTTTTATCAATAGCATGAGAAATGATTACAAGACCATAATTCATTTGAATAATTGCTCGAAGGCTTTCATCAAATTCTTTTTCAACTAATTTATATCCTTTACCATATGGAATATCACCAATAGTTGTATAATCTACTTTATCATTACTCTCTTGCTGACATACCCATTTTTCACAAAGAGCATATGCAATATCGGCAGTATCAATTACAACAGTTTGAAAAACTTGCTGTACTTCTGGATCTTTTAATTCTCTTAATGTTTTCTTAAATTCAGACCAAGTGTTTAATGGCTTAGCCATAATGCCTGGAATTGTATTATATCCTTTTTCAAAAGCTAAAAGTAAAGCTCCAGGAAACTTAGAAGCAATAGTTGTTTTGCCAGCCTTTGGATCTCCATAGAAAAATACTGTATAACCTTTTAAATCTCTACTAACTTTGTGCGGTTGAATCTATAGTAATGAATTTGCCATATGTTATTTCTCCTTTTTCTATTACTTCATTTGGCAAGCGGATTAAAAATTAAATCCGCCAGCCTTAGGAGCTTCATTCTGACTATTTTTATATTCATCCTGTCTCTGCTTTATTACTGCAAGATAAGTCTGACGATCAGACATTGCTTTGGTAAGTTCTGCCGCAGTTAAAGTAGACTCATCATCCCATTCATAAGGTTCAGGAGCTGCACCTGTAATAACGAAATCTCTACGAGTTAAAGGTACTTCACGAACCATAGCCTCACCAAAAGCAGACTCCTCTGTAATTCTATGAATAATAGTTGTGGCGATTTCACATCCCCAAACTTTTGTAAATACGGGCTCTTTATTTGATGCACCAAGGCCCTCAAAATAATTCATAGCACCCTGGTTTGTTGCACTAAATTCAATAGGAAGAAGAGCATTCTGATAATTAAAAATACATCCTCTAACTAAAACCTTCTCGGGAAGATTTCTTTCTTCATCTTCATCAATATGAGTTACTCCAGTAATTACCATATCTGTAATAAACATATTTCTACGATTTTCATCTTTATCCAATTCGGTGATTTTATGGATAAATCCCCCCTCATTTCTCTTAATAGAAACAAGTTCTTCCTCACCATTTCTATCAGAATAAAATTCACTCAAAGCAATAGCAGAATCAACACGAATCTTTGTTGCATTTTCTTTACCATGGTCTGTAATATTTTTAATTTTTCCTTCAATAACATCTTTCAAAATTGAATAATTGCTATTGACTTTTCCAGAACTATAAGTCGGTGCAACATAAGTATAATGAATAGAAACCACATTTGTACAAGCATCATCTGTAGCGATATCAATCGTTCCGGCAATATATGGAGTTCCAGGATTTTTTGAGTTTTCTCCAGTTACCTTATCTTCAAGAGTATGAGAATAAAGAATTCCTTCAATATGAACAGTATTAATCATTTTCTTTTTCATAATATTTTTTCTCCTTTAATCAATAATAAAATTTTTTCCTTTTTCAGTTAATGCATATATTACAGGATCTTTACCAACTTTTTCTACAAATCCATCAGTAACAAGTTTTCTCAAAGAACCAGAAGCCGTTCTTCCTGAAATCATAAGACCGTCACCAATATCTTTTGCTTTCATCATTGGAATCTTGGTTTTTTGCATATAATCAAGGATCATCTTGCCATTATCTGTAATAAGTGGCTTATCTTCTTTTGATGTCCCAGATAGAGTTTCGATATAGGCTTTAATTGTATCTGTCATTTCATTTTCTACTACTTCTGGGGCTGCTGTCATTAAATTATTTAAAAAATTCAAAAATTCTTTTTTCATTCACGAAACCCTTTCTTATTTCATTTTCTATATATATTATATCAAATTTTTATAAAAAATGCAAGTAAGGATTTTTTAATTCACAATAAATTCTTTTGCGTATGGAAGTGTTTCAATAAAATCGCAAAATTGATGCCATTCTGTTAATTTATGATTTTTACGCCATTTATAAATTTCTCTTAATATGGCGTAATTTGCTGTCCAAGTTCTTGTTTGTAACCATCCTTCAGGCAACCAGCGCACAAGCTCTTTCCAATAACGTTTATCTTTTGTTTCGAGATATTTCTTACGAAGATATTCTAAAAATTCAATAAATTCTTTTTCCATTTGATATGAATTATTATCTCGTTTATAATTCATAATATCTGAATCAAAATCGTCTGTTTCAAAACAATCTAATGTAATAGGTGTTGATGCTAACTTATGCATTGTGCTTGTACTATTGGCTACAGTAGCTACTTTATATGTATCAAGCTCTTTCCATAGATATAAAGGTGCAGTAATATCTATTGTTACAAAAATTTGTCTTAAAAATTTATCATGTGGTGAACCACCAGAAATAAGTTGTTTAGCTAATTTCATGTCTTTTGGACCAATATAAGCAATTTCAGCTAATCCTTGAATAGGATTTAAATATAAATATCCATTATCAGTTAGCCAATTTTCACGTTCAATAACATGTTCTTCAAACCTATCGTCTTCAGGTTCATATCCATCATAAATAGTCCAATCTTCGGCAATCATTCTAATTTCAGAATTATCAATATTAAGATTTCTAAATCCAAAGCAACTATCGCTTAAATGCCAACTATTTTTAGGATTTCTCATCCCACGTAATGCGCCTTCTATATTAAATACTTTGCAATTATCAAATTTCATTTTTTAATCTCCATTAGATACATAGTAGGTTCAATTTTTATGAAACCATTTTTTTCATATACATGTATTGCTCGTTCATTATCTGCATTTACCCATAGACAATTACATCCATATTTATCAATTAATTCTTGAACAACTTTTTGTCCAAACCCTTGATTTTGATAAGGTTCATAGATATTTAAACGAGATAACATTTTCCCTTTAATATCAACTTCTGCTTCACCAATTTTTATATCTCCAAAAAATAATTCAAGTTCTTGATAAAGCTCATTCTCTTTTATTTTAATCATTTTATACTATATCCATATTCTTTAGCTTTAAAAAAATCTTGCCAATAATCTTCTTTTGTATTTAATTGAGATCTTTCACATTCTTCTATTATTTCAAATGTAAAATTTTCTACTCCAAAAGACAACATAGCAGGATATAATTTGTTATTTACTAAAGGCTCTGCGCCAATGCCTCTTTTAATATGTGTTTTCCATCTGTCAGCAATATTTACAGCTTGGCCAACATAACACATATTATTTTGAACATTTGTAATTTTATAAATACCTGTGTGTGCGCCAGATCCTACAACACGTCCAATTAAATCTGTATATGGTTTTTCATAATATACTTTCCATATTACTTTATTTAATGGCTCTGGATTTCTTAAATAAGGAGTAATTTCTCTTAATTTTGCAATTTCTTTTTTATCCTAATCAGACAATATTAGCATATAAAACTATTGTTTGTTTTCTTGCTCAAAACGTCGTTTATTATCTGCAATAATGGCATTTATTATAGATTTCTATTCTTGAATTTTATTATCAATAGATTTTAAATTTTCTGATTTAGAATTAATAAGTTTGTTTAATTCAGAAGAAGCTTCATACATAGCTTTTCGATATTCATTATTATATTTTTCTATTTCTTCATCGTAAACACTCTATAAATGAACTATATTATCTTGCAATTCTTTATTTGCAATATCATATTTTCTTTCTTTATATATAGCTACCTATTCATCAATATCATTTTGAGCAATATTTAATTTAGATTTCCAAGAAACTACATCATTTTGAAGAGTTTTTATTTCATTTTGTAAAGTTTCTTTTTTCTATTGTAATCTAATATTTTCCTCATTGATTTCATTATCAATCTAATTTATTAATTTTAATTTAGGCTAATAATATAAATACCACCCCAGCATTGTTACAATGAGGACTATAATTAAAAGGACATAATTAATCATAAGAGAAAAAGGAGGTAGATATAAACCTACCCCCTATATTTATTCCTATATAAATTATTCCTCTTCAGCGTCTGGATCAAAAGCCATTCCTGCTGGGGTTAGAGAAAGGAACTTAACAGCCTTATGAGTTCCATCTTCCAGCTCAACTTCTGCGGGCGTACGAACACCAAGCTGTTTACGCTGAATAGCTGATGTAAAAATACCATCAACCTGTCTTTTTTCAAGTCCAAGTGCCTCAGCTACATCTGCTGCGGTAACATTTTCTCCATTAATCTGTTTCAAATAATTAAGAACTTTCTTAGAATTTTCTTTCATTGCCATAATAAATTTCTCCTTTTTTTATAAAAATATGTTTTTAACTCAAGCCTTTAGCTTATATAGTTATTATACTAAAATTTTTTAATAAAGTCAAGAATTTTTTTCTAAAATTTTTTGAACTTCTTCATCAATGAAAATCATATCATTTAAATCCATTTGCACACTACTAAATAAATCTTCTATTTTAGATTGTATTTTTAAAATTTCTTCTTTATCAGTAGTATTTTTTAACATAATTTCATAATTTGCAAACTATTTTGCAATTTTTTTTCGTTCTTGTTTTGTCATTTTTATTTCCTTAACTTTATATATATATATATTATACTAAAATTTTTTTAAAATTGCAAGGACATCTCTCTATATTCAGCCTCTGAGATTATTGGAATCCCAAGTTTTTGTGCTGCAATATTTTTTGTTGAAGTAGAATTTTTGTCATTGTTAATTAAATAATTAGTATTTTTAGAAATTGAACCTGTAATTTTGCCACCATGTTTTTCAATATCAGCTTGTAATTCAGCTCTATTTTTAAAAGTTTGTAACTTTCCAGTTACAACAAATACTTTTCCATTAAAAGTTTTTGTTAATGATTCTGATACTTCTTTTTCTAATTCTGGATTAGAAAATGTAACATAAAACTTAGCAAGTCTATCTGCTTCATCATAGTTAAATTTCATAATTGCATCATGCTTTGCAAATCCAAAATTTGGCAAATCATAAAATTTATAATTATCTTTAACAGCTTGCCTAAATTCATCCCAAGAATTAAATATTTTTGCTAAATCTTTAGAAACAGTAGACCCAATCAACGGAATACCGAGCGCGCACAAAAATCTTTCCCAAGATACATTGGCTGAAGCTTCACCAATAGAGGCCAAAATTTTATCAACAGATTTTGGACCAAAACCAGACTTCTTTTTCCACAAATCAATATAATCATTAAGATTATACATATCACATAAATCGTTTAGCCAGCCCCAATCAATCAGCTTTTCAAAAGTCGCTCTGGAAATTCCTTTTGCATTTAACCCTTTAATTCCAAAAAAATGATCAAGTCTATTAATAAGTTTACCTTCACAAGCTGGATTTTCGCAAATGCAAATCTGAACACCATCATTATCTCGAATTGCAACATCTCCACCGCACACAGGGCACTGCTCAATAACATCATTAGCAGACACTCCGCCATGAGAAATTACATATCCATAATCATAATGCGGTCCAGCTTCCGCGATTTGAGGAATAATTTGGTTTGCTTTATAAATTTTTAATGGCTCTCCAACATATGCGCAATCACCTAAAAGCTCTCGCATAATACTTACATTATGTAAAGAAGCTCGTTCAACTGTAGAACCATCTATATCTATTGGTTCAAATATTGCAACAGGAGTTAAGACTCCAGTTCTACCCATTGTCCATGTAATATGCTTTAATCTTGTATCATATAAATCGTCAAAAAATTTAAAAGCAATAGCATTATTAAAATGATGTGATGTGTATCCAAGAGAATCTCGTAAATCCAAATCATTGAATTTAAAAACTACTCCATCTATTGGATATCCAAGAAGTTCAGAATCACTTTTAATATGTTTAATTGCATCTTCTACTGAAATTTTTGAACCAATAGCATTCCAAACAACAGCAGGAGTGTTAAAGCCCCAATCTTCAACTTTTCCCAATTGACGAATTAAAGTGTGTTGTTCTTTAATAAAATCTGGTAATTCAATGAATTCTATAACATCCCATGCCACAAAAGTTAAAAATCTGTCTCGACTTTCATGTGAATTAAGTAATCTAATACTGCCTGCCGCAAAATTACGAGGGTTTTTAAATTCATTTTTCCAATTTTCGAATTCTTTATAAGTACAAATTATTTCGCCATCAATAACAACTCTTTTATTATAGGGAATGTGATTCGGTATAGTAAGATTTGCTTTTGCATTATGTAGGATGTCTTCTCCCTCTTCTCCATTCCCACGCGTTTCTGCTCGAACTAGTTCACCATTTTCATAAGTAAGAGAACAGGTTAAACCGTCCATTTTGCTCATTGCTACCCACTCTCTATTGCCAAGGAAAGACTTAACAACTTCAATATCTTTAGTCTTATCCAAAGACAACATAAGATGTTCATGTTTAATTTTGTCGAGTTTATCTTTAACTTCGAAATATATTGACTGAGTAGGAGAATTAGGAAGAATGGTGCCAGTTTCTTTTTCTAGTTGTACAAGTCGATAATACCTATTATCCCATCTGCGATCAGAAATCACAGGTGTGCCAAGATCATATAGACGAGTAGCTTCATTTAAATAAAGAATAAGATCTTTCATTTCGTCTATTGGATCTAAATATCCTTCTTTCATAATATTGTGTATATCCATTTTTTTACTCCTTTCTCTTACTTATAAATATTATATCATATTTTTTT
>AUXO013590341.1_pt1 | contig 14133 bp, 7 predicted proteins | sample 768731 | NCBI WGS metagenome assembly AUXO01 (sample SAMN02715735, study PRJNA202380) | gut metagenome | biome: sheep rumen | host: Ovis aries | place: New Zealand: Palmerston North | reverse complement strand
GAGGACGAGGGCAACGTGACCATTTTGCTACGCACCACCGAAGCGCACGCCGCAGCCATTCATGCAGCGCATCCCGCCACCGGCTTGAAGAGCGCTTTCCCCAAGAACAAGGAGAAAGATTGGTACAGTGTGGTGGTGGATAATACCTTTACCGAGCAAGGCGTTTATGCCGAGCTGGATAAGGCGGTAAAAAACATCGTCAAGGAATAAAGTAAGCACCGCCCAAGCGAGTGATCGCTTTGGGCGGCACCCCATAAAAAACTAACCGGCAAACCATTGCCGAGAATGATACAAAGGACCTGAAAAATGAAAATTAAAAAAAGAATCATCATTGCAGTTTCCGCCATCCTTATCTTTCTTTTTTCCGCATTGAGCTTTTCCGCTTGCGGCGAGGAGAAAAAGCCGGGCTACGTTTCGCGTTCGGTGACAGTGAACGAGGACGGCACCTTTAAGATCCTGCAACTCACGGATATCCACCTGATCAATTCCACCCGCACCAATAAGGAACTTGAAAGAAATTATTCCTTGCGTGACGGTTGGGCGGAAGAGGCGGTCACTTGCATCGTGGAAGAGGCGGACCCCGATTTGATCATCGTTACGGGGGATTCCATCTTTACGCTGGATATCGTTAAAGCTTATACCAAAACAAACGATACCCTTGCAGCCTTTAAGAAGTTTGCCAAGTTTATGGATTCCTTTGAGATCCCGTGGCTGTTCCTCTTCGGCAATCACGACGAAGAGGGGCTGTTGCGTCACGAGGATCAAGCGGGTTCCGCGGAAGGCGCCAAGAAGGTGCTCAGCGATTATTTGATGTCGGACGAGCTGCATTATTGTTGGTATGATGCCGGCCCCGAAAACTTGAACGGCATAGGTAACTATATCGTGAACGTTTTGAACCGTGACGGCACGGTCAATCAGTCCCTCGTGATGATGGATAGCGGTTCGTACATCCGCGTGTATGACGAGGAGTCCGGTAAGATGATGGGCAATCAGCGTCAATACGAGTGCATTCACGACGATCAGCTCGATTGGTACGAGGCAGCCATAAGGGATATTTCCGAAAAGGATAACGGTGGTGAGCTCGTCAGTTCCCTCTTCTTCCTGCACATTCCTTTCCCCGAGTATCAGTACGTACTGGAAGCATATTTGGACAAGCTGGAAGAACTGGGCGAAGATTGGAAAGACACCATCAAATGGGACGGTGTGGAGCGCACCTTGATGACCGACATCGGCGAGATCACCTATCACGGCGGCATGTACGGCGAACCCCCCAAGGAGGAAAACCAACGCGTCGATACCGTGCTTTATAAAGGGCACATGTACGGCGATAGCTCGGTTTGCTGTTCTTTCGTGGGCACATGGAGAAATAAGACGTACGACGGCGGCCACACCTTTGAAAGGATCCGTGCACTCGGCAGCTCCAAGTACGTTTTCTGCGGGCACGATCATAGGAATACCTTTATGTTTACCTACGAAGGCATTCGCATCAATTACGGCATGAGCATCGATTACAGCGCAAACGGCATTTCGGGCGATCTTACCGATCTTCCGCAAACCATTTACGACGAGACCGAGCAGCGCGGCGGTACCCTTATCACCTTAAAGCCCAACAGTGAAGTGGAGATCGAGCAGATCCACTTCTGGAGAAACCTTTATAGAGAGGCGCTTGAAGCGCAAGGGAAATAAGATGTCCGCAAAAAGAGTCGTTATCGGATTGAGTGGCGGCGTGGATAGTTCGGTCGCCGCTCTTCTTTTGAAAGAGCAAGGGTATGAGCCCGTCGGTCTTTTCTTGCGCAATTGGCATGAAGAGGACGAATGCGGCAGATGCACCGCCGATGACGATTATGCAGACGTGCGCCGCGTGGCGGATAAACTCGGAATAGATTATTACGCGGAGGACTTTTCGGAGGAGTACTTGGATCGCGTGTTCAAGGGCTTTGTGGAAGAGTACAAAAAGGGAAGGACCCCCAACCCGGACGTGCTTTGCAACCGTGAGATCAAGTTTGACGCCTTTGCCGCATTCGCGCGCACGCTGGGTGCTTCTTACGTGGCAACGGGGCATTATGCCGATCTTTCGCACGAGGGTGGAAGGCATCGTTTGCTTCGCTCCCGTGACGAGAACAAGGATCAAACTTATTTTCTCAACCAAGTGACCGAGGAGCAGATAGCAAATGCGATCTTCCCGCTTGGCGCGCTGGAAAAAGGGGAGGTCAGAGCAATAGCCAAAAAGGCGGGGCTCCCCGTTTGGGAGAAAAAGGACAGCACGGGCATTTGCTTTATCGGGGAAAGAAATTTCAGGGCCTTCCTTTCGCAATATATCCCCATGCAAAAAGGGGAGATCGTCACCACCGAGGGAAAGGTGGTGGGTGAACACGAAGGAGTGTTTTACTACACGCTGGGTCAGCGCAAAGGCTTGGGCGTGGGTGGCGGCGGCAACGGCGAACCTTGGTTCGTTGTGGAAAAGGACGTTTTAAACAACCGATTGATCGTCACGCAGGGAGAAACCGATCTTTTGTATTCTTCCGCGCTCACGGTGGATCACTTTCACTTTATTGCGGACCGTTTGCCCGAAGGGGAAAGCCGCGTGCTTGCGCGCATACGTCACCGTCAACCGCTTCAAAAAGCCACTGCCATCGTTGAGGGGGACAGGGTGCGCGTGGTGTTCGACGAACCGCAGCGCGCCGTGGCGGAAGGGCAATACTGCGTGCTTTACGATAACCGCGTGTGCTTGGGCGGCGGTGTGATAGAAAACAAAAGTCCCATCAAAAGGGAGGAGTCATAATGACGGATACAATCAATCGTAAGAAGATGGATCTTTTCACGGCGTCCGTGACCTTGATCGCGGCGTTTGCCGCACAGTACGTCGTGCAATTCTTTTTGGCGCTTATGCCCATGTCGGATGCGGCGTTCACTTGGAGTGCGGTGATCGCAAATCAGGTGATCTTGTTTGTCGCTTGTTTCCTGTTCTGCCGTCAAAGTAAGGTGAGCTTGGTAGAAATAACGGGCGTAAAGCGTCCGCCAAAATGGTATTGCTTTGTGGCGGTGATCTTCATTGCGTTGGCTTGTTTGCTTTGTTTTGCCCCTCTTGCGGGATTAATGAAAAGAATGTTGGAAAAGATCGGTTATGAGGTGACTCCCAACTACTTTATTCCCATGCAAAACCGCGGGCTGTTCGCGCTTTCCTTCTTGGCGCTCACCATTCTCCCCGCCATCTGCGAAGAAACGGCGGTGCGCGGCGTGTTCTTATCGGGTGCAAAGCAAAAGTCCGCGGTATTTGCCATTTTCCTTTCCGCGGCGGTATTCGCTTTGATGCACGGCAATTTCAACCAGCTCGTAAATCAATTCCTGATCGGTGTGGTGGCGGCGTATCTCGTTTGCATCACCGGCAGTATTTATGCGGGTGCGCTCTTGCATTTTATGAACAACGGCTTGGCAATGATCTGTGAATACGGCTTTGCCAACGGCTGGATCGACCCGCGTTTTTATTGGTACCTTTGCGGGGAACTCAGCGCAAAAACCATCATCGTGGGCATGTGTGTGTCGCTTTCCGCTTTGGTGGTGTTGCTTTCTTCTGTGACCTTGCTTCTGCACCGTGATCGTACCGAAAAAGAACTCTTTTATCCCCCCAAAGAGGGATTTTGGCGTAACGTTTCTCCTTATTTGGATTATCTTTCCGGTTCGTCCGAAGCAACGGAGCAGGGCGAAAAGCCGCAAGGAACGTCACTTCGCAAACCGGATAAAAACGGATGGATCGCCATGGCCATCCTTTTGGGTATGCTCATTCTCGTTTTGTGCTTGACGTTGATCCCCGGAGCAAACGGATGATACGACGCAGGCATCTGATCGCCTATTCTTGTGCCATGATCTCGCTGCTCGTGTGGCAGCTTCTCTTCTACTTAAAGGCGTTTTCCGGTCTTTCGGATTTTCATTCCGACCTCGTTTATACTTTGGGTTCACAAGTGCTTTGCATGGGGTTGATCCCCGCCGCGGTCCTTTTGATCGTTGGTAAGGGCAATTTTACGGCAAACAGAAAACTGCTTCGCTATCAACCGCCGCGGGATAAAAAGGCCTGCCTGCTTATTTGCGTTGCGGTCATGCTTCTCATTACGCCCTTTACCATGGTATTCAACGCCCTCACCAACCTGTTTTTCCGTGTGATAGGCTACAAGAGAGTGTATCCCGTGGGCACCATTTATCTCGGGGTAGGGGATTTTTTCCTGATGCTGTTTTTTTCCGCATTGCTTCCCGCCGTGTTCGAGGAGTTTTGCCACAGGGGCATCCTTCTTTCCGGGCTGGAAGACCATGGTTCGGAATACTCCGCCGTGATCGTTTCCGGTGTGTTTTTCGGCTTGATGCACGCCAATCCCGCACAGTTCGTTTATGCGGTTTTCGGTGGCATGCTCTTTGCGGTATTGGTCATTAAAACAAATTCCATTTTGCCTGCAATATGCGCGCATTTCGCAAATAATGCCGTGGCAACTTTTTTGGATTATTCCACCCAAAGAGGAACAGCTTTCGGCAGGTTTTACGATAAGATCACCTCGGGTGCGAGCATCCTTTCTTTCGGCGTGACCGTACTGGTGCTTGCGCTCTCGGTTTACGCTGTGATCAAACTTATGCAGTACGCCGCGCGCAAGGCGCCCAAGCCCATCGTGCAAAGAAAGTTGCTTGGAACGGTCACCTTGGACGGTTACGTGAAAAACGGCAAACCCACCCTGTGTGATAACGCGTGCTTGATCGCACTTGCCGTTGCGGAAGGGCTTTTAACGGCTATCCTTCTCATTTGGGGGGTGGCAAGATGACGCAGGATGAAAAGTTTATGCGCCTTGCCTTAAAAGAGGCGGCAAAAGCGGCCTTGCAGGATGAAGTGCCCATCGGCGCGGTGGTGGTAAAAGAGGGCAAAGTCATCGCGCGCGCCCATAATCAAAAGGAAAAGAGAAATTGCGCTCTGTATCACGCCGAAACGGTGGCCATTCAAAAGGCAACGAAAAAGGTGGGGAATTGGTGGCTGGAAGGGTGCACGCTTTACGTCACTTTGGAGCCTTGCGCCATGTGCGCGGGGGCGATCATGAACAGCCGTTTGGACCGTGTGGTGTACGGTGCAAAAGATCCGCGTTTCGGTTTTCTCGGTAGCGTGGCAAACCTGAATGAGGACTATCCTACCAACCACCGTTTTGAGGTGACGGGTGGGGTGCTCGCGGCCGAATGTGCGACGGTTTTGTCCGCATTTTTTCGAGAAAAACGCGAAAAACGCGGTGAACATTAAGAAAATTTAATTATCCAACGCTTCGTTTTTCCCCGTAAAAACCCCTGTTTTGGTGGGTTTTGGCGGGGTTTTTTCAAATTCTTTTAAAAAAAGGCTTGACATATTGACGGATGTGAATTATCATCTTAGACTGTCCTATTATACGGAAGAGCCGTTTTTGCTCCGAAAATTCCTATCTCACCATAGGTGAAGGGCGTTTCGGCTTGAAAGAATAAGGGAAGTCATTTAGAAGGAGTGTTTTTTCAATGTCTGTTCACAAGGTACAATACGGCAACGTGGAAAGAATGAGCTTCTCCAAAACCAAGGAGATCTTAGATCTCCCCTATCTTATCGAGCTGCAAAAGAGTTCGTATAAGAAGTTTTTGGAAGAAGGTCTTCGCGATATCTTTGACGAGTTCTCTCCCATCGTGCAAAAAGCCACCAACGGCGCGGAGCGTTTCGTGCTGGAATTCGGCGAGTACAGGGTGGAGGAGCCGCACTTCTCGGCAAGAGCGTGTAAGAGTGAAAACTTGGTCACTTACAATGCACCTCTCCGCGTGAAGGTTCGTCTTACCATTCGCGAGAAAGGGGACCTCATCAAGGAAGATGAGATCTTTATGGGCGATATCCCCCTGATGACCGAAACGGGTTCCTTCGTTATCAACGGTGCGGAGCGCGTTATCGTCAGCCAGCTCGTAAGAAGCCCGGGCGTCTATTTCACCAAGGAAATGGATAAGGACGGCGTGGTCACCTATAAGTGCACCGTCATCCCCAAGAACGGCGCTTGGATGGAGTTTGAGCAGGAAGATCTCCCCTATCTTATCGAGCTGCAAAAGAGTTCGTATAAGAAGTTTTTGGAAGAAGGTCTTCGCGATATCTTTGACGAGTTCTCTCCCATCGTGCAAAAAGCCACCAACGGCGCGGAGCGTTTCGTGCTGGAATTCGGCGAGTACAGGGTGGAGGAGCCGCACTTCTCGGCAAGAGCGTGTAAGAGTGAAAACTTGGTCACTTACAATGCACCTCTCCGCGTGAAGGTTCGTCTTACCATTCGCGAGAAAGGGGACCTCATCAAGGAAGATGAGATCTTTATGGGCGATATCCCCCTGATGACCGAAACGGGTTCCTTCGTTATCAACGGTGCGGAGCGCGTTATCGTCAGCCAGCTCGTAAGAAGCCCGGGCGTCTATTTCACCAAGGAAATGGATAAGGACGGCGTGGTCACCTATAAGTGCACCGTCATCCCCAAGAACGGCGCTTGGATGGAGTTTGAGCAAGAGGCCAGCAAGACGGACGCTTCCGGCAAGGAAGTGATCAGCCCGCTGTACGTAAAGGTGGATCGCAAAAAGAAGGTCACCGCCTCTTTGATGTTGCGTGCGATCGGTCTTACCGAGGATGAAACTTTGTACGACATCTTTGGTGAGAGCGATATTTTGAAAGCCACCATTGCAAAAGACGGCAAGGCGGAGCGCGAGAATCCGAAGAGGGAGCTTTATAAGACCATCAAGAACGGTGAGATCATCACGGACGAAGGCGTTGCGGCGAATATCCCCGGCATCTTCTACGATAAGAAGCGTTATGACATCTCCCGCGTGGGCAGATACAAGTATAACAAGAAACTTTCCCTTGCGAACAGGATCGTGGGCAAGGAGCTTGCAGAGGACGTTGCCGATGAGTTCGGTGAGATCCTTGCGGAAAAGGGCACCAAGCCGGATCACGATAAGGCTTGGGAGATCCAAAACGCCGGCATCAACGCCGTGTATATTTTCGGTACCGACGGCAAGATCGTTAAGGTGATCGGCAACAACACCGTGAATCTTGCAGCTTATATCAAGAAGGATCCCAAAGAGCTTGGCGTTACCGAACTTGTGTATCGTCCCGCTCTTATGAAGATCTGGGAAGGTTTGGAAACCGAAGAGGAAAAGGAGCAGGCGGTAAAGGACAACCTGTCCACCTTGGTTTCCCGTCAGATCTCCGAGGACGATATCCTTTCCATCGTGAACTACAACCTCGGCTTGGCGCACGGCGTTGGCGTGTACGACAATATCGACCACCTTGCCAACAGACGTGTGCGTGCGGTAGGTGAGCTTTTGCAACACGAAATGCGCAAGGGCTTCCAAAACATGGAGCGTCAGATCATCGAGAAGATGAACACCACCAACGCGGACGAAGCGGAGATCAAAAAGTTCATCAACGTGAAGCCCGTCACCGCCAAGATCAAAGAGTTCTTCAACAGCGCGCAGCTTTCTCAGTTCATGGATCAGGAGAACCCCATTGCGGAGCTTACCCACAAGCGTAAACTTTCCGCCCTCGGTCCCGGTGGTTTGAACCGCGAGAGAGCGGGCATGGAAGTGCGTGACGTGCACCACTCCCACTATGGCAGACTCTGCCCGGTGGAAACCCCCGAAGGTCAGAACATCGGTCTTATCTCCTCTCTTTCCACTTATGCAAGAGTGAACGAGTACGGCTTCATCGAAACTCCGTACAGAAAGATCGATAAAGCCACCGGCATCGTGACGGACGAGATCGTTTACATGACGGCGGACGAAGAAGATAACTACATCATCGGTCAAGCCACCGAACCCATCGGCGAGGACGGCAGACTGCTCAACAAGATGGTTTCCTGCCGTATCTGTGAAGAGATCAGAAACGTGGAAGCCAGCAAGGTGGATTTCCTTGATACCTCTCCGAAACAGCTCGTTTCCGTGGCGGCATCCTTGATCCCCTTCTTGGAGAACGACGATACCAACCGTGCTTTGATGGGCAGTAACATGCAGCGTCAGGCCGTGCCTCTCGTCAGACCCGAAGCACCTATCGTGGGTACCGGTATCGAGTATAAGATCGCACACGACAGCGGCATCGTGATCCTTTCCGACTTTGACGGCGTGGTCACTTCCGTGAGCGGTGATGAGATCACCGTAATGGGCGAGGATAACGTTAAGACGTACGAGTTGCAAAAGTTCCAGCGCTCCAACCATGAGACCTGTATCAACCAAAAGCCCATCGTGAAGGTAGGGCAAAAGGTCAAGAAGGGTGAAGTGCTTGCAGACGGCCCCGCCACCCAAAACGGCGAGCTTGCTCTCGGCAGAAACATTTTGATCGGCTTTATGACCTGGGAAGGTTATAACTACGAAGACGCGGTGCTTATCAGCGATGAACTCGTGAAGAACGACGTGTTCACCAGCATCCACATCGGCACCTACGATACCGAAGCGCGTTCTACCAAACTCGGTGACGAAGAGATCACCCGCGACATTCCCAACCGCAGCGAAGATATGCTCAAAGATTTGGACGAGAACGGTATCATTCGTATCGGTGCGGAAGTGCACGCCGGCGATATCTTGGTTGGTAAGGTTGCTCCTAAGGGTGAAACCGATCCCACTCCCGAAGAGAGGTTGTTCCGCAGCATCTTCGGTGAGAAGGCAAGAGAAGTCAGGGACGTGTCCCTCGTGGTGCCGCACGGTGAGTACGGCGTGGTCGTGGACGTAAAGGTGTTCACCAAAGCGAACAAGTCCGACCTTTCCGCGGGAATCAATAAACTCGTGCGCGTGTACATTGCGCAAAAGCGTAAGATCTCCGTCGGTGATAAGATGGCAGGACGTCACGGAAACAAGGGCGTTGTGTCCCGCGTGCTTCCCAAGGCGGATATGCCTTTCCTGGCAGACGGCACTCCTTTGCAGATCGTGTTGAACCCGCTCGGCGTTCCGTCCCGTATGAATATCGGACAGGTTTTGGAAGTCCACTTGGGTCTTGTGTGCAAGATGCTCGGCTGGAAGATCGCAACCCCCGTGTTTGACGGTGCGGAAGAATCCGAGATCAAACAGTTGCTCTCCTCCAACGGACTGCCTGCGGACGGAAAGGTGCAACTGTATGACGGACGTACCGGCGAGCCCTTTGAGAACAGAGTCACGATCGGTTATATGTACTATCTGAAACTCGCTCACTTGGTTGATGATAAGATCCACGCGAGAAGTACCGGTTCCTACTCCCTCGTCACGCAACAGCCTCTCGGCGGTAAAGCCAAGTTCGGCGGTCAGCGTCTTGGTGAAATGGAAGTGTGGGCTATCGAAGCGTACGGCGCCGCCAACATCTTGCAAGAGATGCTCACCGTTAAGTCCGATGACGTGAGCGGTAGAGAGAAGGCGTATGCTTCCATCACCAAGGGCACGAATATCAGTGAGCCGGGCATTCCGGAATCCTTCCGCGTGCTCGTGCGCGAAATGCGCTCCCTCGGTTTGGATATCCGCGCACTCGGTGAGAACAATCAAGAGATCCCCGACACGGTGGAAGACGTCAATATGACCGATCTGCTTGCCGAGCCGACGGAAGAGAAAGAAGTGGATATTTTCAGCGACTCCGTGGGTGAGGACGATACCGACAGCCCGTTTGAGACCATTGCCGACGAAGCGGATATCAAGAACTATTTCAGCGACGATGACGGCGATGAAGACAGCATCTTTTAATGGGGGGTACGAATCATGTTTGAAATAAATAACTTTGCATCTATTAAAATAGGACTTGCTTCTCCCGAAAAGATCAGAGAGTGGTCTTGCGGTGAGGTGACCAAGCCGGAAACCATCAATTACAGGACGCAAAAGCCCGAGCCGGACGGTTTGTTCTGCCAAAAGATCTTTGGACCGACCAAAGACTGGGAGTGCGCCTGCGGTAAGTATAAGAGGATCAGACATAAGGGCGTCGTCTGCGATCGCTGCGGCGTGAAAGTGGAGCAGAGCAAAGTGCGTCGTGAGAGAATGGGCCATATCGAGCTTGCTTCTCCCGTGGCTCACCTTTGGTTCTTGAAGGGCACGCCCAGCCGTATTGCCACCATTTTGAACATGGGTCCGAAAGAGGTGGAGCACGTGGTGTATTACGCCAAGTACGTGGTGCTTGATCCCGGCAAGACCGATTTGGAAAAGAAAATGGTGCTCAGCGATGATGAGTACCGCGAGTGTTTGAAAAAGTACGGCGAAGGCTCTTTCAAAGTGGGCATGGGTGCCGAGAGCATCAAGCAACTTTTGATGGAGATCGATCTTGACGCCGAGATCAAGAAACTGCGCGACGAACTTGGCGGCAACGAAGCTGAGGAGTCCAAGAAGGGCAAGGAAAAGAGCAAGGAGAAAGATCCTTCTCAATCCCCCAAGAAACTCACGATCGCCAAACAGCTTGAAGTGTTGGAGGCCTTTAAGGAGTCCGGCAGCAAGCCCGAATGGATGATCTTGGAAGCACTTCCCGTTCTTCCTCCCGAGCTTCGCCCGATGGTGCCCCTTGACGGCGGCAGATACGCCACCAGTGATCTGAACGATCTGTATCGTTTCGTGATCAGCAGGAACAAGCGTTTGAAGAGCTTCTTGCAGTCGGGCGGCGTGGACGCGATGATCCGCAACGAGAAGCGTATGCTCCAAGTGGCTGTGGATAACCTTATCGATAACAGCAAGCGCGCCAAGACCAACAGCAACAGCAGAACGCACGACCTTAAATCCTTGACCGCCATGCTTCGCGGTAAGCAAGGTCGTTTCCGTCAGAACCTTCTCGGTAAGCGTGTTGACTATTCCGGTCGTTCGGTTATCGTGGTTGGTCCGGAACTCAAACTGTATCAGTGCGGTCTTCCCAAGGAGATGGCGCTTGAACTGTTCAAGCCCTTCATTATGAAGGAACTTGTGGATCGCAATATCTGCAACAACATCAAGAACGCAAAGAGATTCGTGGAGCGCGCTCGCAACGAAGTGTGGGACGTTCTCGAAGATATCATCAAGGATCATCCCGTTCTTTTGAACCGTGCACCTACCCTTCACCGCCTTGGTATCCAAGCCTTTGAGCCGGTGCTTGTGGAAGGAAGAGCGATCAAACTGCACCCCCTCGTTTGCGGCGCGTTCAACGCGGACTTCGACGGTGACCAAATGGCAGTGCACGTGCCCCTCTCCATTGAGGCGCAGGCGGAAGCACGTTTCTTAATGCTTTCCACCAACAACGTGTTAAAACTCTCTGACGGTAAGCCTGTTATGACTCCCACCCAGGATATGATCCTCGGTAGTTATTACCTTACCATCGTGAAAGAGGATAAGGGCAAGGAGTGCAGAAAGTTCATGAGCGTGGACGAAGCCAAACTTGCCTATGCGCATAAAGAGATCACCTTACAAGAGATGATCGACGTGCGCGTCACCAAAGAGATCGACGGTAAGCTTGAAACCGGCAAGATCCACACCACCCTCGGTAGGATCATCTTCAACGAGGCCATTCCGCAGGATCTGCACTTTGTGGATAGATCCAAACCCGAGAACAAGTTCATCTTGGAGATCAACGACGTGGTGGAAAAGAAGATGCTCGGCAAGATCGTTGAAAAGTGCTTCAAGTACAAGGGAAGCACCGAAACCGCCGTGGTTCTTGATAAGATCAAGTCGCAAGGCTTCAAGTACTCCACCATCGGTGCGGTGACCACCAGCGTGTTCGATATGCACATTCCCAAAGAGAAGGATGAGATCATTGCGGACGCGGAAAAGCAAGTGGCACAGCAAGAAAAACTCTTCCTGCGCGGACACATCGGCGAGGCGGAGAGATACAGAAACGTAATAGCCATTTGGGAAAAGGCGATCGACGACGTGACCGCCGCGCTTTCCAAGTGCTGGGATAAGTTCAACCCCATCAAGATGATGGAACAATCCGGTGCTCGTGGTAGTATGCAGCAGATCCGTCAGCTCGCCGGCATGCGTGGTTTGATGAGAGACCCGACCGGTAGGACCATTGAGCTTCCCGTTAAGAGCAACTTCCGTGAAGGACTTTCCGCGTTGGAATACTTTATTTCTTCCCACGGTGGTCGTAAGGGTCTTGCGGATACCGCGTTGAAGACCGCAGAATCCGGTTATTTGACTCGTAGGCTCGTGGACGTTTCTCAATCCGTTATCATTCAAAAGATGGATTGCGGCGACCAAAGAGGTATGGAAGTGCGTGAGATCGCAGGTAGCAGAGGCGAACTCATTGAGGGCTTGAAAGATAGGATCATCGGCAGATACACCATTTCCGCCATCACCGATCCCAAGACGGGCGAAGTGATCGTTCCCGCCGATAGCATGATCAGCGAAGACGCCGCTGCCGATATCATCAAGGCGGGCATCCAAGCGGTCAGGATCAGAAGCGTGTTCACCTGTAACTGCCTGAACGGCCTTTGCTCCAAGTGCTATGGTAAGAACATGGCAAGCGGCAACCCCGTAAAAGTGGGTGAAGCGGTCGGCGTGATCGCGGCACAGTCCATCGGTGAACCGGGTACTCAGCTTACGATGCGTACCTTCCACAGCGGTGGTGTTGCGTCTTCCGAGGATATTACCCAAGGTTTGCCCCGCGTTGAAGAATTGTTTGAGTGCCGCACTCCCAAGGCGCAGGCTATCATCTCGGATATCTTCGGCAAGGTGACCATTACCGAGAAGAACAAGAAGCGCATCGTTACCGTTACCAATGATAACGATAAGGACGGCCCCATCACCAAGGAATATACTTTGCCCATCAATGCGAAAGTGCTCGTTTCGGACGGTGACGTGGTGAACCCGGGTACCCAAATTACGGCGGGCGCTATCAACTTGCAAGATCTGCTTCGCACCCGCGGCGTGGTGGCTGTGCAGGATTACTTGATCTGCGAAGTTAAGAGAGCTTACTCTTCCGCAGGTGTTGATATTAACGATAAGCACCTTGAGATCATCATCAGACAGATGCTCCGCAAGGTCAGGATCGTGGATCAACACGCATCCGACTTCCTGCCCGGACAACTCGTGGATCAACAGGAGTTCTCCATGGTGAACGCCAAGTTGGCGGCTATGGGCAAGAGACCTGCCGACGGTAAACCCGCATTGCTCGGTATCACCAAGGCGTCCCTTAACTCCGATAGCTTCCTTGCTTCCGCGTCCTTCCAGGAAACCACCAGGGTGCTTACCGATGCGGCTATCAAGGGCAAGGTGGATAACCTTTGCGGCTTGAAGGAGAACGTGATCCTCGGTAAACTCATTCCCGCAGGTACCGGTTTGAAACAGTACGCAAACGTGACCGTTATGCCGGGCGCCATGATGGAGAGCAAGGTCACTCCGTTGGAAGAAGATCCCTTCTTTGAGGACTGATAAAAAGCGTTTTTACGCCATAACACAAGATTAACAGGGGCGGCTTCGGTCGCCCCTGATCAGAGGGAAATATGCAAGATATCAGATTGATTACCAGCGAAAGCATCACGGAAGGACATCCCGACAAGGTGGCGGACCAAATATCGGACGCCGTGCTTGACTCTATCTTGGCGGAAGATCCCGCCGCTCGCGTGGCGGTGGAAACCGTGGTGACTACCGGTATTGCTATCGTGGTGGGAGAGATCACTTCCACGGTGTACCCCAACGTGCAAAAAGTGGTGCGCGAAGTGGTGCGCGATATCGGTTATACCGGCAGCGATATGGGCTTTGACGCGGACACTTGTTCGGTCATGGTTTCTTTGGACGAGCAGTCACCCGATATTGCCATGGGTGTGGACCACAGCACGGACAGCGCTTCGGGAGATCTTTACGATCAGATCGGCGCGGGCGACCAAGGCATGATGTACGGCTATGCTTGCCGTGAAACCAAAGAACTAATGCCCATGCCCATTATGCTTGCGCACAAACTCACGATGCGTTTGACCGAGGCTCGCAAGAAAGGGGAACTCTCCTATCTTCGTCCCGACGGCAAGGCGCAGGTGACGGTGGAGTACGTGAACGGCGCGCCCAAGAGGGTGCATACCGTGGTGGTATCCACTCAGCACGATCCGGACGTGGATATTAAAACGCTCCGCAAGGACGTGACGGAAAAGATCATCAAGCAGGCGATCCCCGCCGAACTGATGAGCGAGGAAACTTTGATATACGTGAACCCCACGGGCAGATTCGTGA
>AUXO012871686.1_pt1 | contig 14134 bp, 13 predicted proteins | sample 768731 | NCBI WGS metagenome assembly AUXO01 (sample SAMN02715735, study PRJNA202380) | gut metagenome | biome: sheep rumen | host: Ovis aries | place: New Zealand: Palmerston North | reverse complement strand
GCCCAGGCTGTTTATAACATCATGACAGAGGACTACGGAAATCCTTCATCTATGCATGCCATGGGTGTCCGGGCGGAAAAATATCTGAAGGAAGCCGCGGACCAGATCGCCGGAATCCTTAAAGTATCACCGAAAGAAATTTATTTTACTTCAGGCGGAACGGAGGCCAATAACTGGGCGCTTATCGGAGGAGCCAGAGCCAATCGGCGTGCAGGAAATAAGATCATCACAACACAGATGGAGCATCCTGCAGTATCCGAACCGATGAAAGTGCTCGAGGCGGAAGGCTTCGAAGTGATACGCATACCGGTCTCAGGCAGCGGCCTTATAGATATGGATCTGTTGGAGAGAGAGCTGGATGAAAATGTCATCCTCATCTCCATGATGTATGTAAATAATGAGATCGGCGCAGTCACGCCGGTCGCTGAAATAGGCCGCCTTAAGAAGAGGAAGGCTCCGAATGCACTCTATCATGTCGATGCGATCCAGGCTTTTGGCAAGTATCGGATCTATCCGCGTGAGCTGGGCGTAGATATGCTTTCTGTGAGCGGTCATAAACTGCATGGCCCGAAGGGGACGGGATTCCTGTATAAGAGCGATAAAGCAAAAGTACTTCCTCTGATTTACGGCGGAGGTCAGATGTCTGCTCTTCGCTCAGGGACGGAAAATGTACCCGGTATTGCGGGTCTCGGGATTGCTGCCGTGGAAGCCTATACGGACTTTGACGCAAAGATCAATCATATAAGATCCCTCAGAAATCAGATGGTCGAAGGGCTTTCCGGTATGGACCGGGTAATTGTTCACGGAATGGAAGGTGAGGCAGGAGCCCCGCATATTGTGAATGCGTCCTTTATCGGGGTCGGTTCCGAGGTACTCCTTCATACGCTTGAAGACCGCGGTATCTACATTTCTGCGGGCTCTGCATGCTCTACGCATAAAAGAGCCGGATCGCCGACGCTGACAGCCATCGGTGCCACGAAAGAGGAAATGGCCTCGGCTGTCAGATTCAGTTTCTCAGAACTGAATACGGCGGATGAGGTGGAAGAAGTTTTAAAGATTCTCGGCGAGGTGATCCCCGCGCTGAGGCGCTACCGAAGAAAATAGACTTCTTAAAGCAGATTGAACGAAAAATGGGTGCATCGTTACAAGCATCTTAGATGGGAAGAGAAAGAGAGATATATGTATAATTCATTCCTGATAAAGTATGGTGAAATCGGACTCAAAGGTGACAACAGACATATTTTCGAGGATGCACTCGCGAAACGCATCCGTACGGTCCTTACGCGTATAGACGGGACATTCGAAGTGAAAAAGACCCGCGGCAGAATATATGTTTTCTGCAGTGGCGACTGGAATTTCGATGAGACTGTTGACCGGCTCTCACATGTATTCGGTATTGTCGGCATCTGTCCGGTCGTTATTTATGAAAGCTGCGATATCGAGCAGCTCAAGGACCATATGGTCGATTATCTGCGTGAGGAACATCCGGACTGCAAGGCGACTTTCAAGGTCAAGGCGCGCAGGGTCGACAAGAATTATCCGCTGACATCCATGGAAGTGGATGCAGAACTCGGAGAGGCTATTCTGATGGCCAATCCGGATATGAAAGTGGATGTTCACGATCCGGAAATTGTTTTCGACGTTGAAATCCGAGAGGAGATATATATTTATTCGAAGGTCATCCCGGGTCCCGGAGGAATGCCGGTCGGAACAGCGGGGAGAGCGATGCTTCTCCTTTCGGGTGGTATTGATTCGCCGGTAGCCGGCTGGATGATTGCCAAAAGAGGGGTCACGATCGACGCGATCTATTTTCACGCGCCGCCTTATACCTCTGAGAGGGCGAAGCAGAAGGTCATTGATCTCGCAAAAATTGTTGCTCAGTATACAGGACCGATCCGTCTTCATGTCGTGGACTTCACAGATATCCAGCTGTATATCTACGATCAGTGTCCCCACGAAGAACTTACGATCATTATGCGCCGCTATATGATGAGAATCGCTGAGCGCTTTGCCGCAGATAACGACGATATGGGGCTTATCACAGGCGAGAGCATCGGTCAGGTCGCCAGCCAGACGATGCACAGTCTTCTGTGCACCAATGCCGTCTGCACTCTTCCGGTCTATCGTCCACTGATCGGATTTGACAAGAATGACATTGTTGACATCTCCCGCAAAATCGGAGCGTATGAGACATCTATCCTTCCGTACGAGGACTGCTGCACAATATTTGTTGCCAAACATCCTGTTACGAAACCGCAGCTTAAGATTATTGAGAGAAGTGAGAATAAACTGAAGGAGAAAATCGACGAGCTCGTGGAGACAGCGGTCGCTACCGCTGAGCTGATCATTGCTAAATAAAAGAATATCCATGCGGAATCTTCGGTGTGTGCTGACGGTTCCGCATTTTTTCACAATTATGTGTTAAGATATATTTCATCATCAGATTAAAAACGAACGGAGGAGATTCTTGATGGAGAAGACCGGATTTTCCGGAAAAAAGACAATCATTGTGATTACTGTGACAGTCTGCGTCGTGATCGGTGCACTCTTTCTGATCCGCTATCTCGGCACTGCCACGGAAACGGACAGCAGTCAGGTCGTCTACGTCACAGATGTAGCGACACTGACAGGTCAGGGAATCTCAGATGGCATGACGAATCGCTACGCCGGAGTCGTGGAATCTCAGGAGACATGGAGCTGTACGGCCAATTCGGATTACACGATCCAGGCAGTCCTTGTCGAGGTCGGTGATGAGGTGACAGAAGGACAGCCGCTCTTCATATATGATATAGATAATCTGGAGAATACTCTTGAACAGCAGAAAATTGATCTTGAACGATTGAAAGCGGAGATGGAGAGCCTTAAGGATACGATCGCTGCCCTTCAGAAGGAGGCCAGGTCGGCTGACCGTTCTCTTCAGGCTAACTATACGATCCAGATCAAGCAGGAGGAGCTTGAGCGAAAGCAGAAAGAATTTGACATTCAGGCCAAGGAAAAAGAGATCGCGACTACTGAAGAAAACATTGCAAATTCCACAGTGACCAGCAAAATCTCGGGTGTGGTCCAGTCTATCAATAATTCCGAAACACAGGCTACCGATTATACTTCCACGGATTCGTCCTTTATCAAAATCATTAAGACCGGGGAACTCCGCGTGAAGGGGACGGTAAATGAGCAGAATATAGGTCTTCTCACTGAGGGAATGGCAGTAATTGTCCGGAGCCGTGTGGATGACAGTCAGATCTGGAGAGGAACGATCACAAAAATAGACAGAGAAAATCAACAGTCGAACAACTATGCCGCAATGTATGGCAATGACAATGTTTCAAGTGCGAACTATCCGTTTTATGTGGATCTTCCGTCCAGCGAAGGGCTTATGATGGGACAGCACGTCTATCTTGAGCCGGATTACGGACAGGAGGATGAGGCGGAACAGGAAGGAATCTGGCTGGATGAATGGTATGTCGATGAGAGCGATGAGAATGCGCCTTTTGTGTGGGTCGATGACGGAGAAGGAAAACTGACAAGACGCGATGTAACAATCGGGGAGCGTGACACGGAGATGGGTACGATCCAGATCCTTTCGGGGCTCGAATTATCAGACCGCATCGCTTTTCCCGATGAGAATTGTTCGGAAGGAGCAAAGACCGCTGAGGCTGAAAGCGGAACGCCTGCGGACGGAACCGCAGAAGAGTATGAGGAAGGGACCTACGGAGAAGGAACCTATGAGGAAGGAACCTACGAGGAAGGGACCTACGGAGAAGGTATGTATAATGAAGGTATGACCGGGGAAGGTATGTATGAAGAAGACATGCCCGGAGATGCTGCGAATACCGGTATATAAAACAACAATTCGGAGCGGGAAGTCAATCAGAGATTCCCGAAAAGTCCGGATGTCAGGACAGGAGAACAGATGATCGTTGAATGCAGACATATCTATAAGACCTACAAGACCGGGCGAATCGAGTTCCAGGCACTGAAAGATGTGAATCTGTCAGTAGAAGAGGGTGAATATCTTGCGGTTATGGGCCCTTCCGGCTCCGGAAAATCGACGCTCATGAACCTGATCGGCTGCCTTGATGTGCCGACGGAGGGGACTTTGCTTCTGGACGGGGAGGATGTGGGCAAATGCAGCGAGAACCGCATGTCTGATATTCGCCTTTACAAACTCGGATTTGTCTTTCAGACATTTCATCTTCTTCCCCATCAAACGGCACTTGAAAATGTGGAACTTCCACTGACATATGCCCATGTTCCGCGGGCGAAACGTCGTGAGCGCGCAATGAAAGCGCTGGAGAGGGTGGAGCTCGCCTCGCACTGTGATCATCTGCCTACAGAACTCTCCGGAGGACAGAAACAGAGGGTGGCAATTGCAAGAGCGGTCATCAATGAACCTAAAATTCTTCTGGCTGACGAACCTACGGGAGCGCTGGATTCAGCTTCGGGTGAAATGATCATGGATATATTCAAGGAATTGAACAGAAGCGGCGTTACGGTCATCATGATCACGCATGACAGAGATATAGCCCTGCATGCGGACCGTATCGTCGAGATTCGGGACGGAAGGCTCAGGGAATGAGACAGAAGTTCTTTTACGATATCACGGGAGTAGTTGGCAATACATGAAATATGGTAAGAAAATCCTGACGATACTCATCGTCGCTGCACTGATCACCGCCACGATCGGCGGCGTGATATACGGCGTGCAGAGATCGAAAAGGACAACGGTAAATGTTTACCGGGTAAGCGAACTGAATTACGGATCATATACAAGTTCCGAGAGCACCATGGAGGGATACGTTACAGCGGATGCGGCTCAAAATGTCTATACCTCAGATGCACTCGTTGTAAAGGAAGTCGTGGTGAGAGAAGGCCAGGAAGTGGTCGTCGGTGATGTCCTTCTGATATATGACATTGAAAAAATACAATTGAATCTGGAGAAAGCGAAGCTTACGGAAGAGACGATCAGACTGCAGCTCGATGTCGCGAACAGGAATCTGGCTGTTCTGGACAGGCTTACGCCGGTCAGCACCGATGATCCGGGGGATGAGGATTATTACATTGATGAGGAACCCTGGGAAGAGGTTCCGATCGGGGACGATGATGGGGATGATGAAGATCAGCCGCCATATAAGGATGCGGTCTGTTATGATATTCTTGATGAAAATTCCATTCCTTATAATATAGGAGATTATATAATCATAGACAGAGATGACCTGAATCCTGATGAGATAGCCGGTATGACGGATGAGGAAATAGACGCCTATATTGAGGATCTGATCGAGGCAATGGGTCCTCAGCTGGGGACGGAGAAAAATCCATACCGTTTTCTCTGCAGGAACGGCGCGTCGATCGAACCTTCCTTTATATACCATATGAGGAAGATGGCTTCCGATCATGACGGATCCATGTATATTCAGCTGGAGGTCAGAGAGGAAGATAAGGCCGCCGGAGCGCTGATCGAAGCCTGGGAGATGGACGCATCCCGTTTTATCGAAGTAGCGAAGGACTGGAGTGCAAGAGTGATCGTCGACGATTATCTGACCACCCCATCCCCGACGCCGACGGTGACACCGAGTGTTACACCTACGCCTGGAATTTCCGTAACAGTGACTCCCACGCCTTCTGTGACGGGAGTAGTGCCGGAACCTACAGAAAGCCCTGTCACAGAAACACCCGCTCCGACCGAGACACCGGATGTTACGGAACCGCCGTCAGACGATTCGGATACATCCGACGTGACGGAGACACCATCGGATGATTCTGAAGTGTCCGGACCGGAAATACCGGATCCGGTTGATGACTCTGAAAGCGACAGTTCTCTTATTCCGCCTGCTACTGATTCGTCTGTGGAGGAACTGGAAGGAGCAGCTCAAAATTCCGCGACAGAGGAGCCGGCAGGGAGCAGGCCGGAGGTGAGCCGGGACACACCTCAGTCTGTGAATAATTCCGGAATGGTCTATGCAAATGCGAATATGACCATGAAATTCCTTCTCACTGCCGTGGATACTGATACAGCAGTCTCCCAGGGGGACCGGAAAGCACAGAAAAGCAGCCAGATCGCATCGGCACTCGGACTGATTCCGTCAGATGCGCAGATGACAGCGGAAGAGATAAAGGAAGCCCGAAAACAGGAGATGCAGACGATCAAATCGCTCAAACTGGATCTCAGGGAGGCTCTCCTGAAGATAAAGGCTGCAGAAAAAGCTGTGGAGGAGGGGTATGCCCGGGCGAAAATGAACGGTGTCGTTAAGACCGTCACGGATCCTGCCGCAGCCAAAGCCCAGGGAACACCTGTCGTGCAGGTCACGGCGGCGGAAGGGCTATTTGTAAAAAGCGCACTTCCGGAAAATCTGTACGGAACAGTAAAAGACGGAGATTTTGTTTCCATCATGTCCTGGACGAGCGGACAGTCTTTTTCCGGCCGTGTCAGAGAGGTTTCTTTTTATCCGGATACGAGCGGTATGTTCGGTTACGGAGGTACGACGACTTATTATCCTATGACCGTATACATATCAGAGAGAAGTGAAGCTCTGAATGACGGAGAGTGGGTACAGGTCACCGTGAACGGGACCGGGGACCAGAATTTTGAACAGGAAATGGATGATCTCTATCTGTACAAAGCTTTCATACGTGACGATAGTAAGGGCAAATACGTACTGAAGAGGGATCGTGACGGCATGCTTGTCAGACAGTATATAGAAATCGGAGAGCTGCGCGGTGAAGGCTATGAAATTCTGTCGGGAGTAACGGAAGATGACTGGATCGCGTTTCCGTACGGTAGAAATCTGACGGAAGGCTCAAAGACAAGGGAGGCAACGATCGATGAATTCTATTCGTCCTGATTGGAGGCATAAATGATAGAAAATGTGCGACTTGCATTTCAGGGGATTTTTTCGCACAAGCTGCGATCATTCCTTACCATGCTCGGTGTGATCATAGGAATTGCATCGATCATTGCAATCGTATCGACGATACAGGGGACAAATGAACAGATCATGGAAAACCTGATCGGAGCCGGGAATAATACCGTTACCATTTCTCTCAGGCAGGGAGACAGTGCATATTACATGGATAGCGGTCTTCCGACGGGGGTCAAAGTGGTCACCGAGGAACAGAAAGATGCCATAAGGTCTCTGGAGAAGGCTGCTGATGCCTCGTTCTATCTCGAGAGGACCTATGTAGATGGCGTATCAAGCGGAAAGAAGACCCTTGGCAGCGGCCGGGCGCTTGGTATCGATACGCATTATCTCAGTACCTGCGGGTACGAGGTATACAGCGGAAGACCGTTCATCACGAACGATTATGCAAAATTTCACAAGGTCCTCCTTCTGGATGAGACGGCTGCGGGTATTCTCTTTCCGGATGAAAATGCGGTCGGCAGAATTGTGGAAGTACGGTCCGAGCCCTTCACGGTCGTGGGGCTGATCAGAAAGGCGGAAAAATTCCAGCCGGTCATCGAGTCCTACGAGGACTATATGACATATACACAGGAAGAATACGGAATGATCCTCATGCCGGATGCAAGCTGGCCGATCGTTTTTATGTATGACGAGCCGGAAAATTGTGTCGTGCGCGCTAAAAAGACGGAAGATATGAGCTCTGTAGGACGCGATGCTGAGAGCATCATGAACCAGGCAGTGAATAATGATGATGTGTCCTATCACGCGGAGGATCTTCTGGAGAAAGCGAGAAATAAACAGGAACTGAGTGCGAGTACGAACAATCTGCTGATCTGGGTAGCCAGTATTGCCCTGCTCGTCGGAGGAATCGGTGTCATGAATATCATGCTGGTCTCGGTTACGGAGAGAACCTCCGAAATCGGACTGAAAAAGGCGATCGGGGCAAGAAAGAAGACGATCCTTCTTCAATTCCTGACCGAGTCCGCTGTTCTGACAAGTATGGGGGGTGTGATCGGTGTTATTGTAGGAATAATCCTTGCGCAGGTCATTTCCAGAATGACAGAGACACCGGTCGCGATTTCGGTGCCGGCCATCATTCTGAGTGTAGCATTTTCCATGATGATCGGTCTGATTTTTGGAATTCTACCGTCTATAAAAGCAGCCAACCTGAATCCGATCGATGCGCTGAGATCGGAGTAGAACAGACGGGGATAAAAAGTCGGTTGCTATTCCCGTGACGAGATGGTATAATACGACATGTTTTCAGCAAAAAAGAGGCTGCATCAGCAGCCTCTTTTGACATTATCAAAATTATACTTCATATTTCTCAAGTGCTTTGAGAACGGAGTCGAGTTTATCGCCTTCTGCATGGATATTTAAGTCGATGGGCTTGGAAAGATCAAGACTGAAAATACCCATAATGGACTTTGCATCGATTACATAACGTCCGGAAACGAGATCAAAGTCCGAATCGAAACGATTGATATCATTAACAAATTTCTTTACGCGGTCAATAGAATTTAAGGAAACTTTAATTGTTTTCATTGAAGATGAGACCTCCTTTATGGTCAGTAAAATAAGACTTCTCTGCCTTCATAATAGATTGAAACAACAATCAAGTCAAGAGAAAAGGCGTCATGAACGAAAATGTTTTTCATAAGAAAATATTATTTCCGATTCAGATAAAGGCAGACGGAAAGAGCGGAACACAGATATGGAGAAACAGATGCGAAGAAAAGCAGCTTTTCACAGCCTCGGCTGTAAAGTGAATTCCTATGAGACAGATGCTATGCGCCAGAGTCTTCTGGCAGAGGGGTACGAAGAAGTCCCGTTCGCTCCGGGAGCGGATGTATACATTATAAACACCTGTACAGTGACAAATATAGCCGACCGCAAGTCCAGGCAGATGCTCCATCGGGCCCGTGAGATGAATCCGGATGCTGTCGTCGTCGCAGCCGGCTGCTATGTGCACGACGCGGAGGATGTGCTGAAGAAAGATCCGGCTGTGGATGTAATCGTCGGAAACCATGAGAAGGGAATGCTCCCGGCTGTTCTGGCGGAATATTTCAGCAACCGGGATCAGTCCAGAGGGACTGCGGTAGCTGATATCGGCCGGATCCGGGAGTATGACGAACTCAATTTTGTGCCGGACGGAGAACATACGCGGGCATTTGTCAAAATACAGGATGGCTGCAATCAGTTCTGTTCATACTGTATGATTCCCTATGTGAGAGGACGGGTACGCAGCCGCCGGGAAGAAGAGATCCTGCGGGAGGTGAGGGAACTTGCCGCCCGCGGTTATCGGGAAATTGTATTTACCGGTATCCATATCAGTTCCTATGGGCTGGATTTTGACTATCCCGGGGAAGTTCGACAGACGCCGTTCGCAAAGAACGCGACGACCAATTTGCGGATGACAGAACTTATCAAAAAGACTGCCGGGATTCAGGGGATTGAGAGAATACGGCTCGGATCGCTGGAACCGGGGATCATTACCGAAGAATTTGTCCGCATGCTATCGCAGATCCCTGCATTCTGTCCGTCGTTCCACCTGTCCATGCAGAGCGGCTGTGACGAGACGCTTGCGCGAATGAGGAGAAAATATACTTCCGGTGATTTTGCGGAAAAAGTAAGTCTGCTCCGTTCCTGTTTTGACCGGCCGGCCATCACGACGGATGTTATTGTGGGATTTCCGGGAGAGACCGAGGAGGAATTTGCAGATACCGCTTCGTTCATACGGGATATCCATTTTTCCAGGATGCATGTTTTTAAATATTCGGTGAGAAAAGGGACGGCTGCAGCGAAAATGGCGGGACAGATCCCGGAGAAAAAGAAACAGGAACGATCCAAAGTGCTGCTTGCCATCGACAGGGAGGAGAGAAGTGCCTATGCCCGCTCATTCCTTTTTGAACCGGTCTCCGTCCTTTTTGAGGAGCGTGTTGTTCTGGACGGAAGAAAGTATATGAAAGGATATACACGCGAATATGTGCCGGTCCTTCTTCATACGGATGAGGACCTTACGAATACGATCAGAGAGGTGATCCCGCTCAATGTCACCGCAGATGGTGAGCTGATCCTGGAATGACATACGGAAGTTTTAATTCTTTACTATTAAACAGATTGAGTGTAAAATGCATATATATGTAAATTGCGTTACTATGCCCGAGGGGTGAGATGTAAGAGAGGTTACGTTATGGCAGATTTAGGAAATACACAATATTTTAAAGTGAAATCCGGACCGGAGATCCACGTGAAGGATGTTCTGAATGTGGTTTATAACGCAATGGCGGAAAAAGGCTACAATCCTGTCAATCAGATCGTGGGTTACATCATGTCCGGAGACCCTACTTATATTACCAGCTATAAAAATGCGAGAAGTATGATCATGAAAGTCGAGAGGGATGAGCTGGTCGAGGAACTCCTCAGAGCTTATATCAGGAATCGTTCCTGGCAGGATCCGGAGGAATAATGAGGATCCTCGGACTTGATTACGGGTCAAAGACAGTCGGAGTGGCTGTCTCTGATCTGTTGGGGATTACTGCGCAGAGACTTGAAATTATACGACGTCCCAAGGAGAATCATCTGCGTCAGACGTTTCGCCGAATTGAGGAAATTGCGGAGGAATATCAGATCGAGTCGGTCGTATTGGGATATCCGCTCAATATGGATGATACGGTAGGGGACAGGGCGGAGAAGACTCTCGCGTTCAGGCAGGAGCTCGAAAAACGTCTGAACGTCCCTGTTTTTCTTGTTGATGAAAGACTGACGACTGTTGAGGCGGATGAGATCATGGAAGAATGCGGGATACCCCGCAAGGACTTTAAAAAATATGTGGATATGATTGCTGCGGAAATTATTCTGCAGGATTATCTGAACATGAAATGAATACCATATTTCGTCGGGCAGTGTTGTTTCGGATATATCGGATACGACTGCCTGGCGGTCACCAGGCAGATTCATGGTGGTTCCTGTAGCAGCGAAGAGAGGAAATCACTGCAGCAGGATACATCATGAAAGGATTGTTTCGGCCAGATGTCAGGCAGCTGATTTGAGAAATCTGACGGGCGTGAAAACAGATTTCGTACGTTTACCGGAGGTTATAATGAAAGTCGAATCAATTACCTTTAAAGATGAGAACAATAATGATCAGGAATTTTACGTTGTGGAGCAGACGCGTGTGAACGGGATTAATTATCTTCTGGTCGCGGATACACCGGAAGGAGATGCGGAAGCTCTGATTCTGAAAGAAATATCCGAAGAGAGCGCTGCGGAGGCGGAATATGTCCCGGTGGAAGACCATGCTCAGTTAGAGGCGCTCATGAAATTATTTACGGAATTACTTGAGGACGACGTTGAAATTCAGCTTTGAACGAAACGGAGGACATATTGAGTAATCAGGAAAACAGAATAGAAAGCAGAGAATTATCAGAGTCGTCAGGCAGGGACAGAACAGCACATAAAAGTGCGGACGAATTAAAAATTATTCCTCTCGGAGGACTTGAGAGAATCGGAATGAACATCACAGCCTTTGAGTACCGTGACAGCATCGTCGTGGTGGACTGTGGAATGGCATTCCCGGAGGACGATATGCTCGGCATAGACTTTGTGCTTCCGGATACGACCTATCTGGAAGAAAATTACAGCAAAGTCAAGGGCTTTGTGATCACACATGGGCATGAGGACCATATCGGTGCTATCCCGTATGTGTTCCGCAAGATCAATGTTCCTATTTATACGACAAAACTGACGATGGCCCTGATCGAGAATAAGCTCGAAGAACATGGTATGATGCAGACTGTGCCCCGCAGGATCGTAGAGTTCGGAGATACGATTACATTCGGCGATATTAAAGTCGAATTTATCAAAACGAACCACTCTATTCAGGATGCTGCGGCACTGGCTATCTACACGCCTGCGGGAACTGTCGTACATACAGGCGACTTTAAGGTCGATTATACTCCGGTCTTCGGAGATGCAATCGACCTGCAGCGTTTTGCGGAGCTCGGACGAAACGGTGTTCTGGCGCTGATGTGTGATTCGACAAATGCCGAGCGGCCGGGACATACGATGTCGGAGAAGACGGTCGGAGCTACATTTGACAGAATTTTTTCCGAGCACATTAACTCAAGACTGATCATCGCTACGTTCGCGTCAAATATCGACCGCGTCCAGCAGATCATTAATTCCGCTTCCAAGTACGGACGGAAAGTCTGTCTGGAAGGTCGTTCGATGGTAAGCGTGATCGGAACAGCCATTAAAATCGGATATGTTGACGTACCGGATGGAACACTGGTAACACTGGACGAGCTGCGCAATTATCCGCCGGAGAAAATTGTGCTTGTCACAACGGGCAGTCAGGGAGAATCGATGGCTGCGCTTTCCCGTATGGCAGCTAACCTTCATAAGAAAGTGAAAATCATGCCGGGTGATGTGATCGTCTTTTCATCACATCCGATTCCGGGGAACGAGAAGGCTGTTTCGAATGTTATAAATGAACTGGCTGAAATCGGTGCCACCGTTCTCTTTGAGGACGCTCATGTTTCCGGCCATGCTTGTCAGGAAGACATTAAGCTTATTTATTCACTCGTTCAGCCGAAGTACGCGATTCCGGTGCATGGAGAGATGCGGCATCTTCGCGCTCAGGCGGCGGTTGCCGAATCGCTGGGTATCTCCAAAGATAATATTTTTATTCTCCATTCGGGTGATGTCCTTGAAGTCAGCGAGGAACATGCCAGAATAATCGGGAAAGTTCAGACCGGAACAATTCTTGTGGACGGTCTGGGTGTCGGAGATGTGGGGAATATTGTCATCAGAGACAGGCAGAGATTGTCGGAAGACGGTATTATAGTTGTCGTTCTCACGCTGGAGCAGTATACGAACCGGCTGCTTGCCGGACCGGATCTGGTTTCCCGTGGATTTGTCTATGTGAGAGAGTCGGAAGACCTTCTTGAAGAGGCAACGAGGACAGTTGAAGATGCGGTATGGCGGTGCCTTGACCGGAAGGTGACGGACTGGGCCAAGATCAAGACGGAGATCAAGGATGATCTCAGCGGATTTGTCTGGAAAAGGACTCAGCGCCGGCCGATGATTCTTCCGATCATTATGGAAGCCTGTCCGTAATTGGGGGAAAATACATATTGGTAACCCCCTCCGAAGATGGAGGACATCTTAAAATGAGCAGTATTGAAAAAAGCATACAGGAACTGATAACAAGCATAAAAAACGGGGCGGCTTATAAACAATTCCGAAAGTGTGAAAAAGCGCTGGAAAAGTATCCGGGACTGACAGAAAAACTTGATCGGCTTCGGGGGGATATTTACCGGATGTATTATGAATCGGAGAACGAAGACCTGCTGGACAGCACGGAGGAGCTTCAGAAAATCTATCAGGAAATGCATAAAATCCCGGAAGTAAATGCATATCTTGACGCTGAGACAGAACTTTGTATGCAGATAAGATCGGTCTACAGATGTCTTGTTGATGAAATCGGGATCAGGCTTCCTGTTCTGTAAAGGAACAGGGGCAGGAAAAGTCAGTGATGACATGTGAATCGGAAAGAGGAGCGTATGGCAGCTAAAAAGAATAAAGATGTAGGATATAAGGTGACTGTAATGGGCGCGAGAGGAATCATTAAACTTCTTCTGGTTGCGCTCGTCATTATTTTCTTTATTTTCCTGGCCAGGACTTCCTATATTTTCGGCTTTTCCATTTTTAACGAGACCCCGGTGAATTCGGAATCCCCCACAGAGATGCTTGTTGAGATTCCGAAAGAGACATCTACTTTAGAAATAGCCGGCACATTGGAAGAAAACGGTCTCATTGAGAACCGGTTCATTTTCCTGATCCAGGAACGTTTCTCTGCTTACCACGGCAAGCTCGAGCCGGGCAGATATTATCTGAATACGGGGATGACTCCTTCTCAGATCATCAAGATCCTCGCGCGCCAGGACACGGAGAATCAGCCGGAACAGGAAGATGAAAGCACAGGCACAGATTCATCGGAATCGAAAGGATAGTATGACAGAGGCGGAGAGAATGAAGATCTTTCTCGCATCGCTGGATCCCGGAAACTCGGTATTCCTGAATGCGCTTGAGGACAAGGCCCGCAGGGAATATATTCCGATCATTCGTCATGAGACGCAAAGCGTTCTCAGAGTGCTTCTTACACAGACAAGACCCGCGGAAATTCTGGAGGTAGGAACTGCCATCGGATTTTCCGCGATTCTTATGTG
>AUXO016666688.1_pt1 | contig 14138 bp, 10 predicted proteins | sample 768731 | NCBI WGS metagenome assembly AUXO01 (sample SAMN02715735, study PRJNA202380) | gut metagenome | biome: sheep rumen | host: Ovis aries | place: New Zealand: Palmerston North | reverse complement strand
TCTGCAAGTAAATTATGATATTCAGTTAAATTTGGTTTATCGTATAAGTCTTCTGCCAAAAGAACCTTAGTATTTATGTGATATGCCTTATCACTATAATAAGATTCACACCAATATGAATCCCATGAACCATCAAAACCATATTTATTAAATAAGTATTCTTTTCTTTCATCACTAAATGACGAACCATAGCCTTGTAATGGCTTACCATTTTCATCAGTTATTATATTACCATCTAAGTCAATAACAGTACCATCATAATATTCACCACACATATTATTCGCAAACTTTTCCCTGATATCTTTATATGCATTAAGTCTTTTTCTTTTATCTTCTCTCTCTAATACAGGCTGCATTCTTTCTACTGTTTTATTAATCATTAGTGTAGTATATGCATTAATAATATATAGTTCTGTATCTGACATTTTATCATATACAGAAGTTTTTGAACTTGTATTATCAAATATTGAATTTATATTTAATTCAGATAGTTTCGATTTTAATGAATTTTCTCTGTTATCTAATATATCAATTACATCTGAACTTATTATGCCATCATTATTGTGTTGATTATCTAAATCATATTTCTGCCAAGTACCACTTCCCCAATTCAAAATATTTGATTCATGTCTTGCCAAAAATGCTTTCTGTCTTTCTCCTCTATCTTTTTCTGGCACTGACAAATCATTCATAAATCTTATTGATATATCTCTTTTATATATATCGGCATATTTTGCTTGTTTTTCTTTATCATTGTATATTTCCCAATCTTTTTCAGTTGCTTCACCAAAGATGACATTGTAACTTGCTTCTGCAAATATTGCTTCACTATACACATCAACCAACTCTATAAATTCTTTTTGATCTTTACGATTTTCATAAAATCCAAGCTCCGCTTCACTCAATTCAATATCAGACGCTATTTTGTAAGCTACAGTAGTAGAAAGGTTTTGATTCGAATTTACTAAGCTAGTTATTAAATCAATCTGTTCTCTTACTTCTTTGGTTTGCTTTCTATCATCATCAAGAATAATCTCATCAATTTCTATATCATTAAATTTTCCCGCTTTTACTTTTAATTGGTCTCTTAATCTTTGAGTTTCTTCATCACCTATTTCTTTAGCTTTTTGCTCCAACTCTTTATCAGTCCAATTTAAATCTGCAGCAAATTCTCCCATATATGTCAAATAATTTGCTGTTTCATAATAAGAATAATCAGGACTTAATTCTTGAAGACTAGATCTTAATTCTTTTAATCTTTGAGCGTAGCTTTTGATTAAACCTCCAGCTCCACCACTAGAAGAAACACTATATAGTTCTTTTATGTCTTCTTTATAGTTTTCAATAAAAGATATATCACAATCCAATTCTAAATCTTTTAATATATCAAATTCAATAACCGCATTACTTATTTCAAGCGGCGCAACATCCATTCCTGATAATAATTCAATTACCATACGCAAAAATCCATAATTAATATCAATCTTTGCTTGTGAAACAGCATTATATGCATCATTTAATTGTGAATATTCAACACTTTCATCAATATCCAAAAGACCAAGCATTTGCATCTGTTTAGTTAACTCTTCACGAGCTTGCTTCATTTCTTCTGTAATTACTGGTTCAGGATTATTCTTGCGTTTTTTTGCTTCCTGCTCTTGTTTTTGTGATTCTTCTTCTCCTAACAAAGCTTTAATAAGATTTTGATATTTTTCTTCTTCTAGCGCATAATCTTTTAATGCTTCTTCTTTTGACAAAAACTGCTTTTTATCGATTGCTTTTTCATTTAATATTATGTATTCATATTGCCCGTTTTTTTCATAAGCAATAATATCATATCCTTCTTCTTTTTTTTGATTAATCAATTCTTCAGTAATTTCTTCACTTATATTGCACACTTTAGCATCTTTAGATAAAGTCATTTTTACTATTCCTTTATCTTCCCCTATACTTTCAGTCAAATCCTTATAATTATTTACTGAGTATGCTTTTTCATTTATATTTCCTAGATCATAATTATCTTTATCATCTATGTAGTATAGATTAATTTCATTCATACCAAAAAAATCATCGCCTAGAAGTGATGTTAAATAATCATCGTCTAAATTATTATTATCATCCATACTTATCTCCACATAAATAAAATATTATTTTTAAATAACGGGTTGCTTTGTTTTAAATCATTTATTATTTGCTTGGCAATTATCCAACAAATTTTCAAAGCGATTTTGTTCTCTTCTTAGTTTTCTTATTCTTTCATTTAATTCTTCTATTTTTTCATTTATAGCATTTATTAGTGTATTAAAAGAGTTTTCATATTCTGATAATTTTTTGGTTCTTTCAGAAAACTCTCCCTTATCATAAGATTCTCCATTTATTTGTACGCTTTTTAAGTATTTTGCTACAACGCTTAATTTATCACAAAAATCTGAATTTTTTTGTATTATTTCCTTAATCTTAGGACGTATGCTATCAGCTTTTTCTATTTTTTTATTTATTGCTTCTATTTCTGATTTAATTGAACTAATTTTAGAACTATAATATGCTTGTTGCTCTGTAATATCTATCATAAAAAAAATATCCTTTCTTTTTATATTATTAACTCTCATACACAAATAGTGACAATATTGTTTAAATAGTTATTTGAGTATTAACATCCCCTATATTTCTACTATATAAATTAATTATATCATTATTGGATGTTACTGTCCATAATTAATTAAAAAGCACAACAATTTGTACCTCTACATTTTTATTATAATTATTATTTAATACAATATATAATTTTAAATACAATAAAATTAATGCTTTTTTAATTTAATATTTTTATATAATTTCAAATTTTTTTGTTTTATTTTAATGAAAACTATCTATCTTAGTATCATAATCTGTACTACTTCTAATAAACTATATTGAATTTAAAAAAGAGCATTTCTGCTCTCTTCTTCATAACTACATTCCGTAATTTTGTAAGGCTGTTGTAATACTTTGAGAAACTTCAGCAAGTAAATTCTTGTAAGTTGGTGCTTTTGAGACGAATTCATCAAATGATTGTTTTGCTTCATCTCTCCTTGGTCCCATTGTCCAATTACTCATAATTTCATCAAAATATCTCTTAACATCTGTAATGAATCCATCCATTCCTGTATTTGCAGCATCAACTTTATTTTTTCCATTAACTGCATCTTGAGTAATATTTACAGTATCTCTTGAATCACTATATTCAGGCATTACTGTATCTGGAGCATCTTCTTTTATCTTCATTAATTCTTCTAAATTATTTGCGCCATTAGCTCTTTGAATTGCTCTATAATCAGCTGCAATCTTACTAGTTTCAACTGTTAATGATGATAAAAGATTTTTAATCTTAACAACTGCATTATAAACAGTAACTACATTATTGATTTGAGTCCCTGCATCCATTCCTTGCCAAGAATTCTTTAATGCTTCAATTCCCTCTCTTAAATTTTTTGCAATGCTTGCAGCACTTGTATCATTAGTTCCAATAACAACCTTATTATATAGTTCTATAGAACTAGTGTACAAATTAGCAACGCTGTTAACTTTATGATTCATTTATCTTACCCTCCTATCATAAATTTATCATACAACTAAATTATAACAATTTTATACTGCTTTGTCTACTTATTTTACACAAAAGGTATACACTTTTATGTTTTACTCTTCATTAATAGTTTTAATTACTGTAGGCATTCCATTTTTTACTACAACAGCATAATCATCATCAATTGCATTTATTCCACTAGGCTGAATACTTATTTTAATTGTGTATTGGCTTCCAATGCCTTTTCCAACCCATATACCATCATTATTATTTATATTGTTTTTATACCATTCTTCATATTCATATTTTTTAAATGATGATGGTATATCTATAAATACAAATGTTAATTTTAGTACTTCTCTTTGATTATCTAATATTTCCTTAAATATAGTCTTATGCTCTTCATCAAGTTTATTATAGAATTTATCAAAACCAACTATAACTGCCAAATTATTCTTAATTTCAGACAAACTTTTTATATTCATATTATTAGAAATTAATATATCTTGAAGTTTTTTATCATATGAACTTAGTAAATTTATAAATTCATTATAACTATTGTTGACATATGTCACATTATAATCAAATTTTTCAAAATAATTACTAGCATCTACACACATTGTATTAAAAGTAGTATTACTTGCTAAAGTATTAATAAAGTTATTTACGAATTTTGATATATTATCCATATCACTTGAAGATATCAAATTTACAACATTCTTTTTAAAATCATATAGTTGTGCATTCAATGTTTCTTTTGTAAGTCCAATAGGGACAGTATCAATACCTAAGTATTTTTGAGAAAATAATGATATTTTTACTTTTTCTGGCATTACTGGAATTTTTCTTGCTCTATTAATACCTTTTTCATTTAATGAAGCAATTAGTTCTTTTGCTTTCAAATAAGCATTTTCTTTATCTATAATAGCAGTTTGAAATTCTACTACATGATCAAGTTTAACTAATCCTCGTCCAACAAATGCAGAAGGTATTATTCCATTTGTTTTACCAAGTATATCTTTATAATCACTTTCATTCTTCATTTGTAAGCATATTGTTTGTTTACAACTTTGAGATATTCTATATTTTACTGAAGTTTGACTGGTTGCAGTTATGACAAAATTAATACCATACTTAGTTCCTTCTCTAATTATAGGAGTAATTGTTTCTAAATAATCAGGATATAGTTCATTTAAGGCATCAATTGCATTTATTACCACTATAATATTTGGTATTTTTTCGCCACTACTTCTAATATAATCATCATAATTACCATTAAATGAACTAAATATTTTTTTACGCTTATTCATCTCACTAAATAACATTTTAGCAAGGTTTTCTAATTTTTCATCTTCACCATTTATGATAGAATTACCAACTTGTGGTGCTGACTCATAATTTTGTAACAATTCTGCGCCAAAATCAACCAAATACATATTCAATTCACTTGTATCATATATCATTAGTGAGGAATATACAAATGTACTTAGTAGTTCATCTTTTCCAGATTCATTTGTTCCATAAATAATTGCATTACCTTGTTCACCAATAGGTAAAGTTAATAATCCTTGAGATTGATTATAAGGGTCATCATATTCACCAATTATTGGATTAATATTAAATGGCTGTTTAATATAATTATATTTTTTATATAAAGCATCCACCACAATAGTATCACTTAATCTATCCAACCATAAAGGATTTATTTTAAAATTAGACTCACCACTTATATCTATCAAATATTTTACTATATTAGTAAGTTCCTCACCTTGAGATACTAGATTTTTTCTAGATATTGTATTGTAAATAGTTTTTTTGACAGAACCTATATTATCTATAAAATACATATTTTTATCGGTGATTTTTTTAAATTCTTTATTTGGATAGTACTGCGCTCCTGCCCATGCTGCTTGACCTAAAGCAAAGTATTCATTATAGCCAACTAACAAATAAAATCTACCAACATTCTTAAGTTCGGCGGCAGCATCAGATTTTATCATTTCCATACTATCTGATCTATCTTGAACTTTTAAACATATTTTAAATTTAGCATTTGACCATATTTGTGCATCAACTACTCCACTAGGCTTTTGTGTCGCAAGAATTAAATGGACTCCTAAAGAACGACCTATACGAGCTGTAGAAATTAAATCTTCCATAAAATCTGGTTGTTGATCTTTTAATTCGGCAAATTCATCACACACAATTATTAAATGAGAAATTGGTTCATTTATTATACCTTCTCTATATAATTTTTGATATTTATATATATCAATAGTACTTTCACCCAGTTTATCTCTTACTTCATTAAATTTTTCTTGTCTTCTTCTTAACTCACTTTGAATACTTGAAAGTGCTCTATTAATTTCTGTTTTATCCAAGTTAGTAATTGTACCAACTATATGAGGAAGTTTTTGACCAGTTTCACTGTTAACAAATGCTCCTGCAAGGCCTCCACCTTTATAGTCTATCAAGACAAATGACACCTCTTCGGGGCTATAATTAATAGCCATTGAAAGTATGTATGTAATAATAAATTCTGATTTACCACTACCTGTCATTCCAGCTATTAAGCCATGAGGTCCATGTTGCTTTTCATGTAAGTCTATAATAAATGGGTCCCCATTTTCATTAACACCAATCTCTGTTTTTAATGTTTTAACTGGATCATTATTCTTCCACCTATTCAAAACATTTAATTGCTCAATTTGGCCAACACTAAATAGTTCAAGGAATGTTACCGAACTTGGCAATTGCTTTTGAGCTGTATCTATAAATAATGGCAAATTAGATAATGTTTTTACAACTAGATCCATATCATATGAAGTATTTATTTCATCATTAAATCTTATTTGAAGATTATTTTCGCTATTTAATACTACTGATGCAGTATCACCGATAGTAATGAATTTAGATACTTCACTAGGTATTTTAGAAAGTCTTTCTTCAACAACTATAACACTATATCCTAAATTTCTCTTTGTCTCTAATACATCACTTACAATATCAATTTTTCTTGCTAGTTTTATATCATCAACTAATATCAAATAATATGATGCATATCTAGAATAATCATTTGTATCGGTAGACTCTTTTGTATTTTCTACTCTATTTCTAAATCTAGGTGATAAATAATCGGAAATTTCTTGCATTTCTTCAGTGGTTGTTGCAAAAAATCTTATAGATTTATCATTTGAAAAGCAATATGGTGATTCTTTTAGATATTTCCATCTTTTTTCATTCTTTTTGTTTGTAAACACCACTATTTTTAAATCCTGATAGCTATGGAAATCCATAAGTTGTAAGAATACATTATTTAAAAAATCAATATATTTTGGATATACTCCATTTACTGCTGTTAAATAGTTTTCGGCAAAAGAATAACCAATTGGTACGTTAGATAATGTTTTATATTCATTAATTAAACCTTCTAACATTTGCTTAAGATTATCATCTTCCATTGTAAATTCTTCTTGAGCATAATTAATATTTGCATCAAATGGTTCATTACCTATTCCTATTCTTACATTTAAAAAATCCCCTTGATCTAATTTTCTTTGCCATAATGTACGTCTTTTATTAATAATAGAATCATAACATACATCTGTAGAAACAAGATTTTCATCTATAGTCTTTTTCTGACTTTCAAATTCACGCATTATCTCATTTCTCTTAGTACCTAAATATTGTCTATATTTCTGCTGCCTGTTTTCTTCTCTTTTAATTCGCTGTCTCTTTTCATATTCTCTAGTAACAAATGGCCAGACAAACATACTAAATATCATTGCGATACATATTATTAATGTTGGTAAAGATTGCTTTACTGTTTTTTCACCTGATGATATAGCTTGTAATGCTGTGGCAAGTGTTACCATAGAAGATGCTGCCATTGTTATCATTGGCGCAAGCGTCATAATAAGAGGAGTTTCTGGTACAACCTCTTTTGTAGGAGGAGAATCAATTCTAATATTTGGTCTTTCACTAATTCTTCTCATACGAGGACTTCTTAAAAAATAATCATCGTCTCCATACAAATCTTTATTTTGTATTTCTTCATCAGTTACTGCTTCACTATTATCAAACGTCTTTTTATTTAAAGCTGTACTAATAGTTGTTGGAGCATTCATAAAGATGATGTTTTTTGCTACTACTAATTTAAAACCAAATGAATTGATAACATCACCATTTTTAAGTTTTTTTTCACCATCTTTTATTATTTCGTTATTACAATATACTAATGCTCCATTTTCCACTTTAATTTTCCACTCATTGTTTTCACATTGTAAACTATATTGATTGTCTAAAAAATATTGTATGTTAACAACAATATTATTTCCGGCTGCTTTGCCAACTTTTATATTTGGAATTCCCATTACATCATAAGCTTCAAATGTATCATCATTTATATTATTTGCATATAAAACATATTTTTTATTATTCTTTTCTATAATGTAATATGATTTGTATCTTAATTCACAGTTTTCATCACTGTTTTGTAATATTTTTACATTTTCATTTCCGCTGATAATCCACGCGTTATTTTCACCCTTAATATTTATTAAGTTATTTCCATTATTATCAGTCATCCAAAAATCACCAATTTTTTTAAATGGCAATTCAAAAGTAATTATATTTTCGTCATCAAATAAATATACGTACATATCACACTATCCCCTTAATACTATATCAACACCAATTTAGTTCCATTTCTTATATCACTATCAATAACTAAAGTATTATTTTTATATGGAACTCCTGTTTCAACATTTACTATTACATTATTTTTTTCAGAGTTAATAGAGTCAAACATTGTTATATTCAAAAGTTTAGATATATTTCCAATCTTTTCATTTACAGGTACAAATACTTCATAATTTTTACCCAAAGATAAAATATAAAGATTAACAAGAACTTTATTATCTAACATATGTTTTCACCTACTATTCTATAATAAATTATATCATAGATATTTATAAAAAAATAGTATAAATAAAAAATACTAGTTACCACTAGTATTTTCTTTAGTTCATAAAATCATATAACCATATTTTTCCCTCAAAATTTTATCAGTTTCTTCTAACCAAAAATTAATTTCCGGATTATTTGATAGTTTAGGAAGTGTCGCAATGCGATTTTTTAAAGAATCTATTATAGTTTTTACATCTAAATTAAATGGTGCTATATTTTTCTTTTCGTTTTCAAGTTGAGAAAATATATAGCCCATACATAAGTTAGAATCTTCTGTATCACTTACAATACTTGCAAATTTATTAAGTGAGCTAAATAGCATTTTATCTACAGGAATATTTGGATGATTTCTATAATAATTGTATATTTCTTCCAAGATAATATTGTAATTATGCATAGCTTCAGGATTCGCTTTAATACCATAATGCATCGCTCCCATAATCATCAATAAAAACTTCATAGTTTTTCCTTCTAGATAAGATTTAACTGATTCTTCTACAATAACGCTTGCTTTTTTTCTTAAATCTTCGTAATTCATTTTACCTCCTATTTTCTTTCAATAATATATCTAATTGGATCCTCTGCTCCACTACTAAAATCTTTTATAAATCTATATATTGGATTTCCACGGCTATCAGTACCTATTTTATTCAAATGTTTAGAAATGTCAATACCTCTCATTACAGTTTCGGTTCCGCCAGATAATAAATGTCCATCTGGAACGGCATATGAAATATAGTATGAGCCATTATTTATAGATGGCATAGAAATGTATGAACTATTAAGCGGAATCTCAACTGAAATCTGATAAACACCATTAGAATTTAGTGGAACTCCACTTAGAACTTCTTGTCCAAATTTCTCATATGAATCGATTACAAGTTTTCCTCCATCCATATGACAACAATCAGGAAATTTTTCGGCCAATTCTTTAGGTGAAGTTATTGCAACATAAGCTCCTCCCGTACCGCCTTCAAAATCAACTCCTCTAACAGGACCAACACTACCAAATCTTTCTAGATTTTTTGCACCAGGAGTTGCATCTTGAAATGTTGTACCCTTAATAGTTGGTTGAGTCTTTTCTATGTAGTCTGCCAACTCTTCCATAGAACTAATTCCACTTGTATCATATCCACTTTTACTAAGCAATTCCATAGTATACTCATACAATTGCTTATCACTCTGTATATCATCCGCTCTTGGAAATAGTGCAGTTTTATCAACTCCATTAATAAACACTTTTCGAGTTCCAACTGGCTTTTTTCCACTTTTAGCATCACAAATTGTTTCCAGCACATCATCTTGAGTAAGTAGTTTTCCATTTCTGGCAAATGCTCCATTTTTAACTCCAATATCAATTCGGCCCATTACTTCACGGCTAGATTTAAATTCTTCATCTAAAGTTGCAAACCAAACTGCATCCTTCTTTCTTAATTCATCAATTATCTCATTTTTTTCGCTTTGTGACAAAGCAGTAAACTGGTCTGGTTTTATTCCGTATTTTTCAAATTTACCGGCCATTATATTTTCTTCATTAATACTCCAATTACTATTTCCTGATGCAGAATTTTCAACCATACTCATATATCTTTTTATTGTGTCTTCACTATATCCATGCCTAATACCATTTTCAATAAATTCATTCTCATGTATTTCCCACGCACGAGCATAATCTCCAATATCTGCATATCCATGAACATATCTATCTAAAGCTTTTGTATCTACCACACTGCCATTAGCGTAAATGAATTTGCCATCTCCTAAATCTTTAACAATACCGTCTGCATCTATGCCAGACACATGTTCAACATTCTCTGCTCCAAATACAGAAGTCATTTCTTCTTGGAATAATGCTGATTTTTGTGATTGAAGTTTTCTAACTGTATCATAATCGCCTAAATCCATTGCTTTTGCTATTTCATCATCAATTTCATCTATAGGATTGATTACTACAATATCTCCTGGGTTTTCTGGAATGGCAACCACAGGGGCTGCACCTCCAGTTTTAACAATTTCACCATTAGCATCAATACTAGTTCCTGATGGTTTATTAACATCTGCTAACCTTAATTTGCTATCTAGTTTCCATTGAGTAGCATAATTGCCAACTAAAGTTAATCCTGCATCTAGTGCAAATTCCCCTATTCCAGCTTTCCAATCACCAGTTTCAATACCTGTAGCCGCATATCTACAGCCTGCGCCCGCTAACTCTATTGCAGTATCCCCATTTACAAGGGTTTTTACTGCCACCCTAGCTACTTTGGGAGATTTTGCTAATGCTGTATCCAATTTAGTTGCAAATTTACTCATTTCATTAGCACCAACTGGCTGATTGCCGAAAGCACTTGCTAGTCCACGTCCCATTTTGGCATAACCTACACTTTGTACTGCTTTTGCACCACCATTAAGAGTGGCCAATGCAACTCCTTTGAGATTTCTATTTGTATAATTTCCATCTTCATCAACTATATTAAATTGTCTTTCTCCACCTTCTCCAAGACCCTCCAAGAATCCAAATCCTGCTGCAGCAGCGTATCCGCCAACTCCTGCGGTAAATGCACCAATAACTACGCAAACAGCTGTTTCTGTCAGCTTAACTCCAGCATTTTTAAACAAATTGGCCCCAGCACTATCATATTTTAACAAGGAATTATCATTTATTATTTGCCCTACTTTAGTATTTTCATAAAACACTTTTTCAACATCCCCCACCATGTCTTCAGCAACGTAGGCCATTGTATTATCCCATGCTTGGTCAAGTGTATCTGTCCCAAAAATGGCATCACCGGCAATCAAAAATGGTGAAGTTATTGCAGTTTTAAGCATAACCGTACCATCATTTAAATATTCTAAGACTTTTGCTCCTCCAGCGAGTAATTTCTCATTGATAACACAAAATGTGGCACCAGTAGATTTAAAAGCAACTTTAGTATTTTCCCATGCTTCAGAAAAATCACCTTCATATAAATTTGAAAAAACTTCACCCCAGTTATCACCCATTTGCTTAAATGAATTGCACACTTGCTCCCATCCTGTATATTCAAGATATCCTGATTTCTTCAATTCTGGAGCAACATCTCTTAATTTTCTTTTAATATCGTATCTTTGTTTCTGTAATTCTTCAATTTCTGCTTCTAATGCTTTCCTACGCTCCGCTCCTTGCATACCTTCATTTATAGCAGCAACACGTTCAGTTTCTAATTTCCTTATTTCTGTTTCAAGATCAGTTACCTGACTTTCCATGTCTCTATATTTTAAATATTTCTCATACAAATCTAAATTACTTTTCTCTTTCATTTGATTGATTGCAAACAATTCAATTTCATTCAAATTCATAAGGCTAGATGCTCTAGAAAGCACACCATTTTGAGAAAGCTTTGCCTGTGCGCCTCTATATATATCCGCCATATAGTTCCAATAAAGTTGCTGATCAGTTTCACTTTCCAAATCACCAAATTGAAGCAAATTATTTAGATTAATTTGAGCATCTATACTTTCAAATATTGAAGAATTTGTAGAGGAAATTCTTGATAAAATATCTTTTGTATTACCCATTCGAGTTGATAATTCATTTAATGTATTTAACGTTTCCTTTGCGCAAGTTTTAATTGCATCAAAACTATAGCCTAATTTAGCAACTAGACTACTATCAATAGATTTACTATTAATTGAATTATTAAACTCATTTGCAGATTCAATAGCACTATTAACAAATTTTAAACTATAGTAAAAACTTTCTGGATTAATATTTAATCCATCTGCATTACTGTTACCTGCTAAATGTTCAGTACCAGATGTATTCACATTTCCTCCTAGTATGATTAATATTTTATTAACCTACATATTATTTATACTTATTGCCTCATATAATTTTTCTTTGAATGCTTTTTCCTCTTCAGAATCATATCCTCTATAAATGATTTGATCTATTTGATCATGATTAAATAGACCATTTTCTTTTGATGACATTATTCCTTCTGGATATAAACATCCACTATAGTCATATATTTGACTTTGACCTACTGCACTCACATAAAATCCTGTTATCATTAATTTCTTTTTTCCGCCTTTTAATAAAACTACTGTTCCAATAGGCAAATAATCTTTTTTCATATTATCCTTCTTTCTTAATCAAGCAGTATAGAATCTGCTTTCCTTGTGGGAGATGGCGATGTTGACTGACTATTATTTTCAAAACCCACCTCGTTATTGTTCTTTTTTGCAGCTTCTTGTTGTATTTCTATTAGTAACTGTCTTTTGAGTTCTTCCGCATTAGCTTTAATAGTACTCATTGCCGCATATATTTCAGAATAATTTTTTAAGCACTCTTGAAGTTTTCCCTCATCATATTTTTTGCCAGACATTTCATTTCCTTCTAATTGCTTATCAGCGGCATCAATATAATTAATAACATCACTAACAGAACCACATAATGTACCCATATCACTTGAAATAGATTTTAATTGTGAAACCATTTGTTGTTTTGTCATATACTCTTATCTCCTACTATACATTTCAATTATAACACACTTATTATTAAAAAAAATAGTATTTAATATACTATTTTAATTTTCTTTTATTGTAATTAATCCTTTATCTACTTCTTCTAAAGCTCTTCCTATTTCTTTTTTTGAAACATATTCCTCTTCTGGCATTTGAAAATGCTTATGTTCTTTCATTACTTTTGCTCTATCTGCAGCAATATGCACTAGTTTATACTTAGAATCAACTATATTTAATAGTTTATCTATTGAAGGATATATCATTATTTATCCACCTCTCTCTACAATAATAATATAACCAATTTAAAAAAACTATACAACAAATGTACAGCTTTTTTGACATACTATTTACAAATTTTTCTAAGAGCCTCTAATATAACTACCATAGCCCATGTATCCTGCTTACAATATACTCTTAAGGCTTTTTTTGCTTTATTTAAATCAAATTCATTCATAGTATCATACTGTGAATAAGTCACAAGCGCTTCTGTTCCATTTTTAACCTCTAGATTAGCATATGTTAAATCTGATAAAACTGGTAATGTCTTTTTAATGGAATAACTTCCAGATTGATTTTTATGATAAAAATTAACTAATTTACTTCTATCATCATCAAATCCCAAATCTTTATATAACTCGGTGTTTGTCCTAATTACATATAACAAGTCAGTTGAATTTTCTCTTATTTTTAATAGTCTTTCCCTATATTCTGGAAACACTTCTGCAAGTTCCTTAATTCTACTTCTTTCAAAATTAACATTTTGAGCGAGCATTGTTCCATTTTCTCCATCTATTCTACTAACAAGTTCTTTAACTAAGTTTTCACGTTCATCATCTAATGTCTCAGCAAGAAAAACATAATTATCTTTATCATTATCACATTTTCCAGGTTCTCTTTCTATATGTAAACTAAATTCAAAGCATGATTGTGTATATGGTCTTTCACCTCTAAATCGTGGCATTGGACATGGTAATGTCTCAAAATCCAAATGATATATTGGATATTTTAAAGTACCTAAATATGCTTTTATTTTTTCTTTGTCGACATATACTTTATCATTATCATAACAATCTCTTTCAATCATCATATTAGGTTTATCTTT
>AUXO011946667.1_pt1 | contig 14138 bp, 10 predicted proteins | sample 768731 | NCBI WGS metagenome assembly AUXO01 (sample SAMN02715735, study PRJNA202380) | gut metagenome | biome: sheep rumen | host: Ovis aries | place: New Zealand: Palmerston North | reverse complement strand
TCATATCAAACACTCCTTTGTATCAAAATTTGCAGTTTTCACCAGACTGCAACTCTGAAGCAGGGCAGGGCAGTTTCACCCGACTGCCAGACCCACTGTCCGCAGACTCACCAGCCAGCGGACATTCATTCCATTTGGTAATTCTCAGCCGTTCACTGGTGGCTGGGAATTTTGTGGTTCTTCCTCCTCTTCCTCTCCGCCGAGGTATGTACTCATCAGCTTAAAGAAGACGAACACAAGAATAATCAGCGGAACAACGAAATACCAGCGCATTTGCAGGAAACGCACCACAAGCCCAAGTTTCGGAATGGCAAGTGATACAGTGCCAATGACACGGTTTTCGTCAATTAAAAAAGAGTCTTCTGCGTTGTTGGCATCACCCTTTGTCCGGAAGCATGTCACGCCTGTTCCCTCATAATTGGGGATTTTTTCGGTGACACGGTGCGTCAGGTAAGCTTCACTGTCGCTGGACGGATTAAAGGTGATAGCATCGCCCACGTTAATTTGTTCAGCCTTGGCAAGCTTGACAATCACCATATCACCAGTTACAAAAGCTGGTTTCATGGAGTCCGTCAAAACCGTGTAATAGCGGTAGCCGAACAGGGACTTTGTGGGGCTTTGGTTCGCTGCGAATAACAATGCACCTATCACAATGGCGATTGACAGAAGATACACAAAAACCTGTCTTACAACCATTAGCACACGATATCCCGACGACGTACTTTCCTCATCTTGATTTGTTTGACTGCTCAAATCAGGCGACACCTCCTCATAATGTCAGGTAAGAACCACTTTTTTCAGCTTATAATACTATCATACAGCATTCTTGTGAAAAAAGCAAGTCTTTTCAGAATTTTAATAAAAAATTGATTAGTTTAAACAATTTTAATGCCATTATTTGTGCAATCTGCCAAAAATCAACCGACTAAAAAAGAATTTGACATACTTTATTCACAAATTATACAAAAAATCAGCGACATCTTAGAACAGGGGGACTATTCGGTAATATCCACATCACCGAACCGGAAACGGATAAAATTTGTTCCCTGATAAGTGAGAGCCCCCCTTTGCTTGAAGGGGATTTCCTTAAACACGGCACGGCTAGTCACAAGGCGGATAGGTTCGCCCTCTTCTGTTTCGAAGACCAGCTCAAAATAGGGGTCATAGATAAATGTACGTCCTGCGCTGTTGACGACTCTCCGCCGTTCGTCCACCTTCTGAACAAGAACAACTGTTTGCGTGACAGGCTTATCACTTTGAAAGCGAACAACGGAGCGGATTCTTTGTTTTCGGGCATTTTCTCTTGCTTTTTTTCCGCTTTTGGTTTTAGGGTCAGGGCGGAATCGTCTTTCGGAGTCTTCTTCATAGAAGAAGCGGAAATAATCACGGATTTCGGGATTTTTCCCGCCCAAAATGACCGCCACTCCCAAAAAAACTGCAACAAAGACAAGAATGAACAGAAATGAGATGAAATAATCAAGCATTCTGTATCATCCTTCCGGATTAAAGCCCATTTGGATTTTGTTGCATAAATCTCCAGCTATCCTCGCACATTGTTTCGAGGGTTTCGTGCGCTTCCCAACCCAGCAATTCCTTGGCACGGCTTGCATTGGCATAAGAAGAAGCAATATCACCGGCTCTTCTGGGGGCAATGCGGTAGGGAATGTCATGACCGCAGGCTTTACTATAAGCTTTCACCATTTCGAGAACAGAAATTCCGTTTCCAGTTCCGAGGTTAATTGGGATAAAGCCCTTGTGTTCCTTAGCATATGCAATTGCACAAACATGACCCTTTGCAAGGTCAACCACATGGATATAATCACGAACGCCTGTTCCGTCTGGGGTGTCATAGTCGTCACCGAAGACAGAGAGTTGCTGTAATTTCCCGACAGCGACCTGACCGATATAGGGGAGGAGGTTGTTCGGAATGCCGTTAGGGTCTTCACCAATCAAACCGCTTTTATGTGCGCCGATGGGATTAAAGTAACGAAGTGCAACAACACGAAATTCAGGGTCAGCGTTGCAGATGTCATGAAGAATCTGTTCAATCATGACTTTGGTATATCCATAGGGATTTGTAGCACTTGTGGGCATATCCTCCACATAGGGAACGGGGTTATTCATGCCGTAAACAGTCGCAGAGGAGGAAAATACAAATGTCTTGCACCCAAATTCACGCATGACCTTTAATAATACAAACGTACCATTCAGGTTGTTTTCGTAATATTCAAGCGGTTTCTCAACAGATTCCCCGACAGCTTTCAGACCGGCAAAATGCACAACTGCATCAATCGGCTGTTCCTCAAAAATTTTTCTGACAGCCGTCTCATCACGCATATCAGCTTTGTAGAAAGTGACCGTTTTTCCTGTGATTTTCTCAATTCTGCGGATGGCTTCTTCTTTGGAGTTGCTGAGGTTATCAAGAACAACAATTTCATAGCCTGCATCAAGAAATTCTACGCAGGTATGACTGCCGATAAACCCAGCACCGCCAGTGACTAAAATTTTTCCCATAGTCTCATGTCTCCTTTTTGATTTTTTATATATCACACCTGACAGGTCAGTACAAGACCGCCAACAGGGCGAATTTTTAAGATATGACAGTGATTTTCACCAAGAACGGCTTCCACCTGTTCTTTGAAAGAATCCAGTTCGTCAAGCGGTACATATGCCTGAACTGTTCCGGCGAAACCTCCGCCATGCACACGCACAGCACCACGACCGCCCAGCAATTCCGTACAAAGTGCAATTGTCAGGGCAACTTCCTGATGTTCAGGTTCTGTATAGGTGCTGATATTTTGCAGGTACTGGAATGATGACGAGCCGGAATCACGAATTTCTTTCAGATACTGTTCAAAATAGCCGTTCTGTAAGGAATGCACCGCACGGATAACACGTTTATCCTCTCTGAAAAAGTGTAGTGCACGCAGGACAGCTCTGTCACCGCAAATTTCACGGATTTGGGGAATTTTCGCCAAGAAGTCAGCTTTTTTGACTTCTGAAAGCAGATTTTTTCCGAAGACGGAAGCAACTTTTTTCATTTCCGCCGGAATGGAAGCATAAGCATCCGTGAGGTCAGAGTGGTCTGCATTGCTGTCGAGGATACAAAGTGCATAGCCCTCTTTTGCAAGGCTGACGGAAGTTTTTTCAATGACAGGCTCATCATCCTTGAAATCAATGGCAATCACACCGCCCACAGAACACGCTAACTGGTCTTCCAGTCCGCAGGGTTTTCCGAAATAGAAATTTTCTGCATACTGCCCAATTTGTGCAATCTGGACAGGAGTAAAAGCCCCCTCAGCAAAAAAGCTGTTGCAGATATTTCCCACAAGTACTTCAAATGATGCCGAAGACGAAAGCCCAGACCCACGCAGTACATTCGAAGTCGTGAATGCATCAAAACCGCTGACCGGATAGCCTAAATCCTCGAAACGTGCAGAAATTCCCCGAAGCAATGCAGAGGAGCTGTTGAACTCGTCCGGCTGAGGGGTCAAATCAGAAAGTTCCACGGAATCCATGAGCATACCCTCTGATTTGAGACGGATTTTTCCGTTGTCTCTCTTGGTGGCGACTGCGATAATGTCAAGGTTGACACTTCCAGCAAGGACGTGACCGCCCTGATGGTCAGTATGGTTTCCGCAAAGTTCCGTTCTTCCCGCAGAAGAAAACAGCATAATTTCACCGTCTGTTCCGAATTCCTGCCCGAACATTTTCACAGCATCCACAAAACGCTGACGATAGGGAGCAAGCTCATCCTGATTGCAGACATACATTTTTTGCAAACATTCATCATATGCACCGTCAAGCAGTGCCTGAATTGTCTCTTTTTGATTCATGATATGAACTCCTTGTTTCATCGATACTAAAAATATCCTATATAATAAGTATAGGCTGTCTGAAAGATTTTTGCAAGCCTTTTTTGCAAATTTTTTTGACTTTCAGAGCATTTCAGCATTTCCGCCAAAAAAATACAACAATCACGAAATACTTCTTGTTTTTTGGTACATAGAATACAGAACAAATTTCAGCAAAAATATTGACCTTTCCGGAATTTTGTGGTATAATGTCAGTAATGAGACCGATTTTTTCAAAAAGGGAGGTGAATGTGATGGGATTTGTTGTTGAAAATGGGGTTTTGAAGAAATTCCGACCGTCATTATTTCAGAAAAAAGCCGTCATTCCTGATGGGGTCACAGTGATTGGAGAATGTGCATTTGGTGGCTGTACAGGGCTGAGAGAAGTGGAAATTCCGGAAAGTGTTCAGGTGATTGAACCCTATGCATTTGTAAGGTGCAAATCATTGGAGACAATACAAATTCCGAAAGGGGTTCGGAAAATTTGCACCCATGCATTTCTTGGCTGTTCGAAAATGCGTTCTGTACAGATGATTGGTGGCGGAGAAGTGGAATGCAATGCCTTTGATGGCTGTGGCATAATGGTAATGACAATGACAGAGAATGTCAGATTTGTAGGGAGAGAACCCCTGAAAAAATGCTATTCTTTAGGATTGGTGAATATTTTTCCGGCTGATGATGAAGTTTTCAAATCATATCATTTCAGCAATTTCGAATTAGGTGATTATGATTTTCTGGAATTACGTGAGACAGATTTGAAAAGCAAGGGAACAACGATTTCTGAAATGATTTCCATTATTTCAAATCGGCTTGTGCCGACGGAAGCCGTATTTGGGGCAAAACAGCAGATATTCATGGATTTCGTGTGCATGACCAGAAATCAGGAAGCCCTAAAAAATTTCGAAAAATATGATGCTTCTTTTTTCTTTCCCCTGATTGACGAAGAAAATATGAAATACCTGAAAGTGGTTTTCAATTGTCGGTATGTTGAATTTCCTAGGGAATGCATCAAAACTCTGGAAATGTACGCAAGGGAACACGAAAACAGAGGCGGAAGTTCTCAGCCTCTGAATTTGTTGCTCTGGTACAAGGGGAGACATGGCTATTATGACGAACTGCCTGATTCTTTAAGACAGAGGAGAAACATACTGGAGCAGTTCCCAGCCATCGGGGAGCTGTTAGAGCAGTTCAATATTCCGGATAATTCCGTAACAGTGGAAGACAGAAAAGAACGCAAAAAGAAAGTCGTGAATATGATTGTTGAAAAACCGTATGGATGGTAATACAATGAAAACACCGCCTTTTTGAGGGGCGGTGTTTTTGCTTGAATTATTGTGCCTGAAAACACATTCCGGTGAAGGGAGGCAGAGAAATGACAAATTCGCCGTCATTGCCTTCAATGACTGTTCCGGCAGTATTGGGGCGAGTACCGTTGTAAATATCAGCACTGGAATCCATGAGCACAGTCAGACGTTTTGCATCACAGTGCAATATATAATGGTCTTGAGGTGCTCCGGCGAAATTGAACACTCCCACAATGGATTCTTTCGAGGAATACCGCTGAATGGCATAACAGCAGGGGTAATTCTGTTTACAGTCTTTCCATTCAAAACCGCCATCCGTGTAATCACGCTCAAAAAGTGCGGAATGTTTCAGATACAAATGGTTCAGCTCCATGATATAATGATGGAAAGCGTCATGGATAGGATATTTCAGCATGAACCAATCCTGTTCTCTGCTTTCATCCCATTCACGGAGCTGACCGATTTCACTCCCCATGAAGTCAAGCATTTTTCCGGCATGGATGGCATTATACATATAAAAAGCCCTTGCCTGAGCGAATTTCCCGTCATACAGTCCGTGCATTTTCTGTAAAACTGTCGCTTTTCCGTGGACGTTTTCGTCATGCGAGAAGGGGAGAATATAATATTCAGCGTGGTAATACATCATAGAAAATGTGAGCTTGTCATAATTCCCGAACCGGAACAGGGGGTCAGTCTGGAAATAAGAGAGAGTATCATTCATATAACCCATATCCCATTTATAATCAAACCCAAGACCGTCACTCCATACAGGAGCTGTTACTTTAGGGAAGTCGGTGGAATCCTCTGCACAAAGCATGACAGTGGGGAAACGTTCTTTAATGCCGGAATTCATATTTTTGATGAAATTGAGGGCAGATTGATTCACACCGCATTCCCTTTTTCCATGCCAGTAAATCATTCTGCTGATGGCATCCATCCGCAGACCGTCAAAATGATATTCCTCCAGCCAGTAACAAGCACTTGATTGCAGAAAGCTCTGTACCTCTCCTTTGGAATGAATGAAATTATAGCTTCCCCATTCGCTTACACTGGAGGAAGTATCAGGGTATTCATAGATGGGTGCGCCGTCGAATTTGGCGAGTCCATAGCTGTCAATTGCAAAATGCACTGGAACAAAGTCAAGCAGGACACCAATATGATTCTGATGACATTTATCAATGAAGATTTTGAGCTGTTTTGCTGTGCCGTATCGGGAAGTCGGAGCGAAAAATCCGGTATTTTGATACCCCCAGCTTTCATCTGCCGGATGTTCCGCAATGGGCATGAGTTCGATATAATTATACCCCATTTTCTTGACATAGGGAATCAGCAAATCAGCAAGTTCCTCATAATTGTACCATTCGCCTTTTTCGTCGTCCGGATTTTCTTTTTTCTGTTTCCACGAACCGCAGTGAATCTCATAAATATGCAGAGGTCTGTCTTTGCAGTCGGTGCGCTGGTGCATCCAGGTGCTGTCATGGAATTTATAATCTGACATATCACGGATGACGGAACAAAAAGCAGGTCTTAAATCCATCCCGAAGCCGTAGGGGTCGCAGTGTTCCGTATAATTGCCGTCACTGTGCCATATTCTGTATAAATAACGCTGTCCGGCTTTTGCCTGCGGAACAGTCACTTCCCAGAAGTGTTCATTGTAACAGTGGTACATTTCCCAGTCCTGCCAGTCGTTGAATTCGCCGACAAGGGTAATTCTGCCTGTGTGGGGAGCATAGACCCGAAAGGTATAACCTCCCTCCGTGCATTTGTGTGCGCCCAAGTTCTTGTGAGCATCAAAAACTTTCCCAGTGTAGAAACCATAAATATCCAAATTTAACCTTTCCTTTCTTTTTGGGATTTTCAGAAAAAAATACTTGCATCTGTCTGATAAAAATGTTATAATTTAATTATACAGGATTTTGTTCGGGGTTGCAATCTTCATTTTTAGATTGCAGTCGGATAGACGACAGATTTTGAAAAACATATATTAAAATCAATGTACAGGAGGGAAATTTTTATGGATTTAAGACAACAGAGAACACGTAGAAGCATTATCAATGCTTTTCTTGCCTTGCGCAGTGAGAAGCCATTGGAAAAAATCACGGTTCGGGAGCTGACGGACAAGGCTGTCATTCACAAGGCGACATTTTACCTGCATTATCATGACATTTACGAACTTTCTGAATCGCTTGAAGAGGAGGTTATCAATGATGTTCTGACTGGACTTTCTGACCCCACACAGCTCCTGACCGACACAGAGCGTTTCAATGAGGAGCTGTACTGTCTTCTGATGGCGCATGAGAGCTTACTGAGCATTCTCTATTCCGGAAGCCGTGCCGGAATGCTGGCAGTACGTCTGGAAAAGCGTCTCAAAGAATACATTTTCAGCAGACATCCTGATTATCGTGACGACCTCGAAAAAAATGTCATTCTCACATACCTGATTCATGGTGCGTATCATGCCTACATGCATTACCGTGGCGGAGACACGAAAACTGTTCTCCTGATGATTGATAAAATGGCAGCGACTGTTCTCAAACTGTACACGGTAGGCGGTGAGCCGGCTGTTCAGCAAGAGCAAAGCAGGGAAGAACCAGAAGAAAAAAAGGAAGATACTGCAAAAGCTGAATCTGTGTGAACAAATTGTGTCGTTTCTTGTGAATAAATCTCCAATTCGTATGATTGTTTCAAAACAACGTTCATGATATTTGTTAAAACTATACAAAGGTTTTTGACAGAACAAACAAAAATATAAAGTTAATTATTTTAATTAACGTAATAAAAAACCGATAAAATTTCAAAAAAAATTCATTGCATTTTACAGATGGTATAAATCGAGTAGCTGATTTGTGAAATTTTCTAAAAATTTATGTTGGATTTATGTAAAAAACCAGTTGCAATTTTAATTTGCAGATGGTATAATAAAGATACTGGAGTATTATGCTAAAATATACTCTCAAGATTCTGAGAACCATTTGGAGGTGGTCGAATGAAAAGTTATACTTATGTTGGTAAGTCCGACAAGACTGGGAAGGCAGTCAAGGGAACTATCAACGCCGAGGACGAAAAGGACTTTCACAGCCAGGCGAAAGCAAAGGGCATTATAGTCACTTCGTTTGAGGAAAAGTCCATCACGGGCTCGAAAACAATCAAAAAGTTCAAAACTGAGGAACTGACATTCTGCTGTCGTCAGCTGGCGGCGATGTTGACTTCCGGTCTGACACTGGTTAAGGCGTTGGACATCCTCAGCAAAGAACAGCCGACCGAAGAAGCAAAACAGGTCTGGCAAGATATTTACGAGAACGTGCAGAAAGGTGAATCCTTCTCGGATTCCATGTCGAGGTATCGTGGCGTATTTCCGGAATTCCTGATTTCCATGGTTAGTGCCGGCGAATCCTCAGGTCAGTTAGATACGATTATGCAGCGTATGTCTGACCATTATCAGAAGGAACAGAAAATGAACAATACCATTAAAGGGGCAATGACATACCCTATCATTTTAGGTTTCCTTTGTATCGCTGTTGTTATTGGTATGTCTGTTTTCATCCTGCCGACATTTGCAGGTATGTATGAAAGTCCTGAAGATATGCCCACACTGACAAAAGTGTTGATGGGATTTTCTGATTCCTTGATACATTATTGGTATGTTTATGTGGCTATCGTTGCAGGTATTGCGTTTGGCATTACCTATTTGTTAAAAATTCCAAGCACCCGATTGAAGTTTGACAAGTTCATCATTAAAGGACCGGGGTTTGGTCCTCTGGTTGTCAAGATTTACACAGCACGTTTTTCAAGAACATTTTCTTCCCTGTATTCTTCTGGTATCCCGATGGTAGAATGTTTACAGCGTGCATCTGCAATTCTGGGTAACCGTTACATTTCTGAATGTTTCCAGAATGTTATTGACGAAGTAAAGCAGGGCGAGACTCTTGCATCTTCCATTCAGAGAACAGAAATTTTTGACTCCATGTTCTGTTCTATCATCTTCGTAGGTGAAGAGGCTGGTGCATTGGACAGCATCCTCACAAAGTCTGCTGACTACTATGATGATGAAGCAGATACTGCAGTTGGCGCATTGGTTGGTATGTTAGAGCCTGTCATGATTATTATCATGGGTATTGCAGTATGCTTGCTCCTGATGGCAATCTTCCCCGCATTGTACGGCTCTTTCGATGCAATTGCAGCTTAAAAAAACAATCATACACAGAGAGGTGGAAAACTAAATGCTTTCATTTGATATCACAGACAGAAAAATCCGTATTATTAAAGGTACGGAAAGCGGCGGCAAAATCAAAATCAGTAGTGCTGCTGAAATTTCTCTGGATGAAGCAGTCATTGTCAATGGTCATGTAAATGACATTAACCGTGTTGCGGTTATGATTAACCAAGTGCTGAAAGCACAGAACATGCCCGACAAAGAAGCGATTGTTTCGATTGCTTCCAACCAGACCGTCTTCAAGGAACTTCTGGTAACTCCCAATTCGAAGGAATCAGAATTCATGAAGGAAATTCGTATGCAGTTACAGGTACAAATCAATGTTGATGATTCCTACTCCGTTGCTTATGTTATTGTAGGTGACCCTGAGGAGGACGAAACCGGAGAAAGAAAACAGCGTGTATTGGTTACTGCTTGCCCTTATGATGTGGTAGACTGCTATAAGAGAGTATTCCATATGTTGGGCATTACCCTGAAAACTGTAATGATTGGCTGTAATGCCATCACAAAGGTACTGCTCGCTGATTCCAAGGTAAAGGCAAAAATGCCGTTGCTGGCTGTGCAGGTTGACACTGACTTTATTTCATTGAATATCTATGAGAACAATCAGCTGTCATTCTCCCGTTTTGCATCTATTGACCCCGAAGACTATGAGAATCCGGATGATTATGTATTTGAAGCGGTTCTTGAAAATATTGAGCGTATGCTCCAGTTCTCCAGAAGTCGTAGTGCTGAGGAAATCGAAAATGTCGTGCTTTACGGTGATTTGAATTGTTCCGAAGGTTTGTATGACCGTTTGGTTGAGGAACTGAGTGGTAGTTCAGGCGATGAGGATGGACTGACTGTTACACAGCTGACAGTACCTCCGCAGATTCATGGTTATCAGTCTCTTGAATTTGCATTGTATGCGAATGCAATCGGTGCAATGTTCAAGCGTGACAAGGCAACAGAACGGATTGACCTTCTGGAAACTGAAACAAGCACACAGGCAAGAAGTACAAAAGTAGATGATTCTTCACTGATTTATGGTGTCATTGGTCTTGGCGTGAGTCTGGTTTGTGTGGTTGGTGTGTTTGCTGCCCTTACAATTATGGACAACAATACCAAAAATGATACGAAAAAGCTTCGTGATTTCCTTGATTCACCGGATACCGCTGCACAACTGACGCTGTATGATGAACTTCAGGAGCGCAAAACAAAAGTCAATGCCTATGCAGATGCAATTGACACTGCAAGTGAAGCTTATAAGACACATCCCATTTTGAGCCGTGAGGTATATGAAGCAATTGATGATGCACTGGTATCCACAGCTACTGTAGAAAATGTCGGAACTGTTCAGGAAAGTTCTGCTGGAAGTGTCAATTACGAAGACGGTGTGTTTGAAATTCCGGTTTCTGTAATTACAAAAGAAGAATTCTCACAGAAATATCCGGCTGCAATGGTACAATATATTTATGACAATTACAGCGATATGTTTGAGAATGTCAATTATACTGGTTACAGCGCAGCACAGGTTGTTCCAGAAAAGGGGCAGACTCCTGATGGTTCTATCAATGTGAACTTCACATTGGAACTGACTATGAAGTGGAATGAAGCACCTGTTCTTGAAGCAGATGACACAACAGATGACACAGCAGAAACTGAAGAAGTTGCAGCTGAATAAAGGAGGTCGATAACAATGGGTGAAAATATGAGCTATAGAGATAAAATGGTTTTGATTATCATTTCTATCGTTGTGATACTGCTGGCTGGTTTCTTCGCACTGATTAAGCCGAAGTATGAGACTCTGGTTGCTGACAAGGCAACTTATGAATCCACAAAGGCTGATGCGGATGACGTTCAGCGCAAGTTTGATGAAATTCCTGTCTTACAGGATGCTATCAAGTCCACTTATGCAGATGCCAAGTCAACTGCTGCAATCTTTGTCAATTCTGCTTTGGAAGAAGCAAATAACTCTTTGGTTGTAGATAAGGTTCAGTACCACATTGACCAGTACATTCAGCCGGCAATTGATGAAAGCAATCTGAAGATTACTTCCCTCGTTTTGGAAGAACCTTCCGCAGAGGCAATGGAATATTACTATTATGTCCCCAATGCTGTTACTTATTCCTTGTTGGAAGCTGCTGACGTAAACGGCAATTACACCCAGAAGGTTTCTGATGCAATGCAGGCAGAAACAATTCTTGGTGAACGTGAAACAGCAGAAGTAATGGTAACAACCGCAGAGATACAGGCAAGTGGCAAGCGTGAAGATATTCTTACTTTTGTTGACAAAATGAAAGAGGATACAAACGCAGTTGCAATTACTACCCTTGGAATTTCTGATTACACCTTCAGCGGTGGTCTGGAATCCACCACCAGAGAAGAAGTTAATCCTGAAACTGGTGAGGTAACAGTGATTACAGTTGGTCCCACTTCCACTGATGGCGATTCTACATTGAATATTACAATTTCCTTCTATGATGCTAAGGAGATTGACGAACCAAAGGTTGACTAAGTAAGAGGTAAGACAAAAGACACTTCATCAGAAAGGTGGTTAGAAGGATGAAGGAGAAAACGATTTCCAGCAGCCCTAAAAGGGTCAAGGGTACTGTCCTCTTTACGGTAGTTGCTGTGATGATGGTTTTGATTGTGTTCTTGATGGGAACACTTGCTTTGGCAGCAACTGCCAGCAATCGTGCCTATGCAAATTACCAGAAAGCCCAGACTCAGGCAACGGCTCGTGCAGTACTGGATTCTGCTATCAAGGCTGTGAATGCGAAAGAAGAATTCAGGAAAACCATCAGCAGCGGTACAACAAAGATAGCTGTAACACTTGATGGGGCAGATTACGAAGTCAATGTAACAAAGAGCGGCGAACAGCAGTTATTTGATACTGAGGCACAGAAGTGGGTTAATGGAAATATCTACGAGTTTACTACCACTGTCAGCAAAAATATGGCAGATACCACATATTCGCTTTATGCCCTTGCCAATGGAAACGGAGAAGTTGTGGAAAGTCCTCCTCCAAGTGGCGGTGCGTTCGTTGCGCTGGGTAATTTGGGCGTTGATAATATTGGTACACAGGGCTATGTTATGGGTGGTACAGAAATCGGTGTCGGCAACACTGAAATGAAGAAATTCTGGACAGAAAACGAAGCCAAAATTCAAGCGCCCTTCTATGTGAATGGTCATTTAGGAATTGGTACACAGAATGAGTTTGAATTCACTAAGATTGGTGATTACTTTGTAGTAACAGGCGACTTGGAAAACAAAAATGTTCCTTGGTTTAAGTCTACACAAGAATTGAGAGATTCATGGAATTCTTTACCGGAAATAGACTACAATAAAGTTCCCTATATTTATGTAGGGGGAAAGCTGTCTAATGGTGGTAATAACACATGGAATTTTATCCTTCATGAAGACCCCAAAAATAAATATTCTTCTATCGATTATAACGCAGCACATCCGTTGAACAATGATGATTTAGTTGCAATGAATCTCTATGTGAATGAATTGAACATTACAAGCGGTATTGCATTATATGGTGATTTGTATGCATTTGGTGATGCTTCCGAAAATTTAATACAGGATTATGGTTATAAATCTGCACTGTATGAATGGACAGAGCGCACCATCAAAAATAGTGATGGCACAACACATCCTAATCTTTGGGGTAACTATTATTCCAAAAACAATACCGTTATGAACGGTCAGAATAATGTAATTACTATTCAGGGTGAATGCCGTGTTGCTGGTAAATTAACTGTAAAAGGCAGTAACGGTCTTGAAGTGGCTGGTGATGTTGTTTGTGACACATTGGTTGTAGAGAGCGGTTCAAAGTTGAAGTGTGCAAATGTGTATGCTAACAATATTTCAGTCAATGGACAGATTCAAGCCACTGAGACACGTACCAACAGCCTTGGCGGTGGCGGAAGTATCACCGGAACAGTGTATGCTGGTTCTGTAGCTGAGGCTACTTCTACAACAACAACTGTTACATATACAACAGTTAGTGAGGTTGTGGATACTGTTCCAAATGCAGAACCTTGGAACACATCAATAACATATCGTTACACTTGGACAGGTACAAAAACTACCGCTGTCAATGGCGTTGTAACAGAAGAAATTGTGTATGATGATGCAAATCCTTTCACTTTCACTGCAAATAACGGTTATTGGATGAGTCAGGAACAAACCTTACAAACGAATGAGGACTATAAGAAAATTAAGGCTGGAAGTTCTTCTGAAACACTTGATGTTCCGTCTTATGGCGGTGGAACAGTAAATCCTCTGAGCGGAGATGCATTAGATGGCTGTGGGGATATTTACCCTGAGGATTATACTAAGGATAATATCGAAAACAATATTCTGACGAAACCGAAGGCAAGCTCATATTCCAACTTCCCGACAACACTTGACAAAGTGGACGAAAACATTCCGATTTATGTGCGTGACCCCAGTGGTGATATAGCTTCACCGAAAACATTAGCTCTTGGTTACTATACAGGCGGAAAAATTACAACTTCCTGTATTTTGAAGGCTGGCAGTTATGATAAAATTTATGTAGACCCTGCTAGCAGTGACCCGATTGTGATTTTGGTAGAGGGTAAAGTATTTTTCAGTGACCCTGGTGGATTTGTTATCAATGATAACAAAGGTACTGTATACTTCTTCCTTGAAGATGGTGCAGAACTGAACTTCGGAAAAACAGGCATCCTTACAACTGATTACTACAAGATTCTTACTGGAAACAATTGGGATGAAAGTAAACTTGGCAGTGACCTT
>AUXO010156195.1_pt1 | contig 14139 bp, 7 predicted proteins | sample 768731 | NCBI WGS metagenome assembly AUXO01 (sample SAMN02715735, study PRJNA202380) | gut metagenome | biome: sheep rumen | host: Ovis aries | place: New Zealand: Palmerston North | reverse complement strand
CGGAATTCTCCGCAATAGATATTAAAGTGTTTTATTGCTACTTAGTATCAGATATTCGATATAATCTCCGTCGACATAGTAAAAGTAAGGGCTGTTTATATTTCCTCCGAAAACAGCAAAGGAAGAAGATTGCTCTTCTTCCTCGCGTTGATTGCTTGAATCTGCACTTGTGGCGGTGAGCGCCAATAAACGGACAATCATGCCGTCTTAGCAGTATTATTATACGATATGGGCAGAATTATATCAAGATAATCTTTTATCCCTATGATGGTTATGGATTCAGCTCAGCTACCAATTCCGTTTTAAACTTGTAATACGTATTGCGGCTCAGCCTGGTGAGCTTCATCACTTTTCGGTCGGTCAATGTCCCTCTGAAATCCCTATTATTTTGCTGTGGATATTCTGCAATAGCCGTAAATCACATTCAGTTAATTTATATTAAATTTCTATACAGATGATACTACGGCTCTCTAAACGCCAATAGCTTGATACGATTATTAATAACGTTATTCTTGATGCGTCTCAGAAGATATAGAGCAAACACAGCAGAACAACCTCGTTTCCCCATCGGAATATACCAACGGTAAACAACCGCAAAATATATGATCTGCACAGGTAACCCGTGCTATCATTAATTACACTATCTTGGCGTCGGAATAATGATTTACCATTCCAATAATTAATGCGCTTATTCTATTTCATGAAGACTGATTGTGTAGAAATAAAAGTTATTACCATCCTTATCAACAGTAAATACCGTATTATCTTTCATTGTTAATACTGTTCGCCAATCAAAGCTATGTGTTCGACCGGTAATCTCCATCCTACCATCATCCATTTTATACAAACGGCCGGATTCATATTTTGCAGCAAGCAAGGTTTCGTTATGATAATGCCATACAGCTTCCGGGTTTGAGCCGTCAAGAATATATGATGGTATCGTCTCTTCCTCGTTTTTTTCTATACTATAACGGATTAAAGCATCTTTTTCGGAAAAGAATATGTATTGATCATCATAAAACATGACATCTTTGATCTGTGCATTCTTTTCAAATAGCTTTTTGGTTTCACCTGACGATACATCATATGAATAGATCCAGATTTGATTAGAGGCTGCATCACCGCTGAAATCACTAAAGCTGGTAATCTCATAATACAGTTTATCCGCAATCACTTTAAATGACAGCACATTATCATCGCTGATGATTTCAGATTCACCGGTTGCTGTATCATAACAATGGATCTGATGAACACCAAAGTTTCCGCCCGCCGCCATAAGTTCACGGTAGAAGATCTTACCGTTGCAAGTATCCACGAGATGCGCTCCGTCGCAGATTTTTTCTTTTTCTTCTGTCGATTTATTATATGAATATAGTGATTGTGAAAGTCCTGCTCTGTTTTCGTAAGAACCATCCGGATAGTCGGTATAGTATACGATATCCCCCACTGCGCAAATCGGTTTTCCGGACTCGATAAATGAAACAACCTTTTCGTTGGTACCGGTTTTTAAATCATACTGATACAAATCGTATTGTTCATTTTTTACCTTTGTTTTACCGATAGAAAAACTAACTGTTTCATTAAACACCCCATAATAGATTACTTTTCCGTCTGTAGCCAGATTCTTAGCAGAACACTCATGCAGAAGTTCCCTTTCAGCCCCTGATTCTTTTTTCCAAAGGCCGTTGTCATCGACATAATACACTACATCGTTATATTCTACTAAGCATCCGTTGCACACAAAACCCTTGTTCTTTTCTTCGGGGGCTTCTGTAGGCTGAACATCCGGCGCTTTATCATCTGATTTTTCGGAATCGGTATGGTCCTGTCCTACAGGGGCGATATCTTTGTCTTTTTTCAGCTTTTCTATCGCCTCATCGCAACTATCCGAGATATTATCATCAACATCAGGAAAGATCTTTTTCAACTCTTCGTCGGATAATGTTGAAAGGATGATTGTGACATGAACTTTGCATATATCAGCAATATATGCGTCGTAGTCGTTCCTGCTGACCTCTTTCGATTCACCTGTTTCGGTAAAAACGAAATACGTGTATTCATCCGTTTCTTCATCATACACACGTTTTGCCAACACCTCGATACGCACTACATACTTTCCGCCGCCGTCTTTGATATACTCTAGTTTTCTTAAATTGCTCTCACTCAAAATGTATATGGATTTTTCGGCTTCGGTTTGAAATATCACATTCCCTTTACTGAATGCTCCGGTGAGGTTAACATCATTATCTGTTTCAAAGTCTCTGCCGTTATCAAGCACACTATGAAGAGAAAAGCTCTCAGAATCTTCTTCATCTTTTGTAATGTACAAAACATCCGGAACGCCGGAAGAATTAATATCCGTAACGGCAACGCCGTTAGCGCCGCTTTCTTTTTCGAAAGCGACGACCTTCTCTCTTTCATTGTCCAATATCTGAAAATACTTTTTATAGGCCTTATCGGCGGTAATGCCGGTATTACGGGAAACAATGATAAAAACGATTACAGCAACAGCGATCAATCCCACAATGACTGAAGATAGAATAATCATCAACTTTTTCTTACTCTTCCGCACCGTGCCATTCGCTGATCCGGCAGTGTTACCGTCATAGGCAAAGCGATCCTTATATGCATCTCCATGCACCTGATTCATCTTTTTGGCACGCACATCTTCTGTTATATTCTCTTCTCCCGCAACAAACCGAGTACCGCACTTGGGACAAAACCTTGCATCTTCACGAAGAGTAGCCCCGCAATTATCACAATACATAATCTGATCTCCTTTATTCTTTGAAATAGTATTGATCAGGATAACGAGATTTCACGGTGATACAGTTGCCCTCCAGAATAAAAGTGTATTCCCATCCGCCGTGACCTTTCGGATCGCCGATTTCTGACGCCACAGTCTTTTTATTATTGTCAAATTCCATTTTATAATCGACATGCATCATATTACCCTGCTCAGATAACTTGTTGAAAACGAGCGTCAGTGTACTGTCAGACGCGCCGGTAATATCTAAGCTTTCTCCGGTATCAGCTTTCCATGTTCCGACCCAATCCGATAGTATAAACACCTTCTCTTTATTGTCGTTCACAGCATGCGCTTCCGCGGTTACTTTATCCGCCCAATCTTGAAATCGCTTAGTCTCCGGATAATCATAGGTCACATGGTTTTCGTCGATATATCGAATCATCTGATTGTCCTTGAAGTACAGACGATGTTCCTCTGTTCCGTCATAGATAAATGCAAATACCAGATGATTATCATGATAACGATAATCACGTGAATAATTCCAGCCACTCGTACCGTATTCCAAAACGATCTTTTTATCATCTTCACCGGGTGAATAATAATAGGTTCTAATTCTTTCGATCTCCTCTCCCAGTTCACTCTGCGAGATAGAAATGGATTTTTCAGTCGAAGGAACCGAAGATGCTGATTCTGTTTTACCCTGTGTACCGAGAGTATACTCCGTTGCCGCGATTGTCGGCGTCTCAGTTCGAAAGACTTCTCCGGTTGTCTCTTTTGATTTTTCGGCAATCGCTGTGTTATTTTTCGAGAGCCAAAACATACACAGCGTTACCACCGTCGCAACCAACAAAATGCCCGTCACAGAACCGATTACAATCCACATGGTACGTTTGCTCTTTTGACGACGTCTATTAGAAGTATATTCCTCTCGAGGGTCATACTGATCGTCATGAACTACGATCTTTACTCCGCAGTACGGACACAATAATGCGTCTTCCTTGAGTTCTCTCCCGCAGCGATCACAATACATTTCGTTCCTCCGTCAACATCTATTCCTTTTCTCCGATCCAGCCGCATTCGGGTTCGACAGCATACAAACAGTAATAGGAAAGATTGGAATTGTTTCGGGTGCTTTTATCTCTGAGAAAACCTACCCATGACATAAGTTTTTCAGGAAGCTGTGCCGTAGGCGCCGATGGCGTATAGGCGTATACCGTCTCTGCTCCGCTCAACCCGTAGGCGGTTGAGTACTTAATCAGCACCTTAACTTTGCCTCCGCTGCCGTATGGGTCGCCGATCTCTTCGGTGTCGGGTTCGTTTTCGTAGTTGATTTCGTCCAATTTGAACGAATAGGTATAGGAATTGATTTTCTTGGGATTCTTAAACTTGCCGCTAAACTTGGATAAATACAATGTAGCATCATATCCATCTCCCCTTACTCCGGCGTCTGTATCATGATATTCGCCGGTAAAAGTACCGTCAGGATTCAGCTTGAGCTGTGTCGACCAAGCGCCTGCCCCTGAAGTGAAGCTGTACTCGCCCGCAAACATCGAGAAAATATCCTCGTCAGAAATACTACCGGTATTTGGTTCAGGCAGTTCAGGGATATCTGATGTATGCTTATACATCGTCCAATATGTTTCGCCGTCGATCTCTTCTTGCGCCATTTCAGCATAATAGACGAAGGTTCTTGTATTCTTGCTGGAGAACGCATCAACGCAGTCATAGATGAAATAGTATCTTTCACCGTCGTATCTGACAGTTTCATAGGCGACATTGAATCCCGGACCTCCGACACCGCCGGTTTTTCGATAAAGATAGGTTTTGCCGTCCTTGTCATATTCATAAAGGTCAGGGTCTGCATCCATCGCTGCCTGCAGCATACCCTGCCTGTCATCCTCGCTGATATGGAAAATGTTTTCAAGCACCCACATCAACTTCTCTTTCGGATATTCTAAGGTCGCCATGTTACCGAATTTACCCAACGGATCGGCATTAGCTTCCCAGATCTTTTTTTCATCTCCGCCCGGATAGAGCGTGCCGTCAACACAACAAGGATTGCCGACGATATGATTCACCAAATAATCATAGCAAACCTTTGTGTTTTCACAATCGAACTCTTTGGCTTCATATGAGCTTGTACTGTATGCAAAGTCAAATTGCTGCAAGAACCTTGTCAGGCTTTCAGGAAGATCCTCCGGATTAACGTCATAAACCTTCGGCGCTTCTGTCTCCTTAACGCTTTCTTCAGTCTCTATCGCCTGATTCTTCTGAGGTTTTACTTCATCAATAGTTGCACCGTTGATTCCGTTATCCAGATAATCCATTGCTTCATCATATGACATCGCTACCGACACGATATCCTTGAAATAATTGTACTTCAGAGCCTTTGTCCGATTGTTGCTCGAAACGATCACTGTATCTATTGTGGAAACGAAATCTTTGACAGCGTTGTTATAGTCTTCCTCGATTACACTGCTTTGATCAATGAAATACTGATAATCATATGTGCCATTTTCGTCGTCCGAATGCAGCACATAGGTCAACCGATATTTTTCTTTTTGGCGGATTATATCTTTATCTTTTGTCAGGCTGTAAATGACAACATTACCGCCGTCGGATAATTCCGAATCCGCAAACAAATATGTTTCACCTGTCTGAGAATTCTTCAAAATACTGATAAGATCAATGGGGCTGTAATCAACCATGCTCTCAAATATATTTTGTGCTGTATTGCCCTGCATCTCGCACATTCGAATGATGGGAACCTTGTTTTCTTCCCTATCCTGTCCCTCAACCACATAAAACAGCGAAGGTTTTTGATTACCCAACACAGAGCTGACAGCTACCAGCTTTCGTTCGCTATCATCGAGTTCGTGATGATCGGCATAGTTTTCAATATCTGCCTTAGCCTGCTCAAGCTCGTTCTTGTATACGCGAAACACCTTCCTATAGTCACCTGCGGTTTGCGAATGATTAACCATAACAACAGTAAGGATAATCGCGGCGACAACGACAAGACTGACAATGGAAGTGAGGATAACAGCCACCTTTTTCCCTCTTTTGCGATCGGTTCGATTTACGGAATCGTTATTGGGATTCCGATTCAGAGATTCAGAAGCATGTGCTACGCTCCTGTTTTGATACACGTATGGATGCTCTTCTACAGGAGAACCGCATATCCTGCAAAACTTAGCACCCTTTCTTAACTCATTCCCACAGTTGTTGCATTTCATTTTTTCTCACTCCATCTGTTTTTCAGCGCTACACTATACCGCGGCTGTTTTCAGCGATCAGTATTCAATACTCGATTCTTGCATTGCATTCGTTCCAGCCGGATTGATACATATAATTGATATGAAAAGCTCCGTACAATGATTTATCTGACGAAAAATATAAAGATACCTCTTCGATTTTTTCATCGGAAAAGGATTTATCACAATAGGCTTTGGTCTCACTATCCATTTGTTCATATGCAGAGCCGTACTCACTCATATATGCCTTTTTCAATGAGGATCGGATATCATCTCTGATCCCGTCAAAAGTGACGCCCAAACGGCTCAGGATTTCATCGTTGTTTAGTCGGCCACCTGAATGAATATCAATGTTTATAACGTAAAAAATGTAATTGTTTAATCCGTTATCCCTTTTGATACACAGCGACAGAATTCCATCGTTCAAATATGCTTCATAGGAAACGCGAAGAGGAAGATCCATAAAGTCAACCGGTTCTCCGGAACTCAGTTTCTTTAATATCTCATCATATATAGATTTCATTTTCTGATTGAAAACAGCCGCGTCATCAGAGCTGACCTTCAAAAGCGGCAGCGAATAATCCGTATCCTTTTTGAATCTTTTATGATAAAAGCTCTCCTGAGAATAAAGCTCAATATAATCATCAACTGAGAGTGACTGCGATGCCACTTCTGTCGTATTATCACTGACATCTGTAGCTTCTTGATGATCGCTGTCTGCATCTGTCATTCTCTTTTTCATGGATTCAGGGATACTTAACGTATGACGATATACTGTCCAATAGTTTTGCCCATCGATATTTTCATATGATGCTTCCAAATAATAGGTTTCAGTAGGCAGGCCTTTTGTTTTATCATAGTCGTATTCGATCAGCAAATAGTACTTTTCTCCATCTGTAAGGATTTTTTTATACTGTTTTTCGACCTTGATCGAATCAGCTCCCGAACCGCGAGTGACCAAATACTTTTTATCACTATCTTCGTACAAGTATATATCCGTATTATCACAGGCATATGCAACCATATTATCGATTTGATCTTGCGGAACATGGAAGATGTTTTTTGCAACCCACACGATCTTATCGTAAGACACACGGCAGAAAGGATCACCATTGTATTTGTTTAACGGATCCGGCCCTTTTTCGACTTGCGGCGTATTCTCCCCCGGATAGATGAATAATCGTACCGGGGTAAGGAAAGGCATTAGAGATTCGATCATATAGTGTTCATATGTATCGGGGTCATTACAATCGAAGTTGCGCCTTTCTTCATAATAGTGTTCATCGCGAATCTCTTTTGATTTCGAATCATAATAACAAAGCAACCCTAATTCTTTTTCAAAATCTCCGGGCAAATCATCCACGCTTTCCAGCTCCATAAAGACCGTTTCTGTCGGCTGCACTTTCTTCGGCTGAACCTCATCGAATGTTGCGTTATTAATACCGTTATCCAGATACTCTATTGTGTCATCATACGACATTGCAACAGAAGCGAGGTTTTTGAAGTAATTATATTTCAATCCGTCGGTTTTAGTATCACTCGCAACGATTACTGTATCGATTGTCGGAACAAACTCCTTGATCGCGTTATTGTATTCCTCCTCACTAACGCTGTTTTGATCGATAAAGTACTGATAATCGGGATGTGTTTTGTCCTCATCGGAATTCACTTTATACGCCAACCGATACATTTCTTCCTGTTTGATCCTGCCGTTTGCCTTATTCAGTCCGTAAATAACGACATTCCCGTTTTCGGAAGACTCTGCATCCGCAAAAAGGTACAAATCACCCGTTCGCGAATTCTTCAAGATACAGATATAATTCGCAGAGTCGTCATCGACTGTGCTCTCAAACACGTTGTGCGCCGCATCTCCCTGAACCTCGCACATCTTGATAACAGGAACATGATTCCTGTTGTCTTGACCATCGACCACATAGAACATCGACGGAACCTTCTGATCCAGCACGGTACTGACAGCTATCAAATTTCGATCCTCCACATCCATATCCCTGCGGTCGGCATAGTTTTCGATATCCGTTTCAACCGCTTGCAGTTCATCCTTATAGATCCGAAATATCTTCTTATAATCCGGCGTTTGATCAGCTTTGTGAACCAAAAGCACTGTAACGATAACAGCGGCTGCAACAAGAACACCGAGAACGGATGCCAGTACAACCGGCAGCTTCTTTTTTCTTTTACCAGACGGATAAATATGATCGCTTTCTTGCCTTTGTTGATCACTCAGGGGATATGAAGGGTTGTTGACGTCTTCGTCAATGATGCTTGTTTTCGCAGGTGCACCACAGAACGGACAAAACTTTGCGCCGTCTCTGAGTTTGTGTCCGCAATTCATGCATTCCATGCTATTCTCCTTCCTCTTGATTAACCCATCAATTTTATCTAATCTTTTGGCCGCACAGCTCACAGAACACGGAATCATCATCGATCATTTCGCCGCAATGCGGGCAACGAATTTGTCCGATATAGACAGAATGATGATTGGACTCTGTATTTCCCATTTGTAATTGTTTGTTCTGATTACTACCCTTACCTGTTTCCTGATCCGCTGTCTTTGCTCCATCCTGAACACGCGCTCCGCAGTTATCACAAAACAGAGAGCCTTCCGGCAACTTTGTACCGCATACCGCACAGCGAAGAGCCGCAGCTTGATAGTCACCGTTCTGCGCAGGATAATTATTTTGAACAGGAGCGGAAAAATCAAAATAATGTTCGGAATGCTCCTCCGTTTCAACAGCTTTTGACGGCTCTTTCATCTGCGGTACAGGCGCACCGCAGTAATCGCAAAACATATAATTCTCTTCTAATTCTCTTCCGCATGATAAACAATACATTAGTTCCCTCCTGAAATGATGAACTGATTATCTCGTATATTTCACATAACGTGTGACGTTGGAAACACCGGATTCTCCCGACGGGTCGTGATCGGCCCATAAATCATAGCTTTTCTTGTAGAAATAGTAGGTATATGACTTTCTGTAGTCGGTATAGGATTGAGAATAAACAGGAAGTTCAAAAAACCACTCGGAATAGTAGCATTTTCCGGGCCATGATCCACAATGCCCTGTTTCCCATGAAGAGTATTTTGACGGCTGGCTTCCGGAGCGGAAAGAGCACCACTGTGTTGCAGGGCCCCAATACGCGCCGTTGTTATAATACAAGGTTTCGTTATAATAACCGCCGATGAACCAGTTGCCGGAATCTCTTCCTTTTTCACAAGCCCAGTGCCAGTAAATATATCCGTCTCTGTAGGAAGACCCATATTCGCGCCTTGTATCTCCGCTTGTACTCGAAGATCTTGATGATCTACCAAAAGACTGATAGTAGGAATCTCCCGTATTATAGCCATTCGGAAACTCAGCATATGTATAAGTGCCGGAACCGGTGCTTACCCAGTCATAGTGAGTTTTGCTGTCATCCCTTGTCCATCCGGAAAGGCTTGAGTTAGTAGAGGTCGTTGTATCGGTATAATCATATTTCCATTTTTCATCAACGATTTTTGCGCCGGAGGGTACCGAATCAGCGGGTACCCAATCGGAGACCGTTCCACTTCCGTCATCTCCGCGAGATGAAACAGGCTCGTTGTCGGAATCAGCCGCCGAAGCAGAGGGATGTGAAGATGCCGCAGAAGAAGCCCCGGCGGATGAAGAAGCTTTATTGCTCCCTGTGGATACAGTTAATGTGACACTATCTCCTTTTTTGACCTTCTCGCCTGCGGAAACGCTCTGAGCTACAACGGTGTTCTTCGCCGAACTGCTTTGCTCATATTCAACGCTGACAGATAATCCTCTTGTTCCCAAAGCTTCCTTAGCCGTATTGATGCTCTGCCCCACAACATCGGGCATTTCAAAGGAAGCGGGTCCTGTTGAAACTACAATGGTGATCTGTGTTCCTTCCGGAACTTTCGTACCGTATTCGGGATCCTGGCTGATAACTCTTCCGGCTTCAATATTTTCATCACTTTTTGTTTCTATCTTGGGCTCCGCCAATCCTGCTTCAAGGAGCTTTGCGACAGCATTTTCCTGTGTATCCCAAATAACATACGGGACGGTCGACTGACCGTCTTTCGCTTTTTCTACGCCTTTTCCTCCGCTGACAGTCAGTCCAACAAGTCCGTACTCATCGGAATAGGAGCCGCCGACAGGTGTTTGTAAAACAATTTTACCCGCCTGCACATAGTCGGATTGTACATTTCCTTTTGCGATCGCGTTCAGATGTGCTCCTTCAATGGAATCAATTGCAGAGTCTTTCTCCATTCCTTCCACATCCGGAACGATTACCATTCCGTCGGGAACAACAACCAAGCCCGAGAATAAAGAACCGATTTTAATAACGCCTGTCGCGATCAATGTACCAAAGATCAAGACTGCGGCCAGAACGGAGGGGATCAATATTTTTAACCACAAAGGCCATGTATACAGATCGATCTTCTTGATTTTTCCGTATCTGCGTTTTGCGGGAGGGTCGGCGTTTAGCTCCTCTATGAAAGAGATCACATCCGGTGTTCTGTCCTCGATTTGAACATTCATAGCGTTCAGAATTGCATTTTCTCTGTTGATCGTGATTTTTTTATTTAACTTGTGAGGGGGTTCGAGGATTTCTTTTTTTCTGTTTTCGATACTTGCCCTACGCTCCATCGCATCAGGAGGAGTTACACCCGTCATCATTTTATACAGCGTGGCTGCCAGAGCGTATACATCCGTGTAGGGTCCCTGATCGCCGCGGCTTCTGTACTGTTCCTCGGGAGAATACCCGGGCTTAATGATAACCGTCAGACTTCGGCTGTGAGAAGTGGTGGCATAACGGGAAGCGCCGAAGTCAATTAGTTTTACTTCTCCATCCTTAGTAAAGAAAATATTATCCGGTGCGATATCCCTGTGCAGGATACCTTCCTCGTGCACAACCTGCAGGGAATTCATCACAGGCAGCAGCAATTCTACCGCTTCATCTTCTGGGATCGTTCCCTCTCTTGCGAGCTTTTCAGTCAGTGTTTCGCCATCCAGAAACTCCATGATGATATAAGCGGTTTCATTCTCACAAAAGCTGTCAAAAATCTTGACGATTCCGGGTTCATTCTGGAAGCGTGCGAGGCGCTTTGCTTCATCAACAAATTTATCTAAGCCGTCCTGAAACTGCTCTCTTTTCTCGCCGTTAAATACCGTTATGGTAGACTGCCCCGGCATACGGGTAGAAAACTCACTGGGGAGATACTCCTTGATCGCTACCTTTTGTTCCAATCTGCCGTCCCAGCCAATGTATGTTACGCCAAAGCCGCCGAAGCCAAGCACTTTTCCGACAATATATCTGTCGTGCAGCAGTGTTCCTGGCTCCATATGAACGGCTTCTTCCGGCGGAGTGTTTTCTGCATAACCGCAATGAGGACAAACCTCGAATTCATCCCCATAATACTCCATACATCCCATGCATCTTTTACTCATCTTGTTCACCCTTGTTGATAAAACGGTATTTTTTATAGATCTCCCCTACCGGAGCATAGTTCTTCTGTGATACCTTGGATTGGAAGCATTCCTTGTTGATCGGTATCTGTCCGTCGGAGGCGTGGGAGATCATGAGCATATTCTGATAACTATTTCCAAGCATCCATGACAGCAATCTTTTACCTGCCTTCTGTTCAGCCTCACCTTTTGCGCCGACGCTCCACTCATAATCGTACTGACAGGCTACAGCACCCGCTGCATAATAGACAAATGTTTTATCATAGTTTGTAAGCGTTTCGCGCACCTCATTCATTGCCTTGTTGGAGGAGATCATCACGGCGCAGCTGTTTTTTTCGTTATCCAGAAATTCTTCTTTTTTCGCGGCATTCTCTATCATAAAACTGCGGTCAACCAAATCCTTATGATCCTCGTCGACTGCGATATATCCCGTATCAAAATCCCACAGCGAGTCAAAGGTATCCTCTTTAAAATCAACGCTGACATTACCGTTTGTGATCACATATGCCATAGGCACCTCAATCGCCAAAGGGATCCGCTTTGACTCAGCATAATACTGATCATACTGATCCAGAAAAAGACAGCTTTTTGCTTGCTCTGTTTTCAAAACATCCGAAACATCAGCGGTCTGTGACAGAATATCATTCGATAAACCGGTACTTTCAAATAAAGTGGGTAAAGAATCGGATTTTGCCGCTTCTGATAAAGCAGACTCATACTCCTCTTCGGGAATTGCTTTGACTTCAATATTGACATTCGGATACTTTTCGTGAAAGTCAGCCGTAACACTTTCTATTGCATCCTGCTCGGTGGAGTTATTCGCCTTGGAAAACCAGACTGAAATATCCGCATCAGACAAAGCTTCTTTTGCTTTGCTTCTCAGATACATATTATAGGCAAAACCGCCGGCAAGCGCTATCACCAAGCACGCGGCAATGATTCCGACAACACGCTTTGTGGCACGGCGTCTTTTCTCTCTTTTCAGAGATACGACCTTTTTTTCACCATTGATCGCTTTCAAAAAATCCTCCACCGATTTAAAGCGAAGGTGACGGTCTACCGCCATCGCTTTCATGACAGAGTGACTCAGATTGACGGGAATGGAAGAGTCGATTTCATGCGGCGGTATCACGGTATCAGAAATCTTGCGGTTGGTAGATTCATCGGGTTTCACACCGGTCAACATCACATAAAGCGTTGCTCCTAAAGCATAGATATCCGTCCAGTTTCCGATGCTGTCAGTGTTATCATACTGTTCGATCGGCGAATATCCGGGTTTCAGGATAATATCGATTACCTCATCGGTATGATCAGCGAGCTTTGCCGCGCCGAGATCTAACAGTTTTATTTTAATATCATTACCTTCACAAAGAAAAATATTATCGGGCGAAACATCACGGTGAATGATTCCGTTTTCATGGAGGGAGAGCAGCGCTTTACCGACCTCGTTGGCTATCAATACCGCAAAGTCCCTGTCAATACTGCCGCCGTTTTCCGCCAAATACTCGTTGAGCGCTTTGCCGGATAAAAGCTCCATCACAATATAAGCCGTTCCGTTCTCTTCAAACGACTCAAAAACATTCGGTATATTTCTGTGGTTGCCGAACTTCGCCATTGTTCTGGCTTCCGCCAGGAATCTGTCTTTACGATAATCGAACTCCTGTAATGACTTTTTATTGACGATAACCTCGGTTTCACCAACCGCACGCATCATAAGTCTATTGGCAAAGAACTCCTTGACCGCTACAATCGTCTCCAGCTTTGTGTCCCAAGCCTTGTAAATGATACCGAAGCCGCCCGAACCTATGGTATAGCCAAGCAAATATCGACCCGCAAGCAGCGTACCCGGCTTTAGCGCGACAGGTTCAGCTGATACGGATTTTCTGATTGTGCCGCAAAAAGGGCAAACATCAAATTGCTCTGAAAACTCATGAAAGCACGAATAACAAATTCCCATGTAATAATCCTCTTATCCGATATATTCTTCCCAACTGAAATCATCGTTGCATAGGGGAACCAAAAGATACAGTCCGTCACCGATTTCGATTTTATCTCTCGAGTGAAGTAGACGCGATTCCATCAGCATTTCACCGTTAAGATAAATAAGTCCGCTTCCTTCTCCCGGCTGAACATAAAATAACCTGTGTTTCGGTTCATAAGTAACCCACGCGTGTTTTTCTCGAGAGACCTTATTATCTTTCGATAAAATTATCTTGTTGGAGACGCCTCGTCCGATCGCGTTACGACCGGCAAATATTGAGAAGCTCTCACCCAGGTGTTTGCCCTTGACGCATACAAACCATCCGACAACAGGATCTACCGTTGTTTCTTCTTGGCTTCCTGATGTTCCCATACTGAAAAAGCCGACGGTCTTTCCATCATTTCCCGAAACTGCATTGCGAACCGCTTCCTGTAAAGTGGGCTCGGTGTGAGCGCTTTCCGGCTCGGATCGCTCAGCCGATCGAGGAGCGGGAGCAGGCTCCTCGATTAAATCGACATTATCGGGATGTCCCGACATTCCAGGCACGATCACCTCATCAGCAGATCGATCCCCAATATTTGAGACAGGTTCGAGATCGATTTTTGCTTCTGCCGATTGTTCAAAAAACTCTGTTTCCATCGACTTTATATTTTCAAAAATCTCTGTTTCTTTCTGTTCATC
>AUXO014820234.1_pt1 | contig 14140 bp, 23 predicted proteins | sample 768731 | NCBI WGS metagenome assembly AUXO01 (sample SAMN02715735, study PRJNA202380) | gut metagenome | biome: sheep rumen | host: Ovis aries | place: New Zealand: Palmerston North | reverse complement strand
GTTATCACAACTCGCCACATCGGAGGAGGACACAAACGTAAATATCGTATTATCGATTTCAAAAGAAACAAAGTCGACATCGTCGCTAAAGTTCAAACAATCGAATACGATCCAAATAGAAACGCAAACATCTGCTTAGTAGCATATGTTGATGGTGAAAAACGCTACATCATCGCTCCAAAAGGAATCAAAGTTGGAGATAAAATTGTGTCTAGCGACTTAACAGACGTTAAAGTCGGTAATGCAATGCTATTAGCTAACATCCCTGAAGGTACATTAGTACACAATGTTGAATTAAAACCTGGTAAAGGCGGTCAAATGTGCCGTGCTGCAGGAACAAGTGCACAAGTACTTGGTAAAGAAGGAAAATACGTCATCTTAAGATTAGCAAGTGGCGAAGTACGTAAAGTACTTGGTACATGTAAAGCTACAATAGGTGAAGTTGGAAACGAAGACTTTAACCTCATTAACAGAGGTAAAGCAGGAAAATCACGCTGGTTAGGTGAAAGACCTACAGTTCGTGGTAGTGTTATGAACCCTAACGATCACCCACACGGTGGTGGTGAAGGTAAATCCCCAGTTGGAAGAGATGCACCACGCACACCTTGGGGTAAACGCGCTCTAGGCGTCAAGACTAGAAGAAATAAAAAATCATCTACGCGCTTAATTGTAAGACGTAGAAACGGTAAATAAGGAGGAAAATGATTATGGCAAGAAGTCTTAAAAAAGGACCATTCTGTGATGAACACTTAATGAAAAAAGTCCAAGCTTTAAACGCTAGTGGCAAAAAAGAAGTCATCAAAACATGGTCACGTAGATCAACCATCTATCCTGATTTTATCGAACATACATTCGCTGTCTATAATGGTCATGAACATATCACAGTATTCGTTACAGAAGATATGGTTGGACACAAATTAGGTGAATTTGCTCCAACAAGAACATTCCCTGGACACCATGGAAATACCGCTGAAGATAGAGCTGCAGCGGCTAAGAAATAAGGAGGGTTAACAAATGGCAAGAACAAAAAAGGCTCCAGTTAAAGAAGAGCCAAAGAAACCAGCAAAACCAACTCCTACAGAAGCAAGAGCAACAGCTAAAAACGTCAAAGTTACTCCAAGAAAAGCTAGATTAGTTATTGATTTAGTTAGAGGAAAAGACGTAAGCGAAGCATTAGCAATCTTAAAAAGAACAAATAAAGCAGCATCTGAAATTGTCGCAAAAGTCATTAAGAGTGCAGCCGCTAACGCTGTTAACAACTTCAAATTTGATGAATCTAAGTTATATGTCGCTGCAATTTATGCAAATGACGGACTTAGAATGAGAAGATACTTACCAAGAGCTAAAGGCTCCGCAAGTGGTCTTGTCAAAAGAAACTCACACATTACATGTGTTATTAAAGTGAGGTAATTAAAATGGGTCAAAAAGTAAATCCAGTAGGAATGAGAGTAGGCGTCAGCCGTGAATGGAATTCACGTTGGTACGCTTCAAAGCAAGATTTTGCTAAATTTCTTCACGAAGATATCAAAATCCGTGAATATCTCACAAAAGAATTAAAAGAAGCTTTATTAAGCCATGTCGAAATCGAAAGATTAAAAAGCGACAAAGGAAGTAAAGTCGAAGTTAAGATCTTCGTTGCTAGACCAGCCTTCGTCTTAGGCGAAGCGGGTGCCAACGTTAAAAAATTAAGTGCAAGCTTATCCAAATTAATTGGAAAAGATGACGAATTACATATTGATGTAATTAAAGTTGAAAATCCAGACTTAGACGCAGTCTTAGTAGCTCAATGGATCGCAAGTGAACTCGAAAATCGTGCTTCATTTAGAACATGCCAAAAGAAAGCTATTCAAAGAGTAAGAAAAGCCGGTGCTAAAGGTTGTAGAACATTAGTCAGCGGTCGTCTAGGCGGAGCAGATATTGCTCGTGGTGAAGGTTATAAAGAAGGAATTATCCCTCTACAAACACTTAGAAGCGATATCGACTATGCTCAATGCGATGCAGCAACAACATATGGAAGACTCGGTGTCAAAGTATGGATCTGCCGCGGAGATAGAGAATTCCTTAAAGATATTAAATTAAATAAGGAAGATGCGCCTGCGCGTAAATAATTGAAAGGAGAAAAGTATGTTACAACCAAAAAGAGTCAAATTTAGACGTCCACATGGTATTAAATACGAAGGTAAATCAAAAGCCGGTAACGAAATCTCCTTTGGAGAATTTGGTTTACAAGCAGTCACTGGTGGTTGGATTACCGACCGTCAAATCGAATCCGCTCGTATTGTATTATCAAGATATACAGCAAGAACAGGAAAAATCTGGATTAAGATCTTCCCACACCTTGCAAAAACAAAAAAACCAGCCGAAGTTCGTATGGGTTCTGGTAAAGGATCCCCTGAATCTTGGGTGGCAGTTGTAAAAACTGGAAGAGTGATGTTCGAAATTGGAGGAGTTCCAGAAGACATCGCTCGTGAAGCTCTTAGACTTGCAGCCTATAAGCTTCCAATCAAATGCCGTGTCGTTGGAAAGGAGAATAAATAATGAGAATCGATGAAGTAAGAGAACTTAGCGATAAAGAACTAAGTGAAAAATTATATTCATTAAAAGAACAATTATTCAATCTCCGTAGACAAAAAGCCGTTGGCCAATTAGAACACGGAGAAGAAGTAAGAAAAGTCCGCAAGGACATCGCTCGTGTAAATCTAGTCATTAGAGAACGCGAATTAGGCATTAAATAAGAGAGGTAGACAAAATGGAAAGAAATCAAAGAGCAACATTCCAAGGAATCGTCGTTTCTGAGAAAATGGACAAAACAATTGTCGTTTTAGTCGAAACTCATAAAAGACATGCTAAATATGGAAAACGCGTAAAATATGGAAAAAGATATTACGCACACGATGAGCAAAACCTTGCTCACGAAGGTGATACAGTCACAATTAGAGGCTGTAGACCATTATCAAAAACAAAAAGATTTGTTTTAGTCAGTGTTGATAAGAAAGCCTTAGCGTCAATTAAAGAAGCTGAAGCAGCCTTAGAAGAACAAGAAGAACAAATCAAAGCTGAAGTGGAAGGAGAATAATTATGGTACAAACAGAAACAAATCTTGTTGTAGCAGATAACTCTGGTGCACGTTCAGTAAGAGTATTCCGCTTATTTGGTGGATCCACTCGTAAATCAAGTTCAATTGGCGATATCGTTATGTGCGCTGTTAAGGATGCAATCCCAGGCGGTAAAGTTAAAAAAAGCGATATCGTTAAAGGAGTAATCGTTAGAACAAAACACGCGATTAATCGTCCAGATGGAAGTACAGTCAGATTCGATGACAATGCAATTGTCTTAATCGATAATGAAGGACAACCAATTGGCACCCGTGTATTTGGACCTGTCGCACGTGAATTACGTGATAAGGGTGAAGGATTCATGAAAATCGTCTCCTTAGCTAACGAAGTATTATAATAGGAGGCCCGATTAATATGAGAATTAAAACAGGTGATAAAGTCATCGTTATCGCTGGAAGCGATAAGGGCAAAACAGGCGTAGTGCAAAAAGTCTATCCTAAATTAAATAAGGTTGTTGTTGAAGGTGTTAACGTTCACAAAAAACACAAAAAACCAACACAACAAACCCCAGAAGGAAGCGTTGCAGAAATCTACGTACCAATCGACGCAAGTAATGTTGCTATCGTCGATCCAAAAACAAAAAAAGCCACTCGTGTTGGATACAAAGTAGAAACCGACAAAAAAGGTAACAAAACAAAAACTAGAGTTACCAAAAAGAGTGGATCTAAGATCTAATGGAGGGCATAAAAATGGCTGAAGAAAAGAAAACAACTGCTAAAAAAGCAACTAAAGCTAAAAAAGAAGCTGCTCCAGTAGCGACAAATGAAGTCAATAGACTTAAAGCTAAATACGAAAACGAAGTCAAAGCCAAATTACTTGAAAAATATCATTATTCTTCAGTAATGCAAATCCCACATGTTGAAAAAGTTGTTATCAATGTTGGATGTGGTGAAGCTGTCGAAAACGCTAAAGTCATTGAAGATGTCGTTAAAGATATCACAATCATCGCTGGTCAAAAACCAGTTGTGACAAAAGCAAAAAAATCAATCGCCACCTTCAAACTTAGAGAAGGCCAAGCAATTGGTTGTAAAGTTACCCTTAGAGGTACAAGAATGTATGAATTCCTTGATAAATTAATGAGCATTTCTCTCCCACGTGTTAGAGATTTCCGTGGTGTTAGCAAAAGTGCCTTTGATGGACATGGTAACTATACATTAGGTATTAAAGAACAATTAATCTTCCCTGAAATTGACTATGATAAGATTAGCAAAATTAGAGGTATGGATATTGTTATCGTTACTACCGCAAATACAGATGAAGAAGCATACTCATTATTAGATGAACTTGGTATGCCATTCCATAGATAAGAAGGAGGAAGTTATGGCAAAAACATCATTAAAGGTTAAAAACCATAGAAAGCAAAAATTTGCTGTTCGTGAATATACACGTTGTGAACGCTGCGGACGTCCTCATTCTGTCTATTCAAAATTTAAATTATGCAGAGTCTGCCTTAGAGAATTAGCCTATAGAGGCGAAATCCCAGGTATGAAGAAAGCAAGCTGGTAATAGGAGGTAAATTATTATGATGTCAGATCCAATTGCAGATATGCTCACAAGAATTCGCAATGCGAATGCTCTCCGTTATCCAGAAGTCAAAATGCCATCTAGTAAAATGAAAGTTGAAATCGCTAAAATTTTATTAGAAGAAGGCTTCATCTCTGATTACAAAGTTGAAGGCGATGTTAAAAAAGAATTAACATTAACCCTTAAATATAGTGAATCAGGAGAACGCGTTATCTCTGGCTTAAAGAAAATCTCAAAACCAGGATTACGTGTCACAAGCGATTGCTTACACCTCCCATATGTTTTAAGAGGATTAGGCATTGCTATTATTTCTACAAGTAAAGGCGTAATGAGCGATAAGAAAGCTAGAACACTTGGTGTTGGTGGCGAAGTTCTCGCTTATGTCTGGTAAGGAGATTAACTATGTCACGTATCGGATTAAAAGTTATTGAATTACCTGCAGGAGTCACCATTACTGAAGAAGCTGGATCCTTAAAGGTTAAAGGACCAAAAGGCGAATTAAGTGTTAAAGTTCCAGAAAATATTTCTTACGAATTAAAAGATGGAAAATTAGCATTTAAACGCGCTAACGAAGAAAAACAAACAAAACAAAATCACGGAACAACTAGAGCTAACGTTCATAACGCTATTGTTGGAGTTTCTAAAGGTTTTAAAAAGGAACTCGAAATCGTCGGTATTGGTTATAGAGCATCTTTAAGAGGCAAAAACCTTGTTCTTAACATTGGTTATAGCCATGAAGTTGTTATTACACCAGACGAAGGCGTTACAATTACAGTTCCAGATCCATTAAAAGTAACAGTGGAAGGTATCGACGCTCAAAAAGTCGGACAAACCGCTGCAAGAATTAGAGAAGTACGTAGACCAGAACCATATAAAGGTAAAGGTATCCACTATGTTGGAGAACATATCTTAAGAAAAGAAGGTAAACGTGCTGCATCTGGTAAGAAATAGAGGTAATTGCTATGATTAAAAAAGAAAGTAGAAACGTTGTTCGTGTAAGAAAACACGCTCGTGTTAGAGCTAAATTAAGTGGAACAGCCGAAGCACCAAGATTATGTGTCTATCGTGCAAATAAAAACATTGAAGCACAAATTATCGATGATGTTAAAGGCGTTACACTTGTTGCAAGCTCATCAACACAATTAAAACTCGAAAATGGTGGAAATATTGAAGCCGCATCAAAAGTCGGAGAAGATATCGCTAAAAAAGCTCTCAAAGCTGGATTAAAGAAAGTCGTATTCGATAGAAGTGGTTATATCTACCATGGTAGAGTAAAAGCCTTAGCGGAAGCCGCTCGTGAAGCTGGCTTAGAATTCTAATGAAAGGAGAACAAATTATGGCAGAAGAAGTAGTTGTTAACGAAACAAAAGTTGCTGAAGAAGCTCCAAAAGTAGAATCTAAACCAAGAAGACCAAGGGAAGATCGTAAAGGCGCTCCAAGACCAACAAGAAGACCAAGAGAAGAAGAAAAAGAATTTGAAGAAAGAGTCGTCACTATTAATCGTGTTTCAAAAACAGTTAAAGGTGGACGTAGAATGAGATTCTCCGCTCTTGTTGTTGTTGGCGATGGAAAAGGAAGATATGGCTTTGGAAATGGTAAAGCTGGCGAAGTCCCAGATGCAATTAAAAAAGCCCTTGAACAAGCTAAAAAGAATTTACATAGATTACCAATGACAAAAGGTGATACAATTCCACACGAAATCATTGGAAAATATGGTGCTTGTGAAGTATATCTAAAACCAGCCCCAGAAGGTACTGGAGTTATTGCTGGAGGACCAGTTAGAGCTATTCTTGAATTAGCGGGTGTTAGAAACGTTTATTCAAAAGTTTATGGTTCACGTGCTCCAATCAATATTATCCGCGCTACCCACGAAGGCTTAAAGAATTTAAAATCACGCGGAAAAGTTAAAGTTTTACGCGGTCAAGCTGAATAGGAGGTTAATCTAATATGAAATTACATGAATTAACTTCAGTTGAAGGATCAGTCAAAGAGCACTATAGAAAAGGTAGAGGCGTTGGATCTGGAAACGGAAAAACAGCCGGAAAAGGACAAAAAGGTCAAAACTCTAGATCAGGTGGCGGTGTCGCTATCGGATTTGAAGGTGGCCAAAATCCTATTTATAGACGTTTACCAAAACGTGGATTCAAAAATAGAAATAGAGTTGAATACGCATTAGTAAACTTAAAAGACTTAAATAGATTTGAAGATGGCACTGTTGTTACAGAAGCACTTCTAGTCGAAACTAAATTAGTCAAAAAAGAATACGCTGGTGTAAAAGTACTTGGTAATGGTGAATTAACAAAGAAATTAACACTTAAAGTCTCTAAAGTTTCCGAAAGCGCTAAAGCAGCTATTGAAAAACTTGGCGGTAGCGTAGAGGTAAAGTAGGATGAAGAAATTTATAGCAATATTTAAAAACAAAGAAATCGTTAGACGTATTGTTTTTACAATTGCTATTCTAGCGATTCTTCGTATTGGCGCTCAATTAGTGGTTCCTGGTGTTACAGTCACTGACGAATTTAAAAAAGCCATGGATACCACAAGCGCATTCTCACTAATGAATATGCTAGGTGGTGGAGCATTACAAAATTTCTCTGTATTTGCTCTTGGTGTCTCGCCTTACATCACCTCTCAAATTATCATCCAATTATTATCTAAAGATGTTCTCCCTGCGTTAAGTGAATTAACAAAACAAGGTGAACAAGGACGTCGTAAGATTGAGATGGCGACACGTTATCTTACTCTTATGCTCGGGGCAGTACAAGCATATGGAATTATCATGTCTATGGAAAATTCTAACTATGTTACTGTCGCTGGAAGTGATTTCTGGACCTATGCCTATATAATCATTATTCTTCTTGCAGGAACAATGCTTACAATGTGGCTTGGTGACCAAATCACTCAAAAAGGTTTAGGAAATGGTATCTCTGTTATCATTTTCGCGGGTATTGTTGTTAACTTACCTAGACAAATCGGATCAGCTTTCATGAGATGGGTTTCTCAAAACGCAAATCATGGTAATGTTGAACTTGTCAAAGGTGTTCTTCAATTCTCACTTTATATTGTTGTACTTCTTCTTATTGTCGCGTTTGTTGTATTTACAGAACTCGCCAAAAGAAAAATCCCAGTACAAAATAGTGGTAAGAGTGGTGGACAAAATCCATCAATGACTAAAGCAAGTTTCTTACCAATCAAACTTAATAGTGCAGGCGTTATTCCAGTAATCTTTGCTAGCTCTATTATGATGGCCCCATCAGTAATTGCTTCATTTATCTCAAGTGATGCCGCTAATGCCGAATGGCTAAAAATATTCTCCTATAGTGAGACATTTACAATGCCATGGTTTAATGGACAAACTTGGGAAATGCCATGGGGACTACTTATCTATCTAGTACTTATCGTATTATTTACATTCTTCTATTCTTCACTTCAAATTAATCCACCTGAGTTAGCGGAAAACTTCCAAAAGAATGGTTCCTATATTCCAGGTATTACTCCAGGTAAAGAAACAGAAAGATATGTCGCTAAAGTATTAAATAGAGTTACATGTATCGGTGCAATCGCTCTATTATTTATCGCAGCGCTTCCAGTAGTTATCACCTTAACAAAAGTATTCGGTAACGATTCAACTCTTGCTCTTGGTGGTACTGGATTAATCATCGTTGTTGGTGTTGCCCTTGAAATCAACACTCAAATCGATGGATTACTCGCTGGTAAATCAATTGAACAAATTCAACAAGGAGGAAGATATTAATGAAAAATATTATATTAATGGGTCCTCCAGGCGCAGGCAAAGGTACACAAGCTAAGAAATTAATTAGCTACTACAAGCTTCCACACATATCAACTGGAGATATGTTTAGAGAAGCAATCAAACAAGGCACAAAGCTAGGTTTACTAGCTAAACAATATATAGATGATGGACATTTAGTGCCTGATGATGTCACAATCGGAATCGTTAGGGATAGATTATCTAAAGATGACTGTGCAAACGGATTTATCTTAGATGGCTTCCCTAGAACACTTCCACAAGCAGAAGCATTGGAAACAATGGCAAAAGAGATCAATCGTCCTATTACAATGGTACTTAATATCACTTGTGATAAGAAAGAACTCGAAAGAAGAATTTGTGGAAGAAGAGTCTGTAAGGTTTGTGGAGCACCATATCACGTCGATACCGCTAAACCAAAAGTTGATGGGGTATGTGATGTATGTGGTGGTGCTCTTATCCAAAGAGCGGATGATAATATCGAAGCTCTTAATACTAGACTAGTTCACTACGAAAACCAAACCAAACCACTTATTGATTTCTATACAAAACTTGGTTTAGTAACAGAATTTGATGGTGGAAGAGGTAGTGATATCTTATTTGAAGAAATTAAAGCATTTATTAAGGAGAAGGATAATTAATTATGATTATCACCAAATCACCTAGAGAAATTGCTTTGATGAGAGAAGCCGGAAGAGTGGTCGCCAAAGTCTTTAAAGAAGTTGGCGAAAACATTCATCCTGGCATGTCCACATATGAAATCGCACATCTAGCTGAAAAAGTTATAAGAAGGGAAGGAGCGATCCCAACCTTCTTAGGCTATGGTGGGTTTAAAGGGGCAATATGCGTAAGCGTAAATGAAACTTTAATTCACGGCATTCCAAGCAAAAATAAAATCATCAAAGATGGAGATATCGTCTCTCTTGATGTAGGCGCTACACTACATGGATATGTAGGAGATGCGTGTAGAACATATTGTATTGGAAATGTTAGTGAAGAAGCAAAACGCCTCGTTAAAGTAACTGAAGAAAGCTTCTTTGAAGCAATGAAAGTAGTTAAGCCAGGCGCTAGAGTGGGAGACATTAGTCACGCCATCCAAACATATTGTGAATCTAGAGGTTATTCCTTAACCGATAAATTTACAGGACATGGAGTTGGTGCTCATCTTCACGAAGACCCATATATTCCAAATGTTGGAAAAGAAGGTACAGGACCTCTTTTAAAAGAAGGAATGTGTATCGCAGTCGAGCCAATGGTAAATATGGGAAGTAAAGAAGTTGTAACACTAAGCGATGGATGGACAACAAACACAAAAGATGGCAAATTAAGCAGTCACTATGAAAATACCATCGTTGTAACTAAAGATGGTTATGAAATATTAACCGCTTTATAAACATAGGAGGTAAAAGATTATGGCAAAAGAAGATGTCATCGAAGTACAGGCGATCGTAGAAGAAGCCTTACCAAACACAATGTTTAAAGTAAGACTTGTTGATAACGATGTTGTGATTCTTGCCCACGTTTCTGGTAAAATCCGCATGAACTATATTCGCATCTTACCAGGCGATAGAGTCACAGTAGAAATCTCACCTTATGATTTAACACGTGGGAGAATAACATTTAGGCATAAGTCCTAAAAAGCTAGGAGGAAAAAATAATGAAAGTAAGACCAAGCGTCAAACCTATCTGCAACAAATGCAAAGTCATTAAACGCCATGGCAAAGTCATGGTTATCTGTGAAAATCCTAAGCACAAACAAAGACAAGGTTAATTAGGAGGAAAGTAACATATGGCACGTATTGTCGGTGTAGATATTCCAAACGATAAGAGAGTAGTTATTTCATTAACTTACATCTACGGTATTGGATTAACAACAAGTAAAAAAATCTTAGCAGCTGCTAAAGTTAGTGAAGATATTCGCGTTAAAGATTTAAGCGAAGAACAACTAACCGCTATTAGAAGCGAAGTTGCTAAATATAAAGTCGAAGGTGACTTAAGAAGAGAAGTCGCTCTTAACATCAAAAGATTAATGGAAATCGGATGCTATAGAGGACAAAGACATAAAAAAGGTTTACCAGTAAACGGACAAAGAACAAGAACAAATGCCCGTACACGTAAAGGTAAACGTAAAACAATTGCTAATAAAAAAGAAGCAACTAAATAATTGAAAGGAGTGAAATAGATTATTATGGCAAAAACTACTAATAATACAAAAAATAGAAAGAAAAAAGTAAAACGCTCTTTTCTCAAAGGTGTTGCTCACATTCATTCAACCTTTAATAACACCATCGTTACAATAACAGACGAAAACGGTAACGTTATCGCTTGGAGTAGCGCAGGTGTATTAGGATTTAAAGGTGCTAAAAAATCAACACCATTCGCCGCTCAATTAGTCGGTGAAGCTGCTGCTAAAAACGCTTATGATCAAGGATTACGCCAAGTTAATGTTGACGTTAAAGGTCCAGGACCAGGTAGAGAAAGCGCAGTTAGAGCCTTAGCAACACAAGGATTACAAGTTTTATCAATCGTTGATACTACTCCAATTCCACACAATGGTTGCCGCCCACCAAAGCGCCCACGTGGATAATATTTAAGAAGGAGAACAATATATGGCAAATTTAGTAGATGCATTCAAAGAATTAGAAGTCAATGGTGAAGTCATCAATGGCATCAAAGAAAGCGTTTTAAAAGACAATTATGGAAAATTTACCGTATCACCACTTGAAAAAGGTTTCGGCCTTACAATTGGTAACGCTCTTAGAAGAGTATTATTAAGTGCCCTTCCAGGTGCAAGTGTCTTCGCTATTAAAATCGAAGGTGTTGCGCATGAATTCTCCGCTCTTGAAGGAGTTGAAGAAGACGTTACAGCCTTAATCTTAAATTTAAAAGGCTTAGTAATGAAAATCGGCGATCCTGCAACAACAGATGGTAGATATACATTACGTTTAAATGTCACTGGACCAAAAGTTGTCACAGCCGCTGACTTAGAATGTCCATCAGAAGTAGAAATCGTTAACAAAGATTTAGTCATTGCTAACGTTGCTGAAGGTGGAAAATTAGATATGCAAATCTTTGTAAGAAATGGTAGAGGATTCTTAACAAGCGAATCTAATAAAGAACAACACTATTACAAAGAACATTACGCAAATGTTATGGGTATTATTGCTACAGACTCAAATTATTCTCCAATCTTAAGAGCGAATTATAGAGTCGAACCAGCCCGTGTTCAACACGATTCAAATTATGATAAATTAATCTTAGAAGTTGAAACAAATGGTTCAATTACCCCACAAGAAGCAATTGCGTTATCTTCACAAATGCTTATTAACTACTTTAGTTCATATGCAGCTCTAGTTAGTAATTACAAAGAAATCGATATGGTTCAAGAAGCTAAACAAGAACAAAAAGATGAACCACAAGTTAATAGTCCAATTGAAGACTTTGACTTCTCACCAAGAAGCTATAACTGCTTAAAACGCGCTGATATTTCAACAATTAAACAATTACTTGAAAAATCAGAAAGCGATTTAACCAAAATTAGAAATCTTGGAAGAAAATCAATCAAAGAAATCAAAGATAAACTTAGAGCAAAAGGTTTATCACTTAAAGAAGAAGAAAATATCGACGCTGATAGTGATATCTTAGTCGATGAAGAAGAATAGGAGGCTAAAACATGGCAGCACAAGGTAGAAAAAATGTACATGGTAAGGCTGGCGTTAGATTTAAAGCCCCTTATACTGCGAGCAAAAAGAAATCAATGCTCCGCAATGTTGTAACAGAATTAATCGTCCATGAAAGTGTCACAGTTACAAGCGGTGTTGTTAAAGATCTTAAATCTCTTGCAGATAGACTCGTAACATACGCTAAAAAAGGTGATTTACATCATAGAAGACTTGCAGCATCAGTAGTAAGAAATTATTATGTTGACGCTGATAAGAAAGTTACAGCACTTGATAAATTATTTGATGAACTTGCAAAACGTTATAAAGACCGTAATGGTGGATATACACGCGCAATCAAAATGGTCGCAAGAAAAGGCGATAACGCTAAACTTGCCCAAGTTGAATTCGTTAAATAATTAAACAAATAAATTAGAGTTGTTAGCAATAACAGCTCTTTTATTTTAGGAAATAATATTGTAATATGATATTTAATGATATTGGAGCAATTATATGGAAATTAACGACCTATTAGAGCCGAATAAGGTTTACGACAAGCAATTAGCCGAAGCTCACCATCAAAACGCTATTGAGTGGTATGAAGAATTAACTCAAAAAGCGAACACAAATGTCGAAGCAAATAGAGCGACATGTAAAGAGTTATATAAGACTCAAGGCGAAATTAAAGGTATCAATAAAAAAATTAGCAAATACAAAGTAGGTAGAGGTTTTGCTATCTTAATGCTAATTGTTGGTATTCTTGCTGCAGCAGGTGCTATTTATCTTGGTATTGTTCAAGGAATTCAATTAAAAGAAACAACACGTATTTTAATTGGTGCTGGCGTTACCGTTGCAGGCATTGGAATGTTTATTGGAGCGATATTTATTATTAAACACTGCAATAAATTAATTAAAAACGCTGAAGAAATATTAAGAAAATTAGAGGAAAAAGCAAAAAGATTAGAAGATGAAGCGTGGGGACAAATGTACACCCTTAACTGTGAATTTGACTACAATATGGGTGGTCGTTTAGTTAAAAGGAGTGCGCCTCTTCTTCAATTTGATGAAACTTTTGATATTAAAAAATATAAATATCTTGTTGATAGATATGGCCTTGGACCAAATGATGATCCAAATATTTCCACAATTGATTGTTTAACAGGTTCAATTTTAGGAAATCCATTCATCTTTGAAAGAGAATATGAAATGGAAATGGGCACTGCAACATATAGAAATAGTATCACTATTAGATGGACAACATATACATACGATAGTGAAGGACATAGTATCCCTCAACACCACACTCAAACATTAACCGCTGAAATTACTAAACCAAAACCATATTATTACACAAATACATGGTTAATTTATGGTAATGAAGCTGCTCCAGATCTTAAATTTTCTAGAAGACCAAGTAAGATTAACGAATTTAAAGATCAAAACGCGATTAATAAATATGTTAAAAAACATGAAAAAGATCTTCAAAAGAAATCTGAAGAGGCTCTTAAGAAAAATAAAACGTTCACTCCACTTAGTAATACAGAATTCGAATTATTCTTTGGAGCGCTTGATAGAAATAATGAAGTCCAATATAGATTATTATTCACTCCACTTGGACAAAAGAGTATGCTTGATTTAATTAAAGATCCATATCCATTTGGTGATGACTTTACATTTATTAAGAGCTACAAACTTAATTTAATTAGATCAGAACATATGCAAGGGGCAAATATCTTTGCAGGACCATCATTCTTCTATGGATTTGATTATGATAAAGTTAAAGAAAACTTTATTGCATATCATGATGAATTCCTAAAGAATATCTTCTTTGATTTAGCGCCTTTACTATGTATTCCTTTATATCAACAACACAAAGACATCACATATATTTATCCTGATTTCTTTGAAAGTAATACATCTTGCTATGAACACGAAGTTATGGCAAATAAATTTAATAAGGATTTAATCTCCCATCCACTTACAAAAACTCCAGTTATTGTTAAAACAAATTTAATGAATTCAGTTGGAGATGTTGATAATGTTAGCATTACCGCTCACTCATTTGATGAAAT
>AUXO013727708.1_pt1 | contig 14140 bp, 13 predicted proteins | sample 768731 | NCBI WGS metagenome assembly AUXO01 (sample SAMN02715735, study PRJNA202380) | gut metagenome | biome: sheep rumen | host: Ovis aries | place: New Zealand: Palmerston North | reverse complement strand
AAAAATAAAGTCTTCCAGTTTCTTGTTGGTGGCATCCATGATTTCCTTGTTGCTGCCCTGCCACTCGGCTCGTCCCTCACAAATGAAGGTGATGTTCTCGCCAATGCCCATGACGGAATTCATGTCGTGGGTGTTGACGATAGTGGTGATTTTGTCCTCATGAGTGATGCCTGCAATGAGTTCGTCAATCACGATACTGGTCTTGGGGTCAAGACCCGAGTTGGGCTCGTCGCAAAACAGGTATTTGGGCTGGAGGACGATAGCGCGTGCAATGGCGACTCGTTTCTGCATACCTCCAGAGATTTCACCAGGGAACTTGTTTTCGGCGCCTTGAAGATTGACACGCGCCAGACAGTCGAGTGCCCGACGCTTGCGGTCCTCGTAGGGGTCGTAGGAGAACATATTAAGGGGGAACATGACGTTGTCGAGCACGGTCATAGAGTCGAAGAGTGCTGCGCTCTGGAAAATCATGCCCATTTCGCGGCGCAGGAGTATCTTTTCTTTCTTGGAGAGCGACACGAAGTCGCGGTTGTCATAGTAGATGCTACCTATGGTGGGGGTTAGAAGTCCGACGATATTCTTCATGAGCACAGTCTTTCCGCTACCACTCTGTCCGATGATGAGATTGACCTCGCCATCGCGAAACTCTGCGTTGATATCTTTGAGCACCTCTCTGTCCTCAAAGCTCTTATATAGATGTTCTACTCGTATCATGTCAGCATATTAGTCAAGAAGATGTCAGAGAAAAGGACGAGGATGCTGCTGGTGACAACGGCATCGGTGCTGGACTTGCCTACTTCGACACTGCCTCCCTCAACGGTGTAGCCCTTGTAGGCTGAGACGCTAGTAATGATGAAGCCATAGACAACGGCCTTAATCATACCGCACCAAAAGAACCATTGGTTGAACTGGTAGCGGAAACCCTCGTCAAGTTCGGGCACCGTAGTGGTGCCCATAAGCGAAGTGGCATAGGCCCCCAAAATGCCAGCCGTGACACTGAGAGTGACAAGGATGGGCATGATGGTCATCAAGCCTACAATTTTGGGCAAGATGAGGTAGTTTGCAGAGTTGACACCCATGATATCGAGGGCGTCTATCTGCTGTGTGATGCGCATGGTGCCGATTTCGGAGGCGATGTTGGAGCCAACCTTGCCAGCGAGAATCAAGCACATGATACTGGATGAAAACTCCAAAAGCATGATTTCGCGGGTGGTGTAGCCAACGACCATACGGGGCATCCACGGACTCTGAATGTTCAATTTGATTTGGAGGCAGATGACGGCTCCAATGAAGAATGAGATGATGAGCACAATACCTATGGAGTTGTAACCCAACTGGTACATCTCGGTAACGTATTGCTTGAGGAACATCCGCCAGCGGTCGGGCTGGGATAGCACGCGTCCCATGAGAAGGACGTAGCGACCAAGATGTTCTAATCCACTTTTGAGAGAAAGCACGGTTGTTTCGTTTTTAAGGTGTTATAAATGACAAAACCGTCGCAAAATTAGCGTTTTTTGTTCAAAAGAGCGGCTTTTAACATAGTTTTTTCTTTTAGAAAGTGCCCAATCAACAAAGTATTTGTACTTTTGTGCCTAATTTAACAGTTTATGGAGTTCAAAAACACATCGGCCATCACGAATGCAGGAGACGAAGGCATTCCACCCTATTCGGAGGAGCGAAACACGCTCTACACTCGTGATCTGGTGAAGATATACGGCAAACGTACGGTGGCCAACCATGTGTCCATCAGTGTGCGCCAAGGTGAAATTGTTGGATTGCTGGGACCTAACGGTGCCGGCAAGACGACGTCATTCTACATGACGACAGGACTGGTGGTGCCAAATAGCGGACAGGTGTTCATCAACGACATGGAAATCACGAAGGACCCCGTGTCCACTCGTGCCAAGAAGGGTGTGGGCTATCTTGCACAGGAAGCCAGTGTGTTCCGTACCATGAGCGTGGAGGATAACATCATGACGGTGTTGGAGATGAAGTACAAGTCGGTGGATGAGCAGCGGGAGCATTTGGAGAAGCTACTGGACGAGTTTAACCTGCAGAAGGTAAGGCGGAACAAAGGAAACCAACTCTCAGGTGGCGAGCGTCGTCGCTGTGAGATTGCTCGCTGTTTGGCTATTGACCCGAAATTTATCATGCTGGACGAGCCTTTCGCAGGTGTGGATCCTATCGCAGTGGAGGATATTCAGTATGTAGTGTGGAAACTGAAAGACCGTAACATCGGCATTCTCATCACTGACCACAATGTGCAGGAGACACTCTGTATCACAGACCGCGCCTACCTGCTCTTTGAGGGACGCATCCTCTTCAAGGGCACTCCACAGGAACTGGCAGAGAACACAATTGTGAAGGAGAAGTATCTGGGCAGCAATTTCGTACTGCGTCCAAAGGACTTCCAGATGATTGAAGAGAAAAAGAAGAGAGAACAGGCGGAGATGTGACATGAAGCCTCCCCACATAGAAAAGGAGAAGCTAACGAGGAGGAAAGGAAAGATTTGAAAAAAGGTGAAACTAATCACCAAACGTGAATTACGAAACAATAAATACACATTAATATATTAAATGACAGAAACCAAGAAGTTAGTAGACGCTTGCGTGGCAGGCATCCAAGAAAAGAAAGGTAAGAAAATCCGTGTGGTAAACCTCGAGGGTATCGATGACACCATCACAAAATATTTGGTGATTGGCGAAGGCAATTCGCCTAGCCAAGTAGCAGCCATCACCGACTCAGTGAAAGAGTTTGCACGAAAGGAAGCAAATGGACGTCCATCGGCAGTGGACGGCACCCGCAACAATTTGTGGGTAGCTTTAGACTATATTGACGTAGTGGTGCACATCTTTGTGCCGGACGCACGCGAATTCTACGATGTGGACAACCTTTGGGAGGATGCCGATATCACGGATATTCCAGACATTGATTGACGAACATGGAAACGAACAATACAAACAATAATAATAGCAACAACAGCAAGAACCCGATGCAGAAGCCACGATTTAATTTCACATGGCTATATATCCTGCTCATCGCTGGTCTTGCCTTCATGATTTTCACACGCCACGATTCATCGGCTTCGCGCATGGTGGATTACACAACTTTCAAGGAGTTCGTGGCTAAGGGCTATGTGGCTGATGTGACGGTCAACAAAGATAATAACACACTTACACTGGGTGTTGAAGCAAAGTATGCCAAGCAGGTGTTTGGCGCTGTGGGCAAGGACAAGAAAGCAGCTCGCATCAAAGTGGAGTTTGGCTCTATCGACAACCTGGAAAGTTTCCTGGACGCTCAGAATGAAGCGGGCAACTTCACAGGAAAAGTAACGTATGAGCGTGATAACGACATTTTCAGCAATTTATTCTGGAATTTTGCCCCTATCATCATCATCGTTCTTATCTGGTTCTTCATCATGCGCGGCATTGGTGGAGGAAGCGGCATCATGGGCGGTGGCGGCGGCATATTCTCTGTGGGACGCTCGAAAGCACAGCTCTTTGATAAGGACGACAAGAATACGCAACAGATTACGTTTAAGGATGTGGCTGGCCAAGCTGGCGCCAAGCAAGAGGTACAGGAAATCGTGGATTTTCTGAAAACTCCTGAACGATACACAAATCTGGGTGGAAAGATTCCTAAGGGCGCTCTGCTAGTAGGTCCTCCTGGAACGGGTAAGACGTTGCTGGCCAAAGCCGTAGCAGGTGAAGCGGGCGTGCCCTTCTTCTCACTGTCGGGTTCGGAATTTGTGGAGATGTTTGTGGGTGTAGGCGCCAGCCGTGTGCGCGACCTCTTCCAACAAGCCAAGGCTAAGGCCCCCTGTATCGTGTTCATCGATGAGATTGACGCTATCGGACGTGCACGTGGCAAAACGGCAGCGATGGGAGGCAATGACGAGCGTGAAAGCACGCTGAACCAATTGCTGACGGAGATGGACGGTTTTGGGACAAACAGTGGCATCATCATCATGGCAGCCACAAACCGTGCGGACATCTTGGACAGCGCCCTGCTGCGTGCTGGACGTTTTGACCGACAGATTCATGTGGACTTGCCCGACCTGAATGAGCGCAAGGAAATCTTTATGGTGCATCTGAAGCCTCTCAAGATAGATGAAACGGTGGATGTGGCACAATTGGCACGTCAAACTCCCGGTTTCTCGGGAGCAGACATTGCAAACGTATGCAACGAGGCGGCACTCATCGCTGCCCGAAACAACAAAGAATGGGTGGACAAACAGTGCTTCCTGGATGCTGTGGACCGCATTATCGGCGGTTTGGAAAAGAAAACAAAACTGCTCACAGCGCAAGAGAAAAAGACCATTGCCCTGCATGAGGCAGGACACGCTACAATCTCTTGGTTCCTCGAATATGCCAACCCGCTTGTAAAGGTAACTATTGTGCCCCGTGGACAAGCCTTGGGTGCTGCATGGTATATGCCAGAAGAACGCCAAATCTCAACGAAGGAAGAAATTCTCGACGAGATTTGTGCAACCCTGGGTGGTCGTGCCGCAGAAGAAATCTGCGTAGGACGGATCTCGACAGGAGCAATGAACGACCTTGAGAAGGTAACTAAACGTGCCTATGGAATGATTGCCTATGCGGGCATGGGAGAAAAGTTGCCAAACCTCTGCTACTACGACAATCAGGAGTATCAATTCAGCAAACCCTATAGTGACAAAACGGCTGAGACTATTGACGAAGAGGTACGCAACCTCATTGCTGGTCAATATGAGCGCGCCAAGAAGGTTCTGCTGGAACACAAGGAAGGTCACGCCCTGTTGGCACAGAAACTTATCGACAAAGAGGTTATCTTCGCAGAGGACCTTGAAGAAATCTTTGGCAAACGCCCTTGGACTTCACGCACAGACGAAATATTAGCCGCTAATCCAGAAGAAAAGGACGCTGACGCCAACGGTACAAACGACGCCTCAGACCACAAGAAAGAAAACGAAGAGTTCATTCGCCAGAAGATTGTACAGGCTGTGATTGCCAAGGCAGAGAAGGCCAAGGAGCAAGGTCATAAAGTCGAGGGGCAGCCTCAAACCAACACCCCTCAAACGGATAAACCTGAAACAACGTGAAAAATCTGATTATACGTACCATCACCGGAGCCTTGTTCGTTGCCATCCTCATTGCCGGCATCGTTCTAAACCCTTACACGCTTCTGATTGTCTTCACTGCCATCACCGCACTGACAGTGTGGGAGTTCACGACCATAGTCAACCACAACATGCGACTGCATGTCAATCGATTCATTACGACAGTGGCAGGAGCCTATCTGTTTGTGGCGGTATGGGCTTTCAACACCAACATTATGGGTTCTGAGGTATTTATTCCCTACCTCATTTCGCTTCTCTACCTACTGGTGTCGGAGCTCTATTTGGACCGGCCTGACAATGTACAGAACTGGGCCATGGCATTTATGGCACAAATCTACATTGCGCTACCTTTCGCTTCGTTCAACACACTATGTTTCATCAACACCCCTGCAGGCATCACTTACTACTATTGGTATGCCCTCTCGCTGTTCATCTTTCTTTGGGCCAGCGACACAGGCGCTTACCTGTTCGGCTCGTGGCTGGGTGAGCACAGGCTGTTCCCTCGTATTTCCCCCAAGAAGTCGTGGGAAGGCAGCATAGGTGGCGGCATCGTGGCAATTGCAGCATCACAAGCCATTGCCACATTCATTCCCTTCGCCGAGAATCTGACTACACCGATGAGCCGCATGCTTTGGGCAGGACTAGCATTGCTCACTGTCGTAATCGGCACATGGGGCGATTTGGTAGAATCACTTTTGAAACGTCGCCTCGGCATTAAAGACTCCGGCCACATCCTTCCAGGGCATGGAGGTATGCTCGACCGCTTTGACAGTTCACTGCTTGCCATTCCGGCTGCAGTTGTCTATGTATATACAATCATGCTTAATATAATACATTAAACTAACAACTATGACTGAAATTCAGAACCCCACTGAGGAACCTGTAGTTGAACCTACAGTAGCTCCAGAGCCCGTTGCAGCCGAAACAGCTGCAACCGTTGCAGAACCTGTTGAAGAAACAACAGAAGCTCCTGCAACCGAAGAAGCTGTCGAAGAACCTCAGGCAGAAACCTCTACCACTTCTATCGCCACTTATGAGACTAAAGCTGAAGTTGTTGCGAGACTGAAAGCTTTGGCAGAAAGTGACGAGGAGGTAACTCGCCAAGAGCTCGACAGCCTCAAGAGTAATTTCTACCGCATTCACCACCAGGAGGGTGATGCTGCCTACAAGAAATTCATCGACGAGGGAGGCAATGCCGAGGAATATGTTCCTGCACCTAATCTGGAAGAAGGTGAATTCAAGGAACTCATGGCTATTCTCCGCGAAAAGCGTGCAGCCGCTGCTGCCGCGCAAGAGCAAGAACGCGAGGAGAACTATCAGAAGAAAGTCGAAATCATAGAAAAGATAAAGGCCATCACAGAGAACCCTGATGAAATTAATCGTGCCTACAATGATTTCAAAGAACTGCAACAGCTGTGGAACGACATCAAGGAGGTTCCTGCAGAAAAGGCCACCAACCTGTGGAAGACTTACCAGCAAGCCGTTGAAGCGTTTTACGACACGCTGAAGCTGAGCAACGAGCTCCGTGCCTACGACTTCAAGAAGAACTTGGAACGCAAGACGGCTCTGTGTGAAGCTGCCGAGAAACTGGCCGAAGAGTCTGACGTGATTGTAGCCTTCCGCAAACTGCAGCAACTGCATCAAGACTTCCGCGAGATTGGGCCTGTGGCCAGCGACTTGCGTGAACAGATTTGGACCCGTTTCAAGGATGCTTCGACAGTCATCAACAAGCGTCATCAGGAGTTCTTTGAATCTCGTAAGCAGAAGGAGGAAGAAAACCTTGAGAAAAAGACCGCTATCTGCGAAACCATTGAAGGATTCAACCTTGAAAACCTCAAGACTTTCTCCGAGTGGAATGCCCTCTCAGAGAAAATTACCTCCCTGCAAGCAGAATGGAAGACGATTGGCTACGCTCCACAGAAAATGAACACCAAAATCTTTGAGCGTTTCCGCGCTGCCTGTGACAACTTCTTCACCCGCAAGAACGAGTACTTCCAAACGGTGCGCAACAATCTCAACCAGAACTATGCCCAAAAACTGGATCTAGTAGAGAAAGCTGAAGCACTCAAGGACAGCACAGACTGGAAGTCAACTACAGACATCTTGATTGACCTTCAAAAGAAATGGAAGGAAATCGGTACCGTTCCAAAGAAATATAGCGACCAAATATGGGAGCGCTTCAACGCAGCCTGTGACGCTTTCTTCGCTGCAAAGAAAGAGGCGAACCAAGACACTCATGCAGAACAAGCCACGAACATGGAGAAGAAGAAGGGCATCATTGACATGCTTGCGGCCATCGTGCCAGAAGAGTTCGAAGGAGACCTCCGTGCGAAGTTGCGTGAAGCGCAGGAAGAGTGGAATCAGGTGGGTCATGTACCATTCAAGGAGAAAGACAAGCTCTACAAGCTCCTCCGTGAACAGATGGACCGTCTGTATGGCTTTGCCAACCAAAACGCAGCTAAACGCCGTCTTGACCGCTTCAAGGAAAGCATTAAGAATGGCAATGGCAACGACCTCCGTTCACGTCTCATGCGCCAATTGGACATCTTGAGAAACGAAATCAAGACTTATGAGAACAATCTAGGATTCTTGAACCTCAGCAGCAAATCCAAGCAGGGCAATGCCCTCGTGGAAGAGCTGAACCGCAAAATGGACAAACTGAGAGCCGACATGGAAGAGGTAAAGGCTAAGATTGCAGCTCTTGAAGAGAATAAATAAACTTACAAAAGAGGACTCAACAGAGGGACGAAGCAGAAATGGCTCGTCCCTCTGTTGTGTTATACAAAATAATGTTATTTTCGTGGGAATTCGGGGGAAAAAGCGTATCTTTGCAACGATAAAGACTGATAAGACAATATTAAGATGAAGAAATACGTTATATCTTGTGCATTCGGGCTCATCATAGCGCTGGGCGTACAAGCACAGAGGATTGTGTTCGAAAAGAATCTAGTCAACGCAGGCTCTACCTTGTGGAAGAGACCTGTCACAGCTGTCTTCAAGTTCACAAACAAGGACAGAGAGCCTTTATTCATCAGAGAAGTGGATGCGGGATGCGGTTGCCTGAAACCTGAATGGCCCACCAACAGCATGATGAAGGGAGAAGGAGGAGAAATCCGCATCACTTACGATGCCAAGCTGCTGGGTCACTTCGACCGCTATATTGATGTGTACACCAATGCCAGCGATAAGCCTGTAAGGATTCGCATGAAGGCCCTGGTGCACAACGGGGAGCTGAAAACCATCGAGGACATCTTCCCTTACCGCATTGATGACATCTTGCTAAGCACCAACAACGTGGAATTCACAGACGTAAATGCAGGAGACTCTACCACGGTGGAGATAGAGATTCTGAACCAGAGCAAAGATGTCTATACACCTCAACTGATGCACTTGCCAGAGTATCTTAATGCCACATACACGCCAACCATGATTGCACGCGGACGCCGTGGCAAGATAGCCCTCACGCTCCATAGCGAGAAATTGCCAGACCTCGGACTGAACCAAACAAGCATCTATCTAGCCCGTTTCTCCGGCGACAAAGTAGGCACCGACAACGAAATTGTGGTTTCTGCAGTACAGTTGCCAGACCTCCATTTCGCTGAGCAATTCACCAAGAAACCTCGCTTTCACGTTTCCACCACAGAGCTTCACATGGGGAAATTGGGTAAGAAGAGCAAGGTGAAGGGATATGTCAAGATTAGCAACAAGGGCAATGGTGTGCTGAAACTCAGCAAGATTCAAGCCTTTAACCAAGCCATCTCTGTGGCAATCAACAAAACAGAGTTGCAGCCAGGTGAAGAAGTGAAGATGGACATCGCTATAGATACACGCTTCTTGGAAATGTCGAAGACACAGCCAAGAGTGCTCATCATCACAAACGACCCTGCTCACCCCAAAGAAGTGGTGAATGTAAATTTTGAGAAATAGTCAAACCACAATGTGAAGATGGAACATCCAGAGAACAGCAAAGAATACGCAGGTCTCCAAGTCAATGCAGGCGTGGAGCAGCCCTCTATTGTGAATCCTTATCTGAAGCAGATGAGGAAGAAGCGTCAGAAGCTCTTCACTCCTGGAGAATATGTGGAAGGTATCCTAAAGGGGAATGTCAGCATGCTCAGCCAGGCTGTTACGCTAATTGAGAGTGTCTTGCCCGAGCATCAGGTAATTGCTCAGGAAGTAATCGAAAAGTGTCTTCCCTACTCTGGCAACTCCGTCCGCATTGGCATCAGCGGTGTGCCCGGAGCGGGAAAGTCCACCAGCATCGACACATTCGGTGTTCACCTGCTGAACAATTACGGTGGCAAACTCGCCGTACTGGCTATTGACCCATCATCGGAAAAGACCAAAGGCAGTATCTTGGGAGACAAAACTCGCATGGAGAAGCTAGCTGTACACCCGAAGTCATTCATTCGTCCCAGTCCGACTGCGGGAAGTTTAGGAGGTGTGGCCCGTAAGACTCGCGAGACCATTATACTTTGTGAAGCAGCGGGTTACGACAACATCTTTGTGGAGACTGTGGGCGTGGGACAGAGCGAGACAGCCTGCCATTCGATGGTGGACTATTTCCTGCTTATCCAATTGGCTGGCACAGGCGATGAACTGCAAGGTATCAAACGTGGCATTATGGAAATAGCCGACGGTATCGTCATCAACAAAGCAGATGGCAACAATGTAGACAAGGCGCAGTTGGCTGCATCCCATTTCCGCAACGCCCTTCATCTTTTTCCTGTGCCCGACAGCGGCATCGTCCCAGAAGTGATGTGCTATTCAGGCTTCTACGAGCTCAACATAGATGAAGTGCTCCAGATGATTTTCCGTTATATTGACAAAGTGAAGGAAAGCGGCTACTTCCAATACCGCCGCAACGAGCAATCCAAGTACTGGATGTATGAAAGCATCAACGAGCACCTGAAAAACAGCTTCTACTACAACCCTGTCATCAAGAGCACCATCAACCAAATGGAGAAGGATGTGCTGGGTGGACAAATCACCTCTTTTGTGGCAGCTAAGAAATTGTTGGATACTTACTATGCGACACTCAAATAAACTCTGGCTCTTGAGCATACTGACGCTCATCTCCACTCATGTGGCAGCACAGGACGGAAAAGTGGGATATCAATTCCTTAACGTTCCCGCCAGTGCTCATTCAGCCGCTTTGGGAGGTGCCAACATCAGCATTGTGGAGGACGATGCCACGATGATGTGGACCAACGCAGCCTTGCTCACCAACGTGTCAGACAATAGCATCGCGTTCAGCTACAACTCATATATACGCTCCAGCCAACTCCTTTCGGCTGGATACACGAAAGCCATCGGCGAACGTGGCACTTGGGCTATGGGTGCCCAAATGCTCAATTACGGCAAGATGGACGAAACCGATGAGAACGGCAACGTCATTGGAAGTTTCACGGCCAAAGACATCAACATCCAGACATCTTATTCCTATCTGCTCAGTAACCGATGGAGCGGCGCCATTACAGCCAAAGTGCTTGTTAGCAACTATGCCAACTATTCCAGCACTGCCTTAGGAACAGACCTCGCCCTCAACTACTTTGATGACGAGAATGGTTTCTCTTTCTCTACAACAGGACGCAACTTGGGTGGACAAATCAATTCACTTTACGAGGACGGTGTCAAAGAGGCCCTGCCGTTCAACCTTGCCATGGGCGTCAGCAAAGACTTTGCCAATGCCCCATTACGAATCTCGCTGACTGCCGACGACATCACCCATTGGGACGATGTGAATTTCATCCAGCACTTTGTGGTGGGCATGGACATTCTTCCCTCCAAGAACACATGGCTGGCACTCGGCTACAATTTCCGACGTGCCAAGGAGATGGAGGTACAGAACAAGAGTCATTGGGCAGGATTCAGCATTGGCGCTGGCCTCAACGTCAAGAAATTCAAGGTAGGAGTGGCATACGGCAAGTACCATATCGCCGCATCCTCCATTCTCATAAATGCAGCAATATCATTATGAAGAAGATTATCATCGCCATCGATGGCCACTCCAGCTGTGGTAAAAGTACGATGGCCAAGCAACTGGCGAAAGAAATTGGATATGTCTATGTAGATACAGGCGCAATGTACCGCGCTGTCACCTTGTTTGCCATGCGCAACGGATTCTTTCCCGACGAAGGCATCAAAGAAACAGAACTCAAAGCAGCCATTGATGCAGGAAAGATTCACATCAGTTTCAAGTTCAATCCTGAGACAGGCCGCCCAGATACCTATCTGAACGATGAGAATGTAGAAGACGAGATTCGGCAGATGGCTGTCAGCAACCGTGTGAGCCCCATTGCTGCACTTCCCTTCGTTCGTGCCTTGCTGACTGAACAGCAGAAGGCAATGGGCGAGGAGAAAGGCATTGTGATGGATGGACGCGACATTGGCACGGCAGTGTTCCCTCAGGCAGAACTGAAGGTGTTCGTCACCGCCTCCGCACGTGTACGCGCTCAGCGACGTTACGATGAACTAATCAGCAAAGCGAAGACACAAGCCGAGCGCGACGCCCTCAACCTTGAAGAGATTCTCAAGAACGTGGAAGAGCGCGATTACATTGACTCGCATCGGGAAGTGGCTCCGCTCCGTCAGGCAGAAGACGCTCTGGTGCTTGACAACTCCAACCTCACTCGCGAGGAACAAAGCGCTTGGTTACTGGAAAGATACAAAGAACGGGTAGACTAATGCCACCCATTATCACGTATGCTGATTGAGATTGACGAAGGATCTGGCTTCTGTTTCGGTGTGACAACAGCCATCAAGAAGGCAGAAGAAGAATTGGCAGAGAGCCATTCGCTCTATTGTCTAGGGGACATTGTGCACAATGGACGTGAAGTGGAACGCCTGAAGAAATTGGGGCTGTCCACCGTGGGGCATGCCGACCTTGACACGCTGCATGACACGAAGATGCTCCTCCGCGCTCATGGCGAGCCTCCACAGACCTACAAGAAAGCCCAAGAAGCCAACATCCAGCTCATTGACGCCACCTGTCCTGTGGTGCTGAATCTTCAGAAGCGCATTCGCAAGGCTTACGAGGCTGGAGGGCAGATTGTCATCTACGGAAAGACAGGACACGCAGAAGTGGTTGGTCTGGTGGGCCAGACAGATGGCACCGCCATTGTGATTGAGAATTTGGAGGATGCCAAGAAACTCGATTTCAGCCATGACATACAGCTCTTCTCCCAAACCACAAAATCGTTGGAAGGCTTCCGCGAGATAGTGAAATATATTGAAGAGCACATGCAAGCAGGCGCACACTTCAGCTACTTCGACACGATTTGCCGCCAAGTGGCAAACCGTATTCCCAATATCAAAGAGTTTGCTTCCCGTCACGACGTCATCCTGTTCGTGTGTGGCAAGAAAAGCTCCAACGGCAAGGTACTCTATAACCAGTGCCTGTCGGTCAACCCACAGACGTACATGATTGATGAGCCTTCTGAGATAGACCTCAGATGGTTTCAGGGCATCAAGTCCGTTGGCATCTGCGGAGCCACCAGCACCCCCAAGTGGCTGATGGAAGATTGCAAAAAAAAGATTGAACACGACTTTGTACTGGAAGGAGAAGCAAGATGAGGAAACTTGACTATGAAATCATTGAACTGCCAAAGATTACCGACCCTCGTGGCAATCTAACGGTTGCCGAGCAGTTGAAGAACGTGCCTTTCGACATCAAGCGAGTATATTGGACTTACGACGTGCCAGGCGGTGAAAGCCGTGGGGGACATGCCCACAAGGCACTCTACCAATTAGTAGTGGCCATGAGCGGCAGTTTCACCGTCACGCTGGATAATGGAGAGGAACGAAAGACTATCTTGCTCAACCATCCATGGCAGGGATTGCTCATCAAGCCCAACACCTGGCGCACACTCGACGACTTCTCCAGCGGTGCGGTGTGCATGGTGCTGGCCAGCGAACTATTTGACAAGGAGGATTACATCTACGAATACAGCGACTTCATTGAGTACATGAAATGTTTGAAATAAGACGATACACACCCGCAGACCAGCCGTTGTGGGACCAGTATGTGGCCAAAGCAAGGAATGCCACATTCATGTTTCACCGCAACTACATGGACTATCATTCCGACCGCTTCGAAGACCATTCACTGCTCTTCTTTGTGGGCAATCACCTGCACTCCATCCTGCCGGCCAATATCGTCGGAACCACCCTGTACTCACACCAAGGACTCACGTTTGGAGGCTTGCTAATGGACGTGGACGTCACAGCTGCCGATGTCATCATCTTGTTTGAAGAACTGAACACATACCTTCGTCAGCAAGGCATCAAGAAGGTGGTTTACAAGCCCGTTCCTTGGGACTACCACCAGTTGGCATCAGAAGAAGACTTGTATCCCCTGTTCTGGGTCTGCAAGGCCCGCATCACCACGCGCGATGTAGGTACCGTCATCTTCAACCAGCAGAATCTGCGTTGGCGGAAAGACCGACGTCGCCGCTTGAGACGAGCTCAAGAAGCAGGCATCGAAGTGGTCAGAACAGATGACTTCGCGCCCTTCTGGAAAGTGCTTGAAGACAACTTGATGGAGCGGCACCAAGTGCATCCTGTCCACACACTCGAAGAAATCCAGCTATTGCACCAGCGTTTCCCCGACAATATTCTTCAGTACAACGCCCTCCTCAATGGCGAGGTGGTGGCTGGAATGACGTTCTATCTGACCAAGCAAGTCCTTCATGGACAATACTGCTCGTCCAACGCCATTGGAAAAGAATACGGTGCAGTGGATGCGATTCATCACCATGTGATTCATCACGATTTTCCCCACATTCCCTATGTAGATTTCGGACGTTCAACCGAAGGCGATGGCTCCATCCTCAACGAAGGACTAGTGGCACAGAAAGAGGGTTTTGGCGGACGCACCATCTGTTATGACACTTACGAATGGGAACTATGACCATACCATATTTGAGTTTAAAGGCAATGACCGGACTGCATGCCGACGAGATTCAGCAAGCAGTGGCAGAAGTTGTGGACAGCGGCTGGTATCTGCAAGGAAAGGCCGTGCAGCAATTCGAACAGCACTA
>AUXO018431722.1_pt1 | contig 14141 bp, 5 predicted proteins | sample 768731 | NCBI WGS metagenome assembly AUXO01 (sample SAMN02715735, study PRJNA202380) | gut metagenome | biome: sheep rumen | host: Ovis aries | place: New Zealand: Palmerston North | reverse complement strand
AGAAAGCCCTTAGATACAGGCGCACAGAATGCTGCAATTTGTTTATATGTCAGTTCTCGGCGTTCGTAGTTTTCAAGAAAGCTGTCAAGTAAAGAAGTGATGCTATGCGATATCCCATCTGAAATCTTGCGTTCTTCTGAGATTATTTCTTCAAATCGATCTTTATCAATAATTTTCAAAGCTGGCAATGAATCTTCACCTACAGAGAAGAAGTTCTCTGCAAGTTCATATTTCTCACTAAGCGCTAATACAGTATTAAAAAAAATAACCAGATCAGCTTTAGTATACATTGAAAAGCGATAAACTCTGTGAAACGGATTGCACTGCTGTGACTGCGAATCAGCTGAAATAAATGCAACCTTACTTCTTTCGGTTGACCATTGAAAATACTGATCTTGACGAAGAATATTTGATAATCTCACCCAGTCTTCATCAAGTGTCTTACGGGTTCCTGAAAGCGTAGAATAATTCATAAACCCATATGTATAGTAGTTGCGGAGTGGATTTCTGAATTTTTCGATAAATTTGCTTTTGATCATCTCTTCATGTGTTTGATTTGTCGGCATAGGAATCACCCCTAAAAAGGCGGTGGAAAACTTGTCCCTTTTATTAAGCCAAGCATTCCACCTCAATTTGTTACTCTATTGGTTCTTTTACAAGTTTAATCAGCCTCGTGAAACCTTCATCATCGAACAATTCCTTTGTAAGTTGCTGTAACTCTGAAAGTGTAATCAGTTGCCCCTTATTTCCATGAGCCGATGGATTTCTGATGTCTCTAATATTAGCGATAAAGGCAGCATGCAAACGCCAATCACGAGCACTGCCAAAAGAACCGTTTGCCAAATCAGCGATATTACTCGTTGTATTGCTCGCATTATTGCCGTGGGAAACATTGATCGGAAATGCAAACGATCCTATTGTTAACTTCTGTTTTTGGGATTGCGGAAGTCTTCGGATTGCCCCCCATGTGTATTTTTCGCGAGCATCCTTTCTTAAATCTGTTTTTACATCTACTAATACTTGACTATAAATATCTGTGTGGTATTCTTTCAGCATGCTCTCAATCAGCTTACAGTACATGATAGAAACCGGGCTATAATCAAGAGTAGACAGATCGCCGCCAATGCTTCCGTTAATAAACATTTTTTCAAGTTGTGCTGCTAATCGAAGAGAATCAATAAAGCACGATGGAATATTATATCTCTGATGGAAAACATTAAATTCTTCTTCCGAGATCTTTAGAATATCCCAAACTGCGGGTAATTCTGTTTCGGTCTTATCAACAGCAGTCTGAAGACTTTCTTCCATATCAGCAGCGTATCCATCAATAGCATAGGATAATCTCGCATCCGAAATATCAGTTTCTTCAGAGTTATGCGGCGGTAGATAGGCATTGAGTCTTGGCAAATCACGCAATCCGGTAAGTACCTTTTGAGGATCACCGTTTGCTGTTAAAATACCGTTCAGCGTGTTTGTGATGTTTTTTACACTAATTTGTATTGTTTGATTTTCTATGATAGTACCTGTGTTAATGACGTCAACAGCAACACGTTTTCTGAATTCGGTCATCTTTTCGGAAGGTATGCTTGTGTCAAGATATGCCATAGATAACAAATTATATTTCGCATCAGGAGACAGACGATCAAACTCTTCCTTAGCTGTTGATAATGTTGACGCTTTATCCTCTTCAAGTTCAAATTGTGGATCCTCTGGAGGTGCAGCAAGTCTATTCTCAATCTGCTCACAGCTCATTTGATTGATACCAAGAAAAGCATAGTAATAAAACACCGTTGTGAAAGTGTATGCGCAGACAATACCGCTCTCATCTCGCTGCTCACGCAAAATCCCACGCTTCACTGCAATTTCGATAGAATCACCGATCGTATTTGCATACAAGTCTTTCAGACGCATAGAATTGAAAACAGATTTCGGAAAACTTTCGTTGCTTGGATTCTCCCTCAGCCATTGCGCAATATACATCAGGAACAGCATGTCCGTTTCTTTATCAAGATTTTTGACAACTGCATCGTAAATGTGGATGATTCCTTCTACAACACTCCCATTTGTAGTTTGCTCATGCTTCTGCCGATTCAGCAATGTTTGAACCGCCCATGTAATATCTGAAGGGAAAATAGTATTTCTATTCGTGAAGGAAGAAGCATCCCTGCATACTTTTCTCAGAATTGTATTGCAAATCTCCTTTCCGTATAAGGCAATTCCGCCTGTATAAGTATACAGCGCATCAATCGCAGAATCCGAATAACAAATCAAGTCTTTCGGAAATTCTTCTGCCTCGCAGATCATTTTCCTGAATCCATCTCTCGGCAGCGGACCAACCAAGATGCCGGTATCTGGAATAATCTTTCTCCAAACCGATTTCTCTGTTGAGGTCATCTGTTTCAAAAGCTCGTCAGATCCGCACAGCACAAGACGAACAGCATGCGGATATTCCGGATCCGAAATCTTCAAATCCGAGCAAACTAAAGCAAAGGCAGATGTTGCGGACTCTATATTTTTCCATTGACGGACTACCTCTTGAAATTCATCCATCAGCAGCCACAGTTCTGTTTCATTTTTGCGGAGAAGTTCCTCAAGGTTTGAATATCGATCCACCAAATTCGATTTCTTGTCGCTTAGTACAGACGTTATTTGTTTTTTCAGTTCTTGTGTTAATTCTTCGCCGACAACGGCAAATCTTTTTGGCTTATCAATGCTGTGGATAATAGAGTCGCAGAGCAAATAATCAGATACCTCTGAGGCGTTTGAATAGTCTAAAGGTGTATCGTCGTAGAATTTTATCGTATAATCGCGTTCTTTGAAGGTTCTTTCACCCGCTAGAAGAATCGTTATAATACGTTTTGCAGACGAGTTTGGGGCAGTTACATTTTGTTTACTCAAAAAACGTCTTACCCAATTCAGCAGAGATGTTTTTCCGATTCTTGACGGTCCATACAGAACTGTCAGCCCTTCCTTTAATGACTGACGTAGCTTTTCCTTATCATTTTCCCGTCCGAACAGCATTTCTTCATCTGTAACCGCACTGTCCACATGATACCATTGCTTTTTCTCCGAAATCCCAACGCTTTCCTGGTCGTGATGAATTTGCAATGTCTTTCTGAATCGGGAGTATAGTACTTGATTCAGCCAAGCAGATACTGTGACATCAACAGTTGAAAGATTTTCCAGTTGAATTGGCAGTTTGACGCAGAAGCCGCTAACATAACCGTGACGAAGTTCTGTAATTGTATTATCCATTCCGATTATGATTTCGTTCGGATTATCATTGAAACTCAAAGTGATTTTAACATGATTATCGCCCAGATTGTCAAGATTCACGGTACTGTGTCCGACATTTAGGATTTGTGCATAGATGCATCCATCCGAACAAGAATCATTCACAATTTCAATATGAAGTCTAACATCTTTTTCAAGCTGTTTTATTTCGTGCTCAACTGCTTTTTGCAGATATCCGGCGAATCTAGAATAGAAGACTGTAGCGATATTTAAGGACTTCAGTATGATAAGGCGCTGTTCAAGAGAAGTGTCCTTATGCAAGACCTTCTGTAGCACCGGTATAATCTGCGCCTTCACAATTTCAAGTTCTTTGGAAGTCTCGTCATCCTTGCTGATACAAGCACTGATCAGGTCATAATATCTGCACCAACAATTTATGTCAAGACCTTCTTGAATCAGCTTGTCCATAGTTTTCTTGCTAATTGAGTAAAAATTGCGTTGAGTGGAGATACTCAGCACATTGATGGTGCTGTCAAGATCGGCTAGAATGATGATACGAGCTTCTGGAGTAAGCTTATTTTCATTTTGCAGCATTTCTATACCCACGATATAAGCCACTTCTAGATAGGAAGGCATGTCGCGCTTAGTATTTGTTTTAGACATCACCATGAGTAACTGGATGCCTAATTCAGTTTTCTTCTCCCCTTCGGCAACTCGATATGCCGCATAAAGCTCCTCCATATCGGTAACCTTTGGCTGAGGGATGTTCAACATCCTAGAAACCGCATTAATAAACTTATATTTGCTGCTTTTAGCCGTTCTGTAACTTGAATCACCATCAAGACTCGGAGGAGCAAACATTTCTGACATATCTGACAGCATATACTGCTTCAATGCTAAATATGACTTGTGCCATGTCTCCGGCAAGTTCTTGTCAAAGTCAAGATCGTCAAAGTACATTGCCAAGGATTCAGCATCTTTACTGATTGCAGCCTGAACACAATGTAAAAAACGGTAAACAGTTTGTGCTTGTGGATGCTCGGTCGAGATATAATTTAGCACGTACAGATAACGATCACTTGTGTCACCTTTTGCAGAAAGCGAGTACATCTTTTCGTATAGGCGCAACGGGAGTTGCACAGATGCAAGTAGCGGAATGAGCATCTCACGGCATTGGTCAAAATCCTTAGTTGGAACTTTCAGTATCTTTGTTACGCATGTGCTGGCCTTTTCAGATTGCACCACTTCTACTAACAGCTCATACGATTTTGTATCTGAGTGCATTTGTAAATATGCAAGAACATCATGAACCGGTTTAGAAACCCCTTCGGACAGTTTTAACAAATAGTCGATTTTATCAGGATGAAGAATATAATATTTCAAGGTGCTGACATTGAATTCACGATAAGCAACTTCAGAAACAACCAGTTTCATTGCGTTCGGATTAAAGCATTCAACATCAGAGAGGAGGTGCATGGTACATTCGTCAAAGAATTCACAGAAGTCTCCGTTTAGCAATGAAAACAGCATCAATTTGTGCATTGTATTCATTTCGGTTGTGCATTGTAAATCTTCGGATTTACAAACGAGTAACATGATTGCTTGCTTAAAAGGAATATATTTTGTTTGATAGCTCAATTCCTTATGACCAAAATATTCCATACTGGAAATAATTGATCCGTCATCTATCTCATCGACATGATTTGAACCAAGAAGGCAAAGTGCCAGCAACGCCTTTTGATATCTTCTCTCGATATAAAAAAGATCAAAGTCGCTGTTATGATAAACCTGATACAGATAGGTTTTATATGAGAAATATGCAAAAATATCAAACGCATCCCAAGCCGTTAGTTCTGCATAGCTACAGCTAAAATAGTTAGAATACAGATCTTGATCATAGAGTACAGAGGCGATGATAGAATACACGATCATTTTGTAAGGTGCGGAATATGTTTCCCTATCGAATAAAAACAGGTTTTTCTTGCTTGGATAACAGGACAGAATGGTTGCAATATCACGCTTGATACGAATAATGTCATGTTCGGACTGATTCATCCAGTTCGGGATATAGCCTTGCGTTATTTCATCAGAATACCCATATAGGAAGCGCACAACAGAAACGAGGTTGCTTTCAACATACCCGAGCGCATTCCAATGCTCATTTCGAAGGATATTTCGATATTCAAAGGCATTTTCAACCTTATCATACACCTTGCACAAGTGACGTAAGATAGCGATTCTTCCTTCATCGTAAACAAGCAATCTTGACATATCGATGAGGCTGAACAAATCTTCTTGACCATCTATGCACTCAATAAGATCAAAGTATATCTCCTCATGTGATTCATTAAACTTATTTGCACAGATATTTATAAAATCTTGAACAGAATAATTAAGTTCACGCGTTATAGGACTGATAGTTATTCTCGTTTTGAAATCATCACTTTGTATCATTGCGTCATGTATTTTGTGAAAAATGATTTCTGAATCTGCATTCGCAAGAAAAGGACATATCATATTTAGATAATTAAAAGGGATTTCATCAATCGTGAGTGCAATTTGACTCTCCGCCATTTGTATGACAATTCCTGTAAATTCTGGCGTAGCCTTCATTTCTAAATAAGAAATGGCATTTGCGCAAGCGCAAATTTTCCATGCATTCAAGTTAGGCTTCTTAGTGATGTGTTCAAAGAACTTTCTCCATCTTTGTGGATCTTTTGCGTTCTTAATCAGATATTCGTAATTCGAAGCAAATGAATGCGTCTGCTTTTTCGACAGTCCTATTTTCTCTGGTAGTTTAAGATTTCCACACCAATCAAGGAAATCGATTAGCTGTTCAGTCGACAGATAGATAAAGGACTTTTCAATGACCGAAAAACGAGTCATAGTATCGTTCACTACTTTTGTAAACCGATTTCCGAGCCATCTGCGGAATTGTGTATATATGTGGCTGTGTCCTCTTTCCAATGTATCCTTATAGCATGCATACAGGTAAATAGCGTAAAACGGATTGTTCAAAACACAGTATAGAACAATCATTGTATTAATGACATATGTTGAATTAGCTGTATAGTGTTTAGATGTAAATGCAAGAGCTTTCTCCAAAGACCATGCGCTGTTAAAAATGTTTCGCGTTTGCTCAGAAATGCCACAGTGTTCGCATATATCGATTGTTACATGTAGAATATGATCTTGAAGATTATTATCGATTACAAATGAAAGAGCTTCTTCGTAATAGTGAAGGAAAATTAAAGAATCAATATACTTTACAATGAGTTGTCGATTTGTCTGCTCCGGACTGCCATTAAACACGTGTTTGAATAATCGGCAAAAGGCTTCGTAGGCGTGAATAGCATATAAGTCATCTAGAACATCCTCCACATGATCCGGTGCGCTATCAATGATATCACAACCCATTACCCAATCTGCATACGCATCTTGCAGTTTCATTTCATGCGTATAATCAAACTTGAACACATCAAACAGACTAATCAGCACAGGCGATGTAACTTCTGTCACAGGGAAAACATCTGACGTCTGCTGTGCATAATAGCTATCTGAAATATTCCTCCAATGTCCCCAGTTTTCTTTCATATCCACAGTTAATACTGCTTCTGATATATCATCAAAAGATTTTTTTGCGTACACTGCCAATCCGTAAAATGCATCATTAGTGCTGAGAAGATTAATAATCACAGAAAAAGAACCAAGTAATGATAAGCGCTTTTCTTGCTTAGTAAGATCTCCTTGTGTTACTCGCAAGCGCAGAATCTCATCGACACTTGCTTCGCAATCATATTTCAGTGTAAATGCCAAGATCTTTAGAAAAGCAGGTGAAAGGACATCAACAAATCCAATCTTCTCCCAAATTTGCGCTACAATTTTCTGATACAGTTCTTTGTTGATATTCGTGTCAAAGATTGTGCGGTATTCCTCTTCTGTCAGCGTGTCATAGTGATTATACACCTTAAATAAAAAATGAAACATTGGCTCAGCAAAAAGGTGACTAATCGGAGAGATCTCGTTGAGCGCATTGAGGTCAACAAAAGTCGAAAACAACTGGGTTAAAAAGATTCTGGAAGGACAATCAAATTGATTCTGTTCTTCGCAAATAGAAATAATAGAAGGCAGATACAACCAATTTTCAGGCGAACCAGGTATCAGAGATGCTCCTGACTGCGGACGGTTCACACGCTTTATCATTCTGCACAACTCGTTCAGCTGCTCATATTTTCTACTTGGGTGGGCTATGATATAAATAAACAACAGATAGGGATATAATTCATTCCAACATGACTCTGCACGCTCAATCAATCCTATGTAATCAGTATTATGCGTTTTGGCGGCTAAATATCCAATGGAATTGAATAATTCTTTTGCTGCATTAATTTTATCTTTTTTCAATCGGAACGTGCGGGGTGGGATACTTGTGGAGAGGCATTCTTCCAGTGCAGTATTATCTATTACGATTCCATTCTTGTATTTTTTTACAATGTCAGTGCCCAAAGGTGCTTCAAGCAACGTTTTTTGGAACGAATTTAGTGTAAACACAGCTTCTTCATCTTTGGTAAGTAAACGTTTAGCACACGTTAATGCTTTGGTAAAGAAGAAGGGTGGGATGTCAATAGGGCGATATTTCGTAAAATGTTCAGATGATAAGAATCCGTAATAATCGCCTGACTCGTAAAGCGGAGTTAATACCGAGGCATCGTCAGACGAGAAAAAAGAGATTTCCTGTCCGCTCGCTATAATAATGGCTGGATAGTCTTTTCCCCCAATATATGCATGCGTTTTCGACACGAAATCGGTTAAATACTTTTCTACGAATTGTGTCAAAGAGTCTGCATACAGTTTATAATTATCCAAACCAAATCGTTTGAAAATTGTTGGTAACTCGGAGGATAACATATACCCATTATCCCTGATGATGGTGCTGATTGTCTCAGATACACTCAATACTATATCAGAAGGCAACATTAATTCACCACTATAATTATCAAAGCTCTCAAAATCAACACGCCCTTTTTGTAAAAGAACCCGCTTGTAATACCGTTGACCGATAACCACATCATCTTGTATCTCTAATCCATTCAATTCTTTTTCAACGAATTCAGAGAAACTTGAGGGGAGAATGGAGGCATCTATATTGTACTTCTCAAGCAATCCTGTCACAAGTGAAAAGTCAGCAAACCCTCGCTCACCTATGATTTGGAGAAGTTCAGATTTCATATCTTCAATAGCTGCTGCTTTAAGTCTACTATCAACGGATGTAATAATACAGGGCTGAGTTTTCCCATCTATGTAAACATTTGTTTCAACTTTGAACTCAGTGTTGAAATATAAAGATATAAAAGCTGTAATAGATTCAGCAAATCGATGATAGTCTAGGATGCCAGCTTTTTTCAACAACGCTGGAAAATATGCCCCCTTGACATAACCATATTCCTCTATGTACTGTTTGATAATACTCACAGTATTTTTAAGAGCTTCTTCATCCAAATTGTTGTTAGGCAAAATTATACAAGGCTGATTTTTTCCGTCAATAATAACATTATTTTCAACTCTAAATTCGTTGCTAAAAAAGGATGAAATAAATGAGACGATAGAAACCGCATACTGATGAAAATCGTTGATCCCTGCTTGTTTGAGCAGTTCTGGCAGATATGCTCCTTTGATATAGCCATGTTCCCTGATGTATTGTGTTAAAACACTGACAACCTTCTTCATTGTGTCATTATCCAGATCTTGTGATGACATAGGGGATTTTCCAAATGAAAGATTTGCACTTGCTTGCGCAGAAACAATCGCGCAGGGACAAATTTTGCCATTCACCCTTACATCAGATCTTGATGTGTATTTGGGGGCCAAGTATTTTGAAATAAATCCAGTCATATTTTGGGCGTAGGTTTTAACATCTTGTACTCCATTACCTTTTAATAACTGCGAAAATTCTATTGCTGTTAAAAAGCCTTTTTGCTCAACAATTGCATCAACTTCAGCAATAATATCTTGGACGATATCGTTCGATAATTCAGGATACTCTATTTCGGCTTGACGAATTAATTGCGCGTACTCTTTTCCCTCTAACTCAATGATATCAAATTCGATAATGAAACCAGGGCGTACATAAACTGAAGGACTAGAAAAAGAATATTCCCTGCCATCCTGAGAAGATATGATCCCCTGTACTATCCCATCAATCTTAGACACCGTTATTACTCTTCCGATCATTTTATATCCCCCTATCAACTGTTAAACCATTTTTGCCAATTATCATCTTGAATTGCATGAGATGTTTTCTTTTTAGTATCAGCAGTTTGAGCTTTTTTAGCATCGATTGTTTGAACCGTTTTAGGTCGTTCAGTTTCTATCACTGCGAACGCATAATTGTTCGGATCAAAATCAAATATATTTGCGGAATATCCGTTTCTTGTCATCTCAAAGATTGTAGCGCCACTATCAATAGCCTTATTGAATGCATACAGAATCGTTGCTTCAATAAGCTTCCTTCCAATCTCATTGATTGGGTGAGCTATATCCATAAAGCCACCTTGTTTTTTGGGCTTACTCGGCATTGCTATAAAGAATCGTTCATTTGCATATAAGACCTTAATATCATTAACAGCAAATACGCCATCAATAACTATACTTGCTACTGCCTTCATTTTGCTATTGCTATTGGACTCAGGAAACACATATATCTTCACCGAAGTAATAACCATAATCATTCTCCTTGTAAAAATAAAAAGCAAATCGTTTCGACATATAGCCCTGTGTTTTTCTTGATATTCATATTAATTATAGCACATTTCGACAATAAAGTCAAGATTTCCAAAGCGAAAATATAACGGTTCTAAACAAAAAAATTCTGCTCATTATTATGTTTTGCGTATACTGAGAATCAAGTATTACATTCAGTTGATATCACATATGGAATATTAATAATAAAGAGGCTGCAAGTCACCCTGCAACCTCTGTATTATTATTCTCTGTCAGTAGTTATTTCTTTCGCTACCTAGGGTTCGTTCGTAGCGGCGGCACACTTGTCATCAGTGCAACAATTACTCACCCCTAGATGCTTCTCAATGATCCTCATTATCTCCTCAGCTCGTTTTTCACCGATGCCCTTAACGCCCTTGATATCTTTCTCCACTTCTCTGAGATCAACGGTAGGCGCATCCTTTCGCAGCTCGTCAGCATATCGCACAAGAAACGCCTGCAGTTCCTCACGAGACATCTTCTTAATGGAGCGATAGGTATCGCGGTCGATCATATTTTGGCTCATTGTGGTTATCATACTTCTTACTGTGTTTAATCCGATAGAGAGCATCTGTTCAAGATAAAGTCATCTGCTTAATAGCTCTTTCCACGCTTTCAATTAGCATCGGTCTCCGCATCTCACCGACCATTTTATCAAACTCGTCACCAGTCGGCTCACCGTACATGAGGTTATCGCCATCGGTGGTACGAAGCCAGACTAATGCTTTCTTTAGTGAGGATAGTGATGTAGTATCAAAGCCTTTAGATTGCAGGAAGGTTAAGTTTGCATCGTGTTGTGTGGGCATCGTGTGTTTTCCTTTCAGCTCAATCGCCAGTGTACTTCTTTAAGAACGGCGTGAATGCCTCTCTGAGCGCAACTACCAAGTCAATGGCTCTACTCATCAAATCTCTGTAATTGCTTTGATCGTTGAAGTTCAACTTTGGAATGCAGGTGCAAATTGTGCAGGCTTTTTTGTTTTCCAGTTTGTCCCAATCCAAAGACATACCTGCTGCAGTTTCAATTTCTGTTTTATGCTCAAAGAAATAGTCGAACATTTCCTTACTGTCATCAATCCACAGTCCAACCCTAATCTTGTGGTCTTTATGCACTAAATCAATGGAGATATGGCACTTTGATGATCCAACAGCAACTGTGTACCAGTGATCGGTGGAGGGCTTATGCTTATTGAAAGGTTTTCCACGCTCATCAATAAGATCGTTCAGTCGCGTCCAAAAATCAAGACGATACTTCTGTGTTTCATTCAACTCGCCCTTTTCAGCGAGTGCTTTTGCGTTCTTGACAAAGTCATTCGGCTGTTCTATGATTTTGAACATCGGTGCCGGATCAGAATCACCGATTCTATAAGCATGGATTTCAATCAAAAAGAAGGAGATATTGTCATCAGTATGGTTATTCAGCCATTCAATGGCACTTGCGTGCTCATCCCTCGCAGTCTCCACAATCCAAACAACAACGCTGGCATCCAGACCGGAAGCATAAGTGATGATCTTTCCGAGATGGTCGTGGTTCGTCTGTTCAAGCTGATTTTCAATCAGAACAGATTTGCCAGTAAGTTCATCCTTGCAAATGATATCGCAGCGATAGCTGCCCACGAACTGTTCTGTGTTCACATCGGTCAGCGAAAGGTTGAGAACCTCTCCGAGTAACTTGATGTTTTCTTCTTCAGCAAGCCACTTTGAGAAGTCATATTGTTCATGCGCCCATACATCGCGGATATCAACTTCGTGTAATTTTCCGAGTTTCATCGAAATCCCTCCAGTCCCTATATACGATTCTATTACATTGTTTTCAGCATTTCTGCAAAATCAGCAAGGGTATGTGCGTTTTTGATTGGTTTATCCATAAATACCATAAAATAGCTGTATTTCGTTCCAGTTTCGGAGGCACTCGATGCCCACCGTTTACCTAATTCCAACTTCGTATCGCTATCATCATTACCAAGCTGTTCGCCCTTAAACTCAACTACAAGAATCCGGCCAGACTTCATTTTCACTATGAAATCCGGATAATGGTTGATGAAGGCATTGATCTTAAAGCCTTTTTTTCCTATGATTCTGTGCCACCACTCGACACTGTCCGTGCTTGCGAACACATCACGCAGTTTGGCTTCATCATCGTTAAGGTCATCGCATTCTGACTCATACAGAGAAAGCGGTATAGCGGAAGTCGCATCTGAGGGAGTAATGATGTCCGGAAACGCATATTCTTCCTGACAGCAGATTTTCCCGCTGTCAAGCCACTTATAAAACATTTTCTCTCTGTATGCATCCTGCAACTTTTCAATTTTATCCTTGATACGCAGAGCATAGGTCTGGAAAGAGGTCTCAATCACAGACAGCTCGTCCTCAGTCATATTGGCTACGACTCTGTGAACATAGGCTTCAATATCAGATGCGGCAAAGGCATTATTCTTATTGATGATATGGCAGATATTGCGTACACAGCTTGCAATTTTCTCCTCCGGAGCCATTCTTGCGAGCATTTCTCTGAGGTAGTCGCTTTGAAGCTGGGATGCACGCTTATACTTCGGAACTGCATCGCCCTGCTCTGCAACATCGAATTCGTACATTTCTCCTGCTGACAGCGTGAAGTTCACCTCGGCATCCTGCCCACTGAGAGTAAATCCGTCAAGCAGTGCATCCTTTTCAAGTTTTACTGTATCGCCAAAGAACAAGCTCTGTGCAGACTGGATAAAGAACTGCGGAATACGAAGAGCCTTGACCTGTTCCGTATACTGCGGTTGGATGTGATATTGTTTCATCATATTTCCTAATTCGCCCCCGATAAAACCGGAGGACTCGCTCTGTTCTGCTTCTTCCTCGTACTCTTCAGACTGCTTTTCAGCGTGAGAGATCATAGCTTCGATCTCGGGAGAAGCAGATGTTGTGGCTGTAGGTGTGAATGTGAGTGAATGCTTATCTGCGTCGGTCGGAACAATATCCGAGAAATCATCAATATCGCTCTGCACAGGTTCATCTGTTGCAGGAGGTGCCAGAGGAATGGACGGCTGCTCAGCAGGAGTATCCTCGGGCTCATCAGCCGCAGGAAGTTCCTCTTCACCAATGCGGTAATCTTTGCTGCTGAAGCCTGCGCTGTTCAGTCCCTTAACAATATTGTTCAGGGTATCACGGAAATCATTAGAAGAAGTCAGAACGAAAGACATATTCAGTAGCTTAGACTCGTGCTTTCTTGCATACGGCTGACGAAGGATTCTACCGAGAATCTGCTCAACATCGACTTTGGAGGTTTTATTGGCGAGCGATGCAAGAATATATGCAAATGGACAGTCCCAACCTTCTTTCAGAGCATTGACGGTAATGATATATCGAATCGGGCAATCACGGTTCATAAGGTCGGTTTTGCCAAGATCATCAACCTTTGATGTTTTGATTGCAATCTGTTCTTCGGGAATATCATATTCCATCAGCATTTGCTTGACTTTTTCAAAGGTTTCGCTGTCGCTGTTTGTATTTGGCTGTGCCTGAAACAGAACGATAGGACGGATATATTGTCCTCCCGCTTGTTCTTCTGCAATTGCTTGCTGTTCGAGTGTGTTTCGGAGCTTGATAGCATCCATAATCACGCTCTTTCGGGATGTACGGTTATACACGATAACAGGGAGCTTGACCATGTTTTCCTTTTTCAGCTCTCTTGCATTCACATAGGAAATGATGTTGCTGTTCTTGCGGGGTGTCGCTGTCAGGTCAAGCACAAAGGACGGATTCAGGTTTTTCAACATCTCCACGCTGAGATCGGAGCCTGCATTGTGGCTCTCGTCCACGACCACAACCGGCTGCAAATGGCGCAGAACCTGAATCAGTGCCGTATCCGGTGTATCTGCCAACAGAGCAGAATCATCCTTGAAATACTCAGCAAAGCGCAGGAGATTTCCGTTTTCCTGATACACCTTGCGGACATCCTTCTTCTTGCTGTCAATACGGAGAGAGCCATAGCTGAGAATGCAAACTGTGAGCTGTTCCCGTACTGTATCGGGTGAGAAATTCTGTCCGGTCAGCAGCATTTCCTTTGTATAGACACCGACACGCCCTGCAAAATCAGCATTCAGCCGCTGACGGTATGGGTGGTCGATGCTCATGAGATTCTTTGTAGTTTGGACAAGGATAGG
>AUXO017143636.1_pt1 | contig 14142 bp, 6 predicted proteins | sample 768731 | NCBI WGS metagenome assembly AUXO01 (sample SAMN02715735, study PRJNA202380) | gut metagenome | biome: sheep rumen | host: Ovis aries | place: New Zealand: Palmerston North | reverse complement strand
TTACCCCAAGCATAAGCAAGGGAAGTTTTACCAGTACCAGAAATACCTTGTAAGATAACTAATTTAGTCGCAGATAAACCAGAAATAAACAAACGAATCATGTTAGTAGTATAATAAAGTTTTAACTTAGATGCAGCAAAGTTTCGGAAAATTTCAACTAATTCTGCAAGAGTAAATGTATTATTATACTGTTGAACTTTATAATCTCTATATTGTAAATCAATTGCATGTAATTTAGAGAAACGATAACTATCAAGATCTCCATCAAGAGCCTCATCAAATTCTTTACCTTCTTCTCCATTTTCCTCAGTATCAGAACTACTACTTGTATCCGTAGTATCTGAAGTATCAATTGTAGCAGACTCTCCAGGTTTTAATCCCATTTGAGAAACTTTCATAGCAAGAATCTTTTCTTTTTCTTGAACTAAATTAGCAACTTCTTTATTCAATTCACCAATTTCTTGAAGCATAGATTCTTGTTCCACTAAAGTCTTACGAAACTTCAAATACTTACGAATAAAGAAAACAATAATCAAAATAATTAATCCAAGAATAATTAACATAACAAGAATAGCAACAATTACCATTACCCATTCACCAGCAGAAAAATCTTTCCGATAAAAATTAATTACATAAATATATTCTTGAATATTAAACATTTGAATAAATCCATTAAATATTCCCCCAAGAATCATACCAACTCCTTTAAAGAATACAGACATAAATTCAAATAAAAATCGAACATAAGTATCCATAACTACTCCTCCTCAAAGACAAATATTTCCAAATGATCACTTTCATATTCTAAGAAAAAATCACGATCTTCAAACTTACAATTTTTAACCACCAACTGTTGAAAATAATTATCTTTATGAATAGCAGTAACAAGATCATATATTTCCTCAACATCAGTAAAATCTTGAATACAAGCAAACTGATCTGAAAAACTCATCAAATCTCTATGATTTAAAAACACATCATAAGATACTCCAAAAATAACATACTTACGAAACAATGGATTTCGAATAATAGATAAAATGTCTTCATTTTGAAGAAGATCCTCCGGTATTTCTAAGAATAATTTAGGAATATCCTCATGATTTAAAAAACTCTTTAAAATAAATAAAGAAACTTTTTGAATAAGACACAAAACCTTATTATAATTCATTTTAGAATCCAAAAATATCTTATAAACCATACCTTTTTTATAAATATCAAATGCATCTATTTGATAATGCAAATCCATATATAAATAACCATCTTTTTGATGAAACTTACGACTAAATAATGAAAAATAAGTATCTTGATAATTCACAAGCAAATCATTATAACGATCATATGTAACACGAACAGCACCAATCAAATGATTCAACTGATTCTTTATATATTTTGATAAATATTGATTATTGGAAATAAAATCAGTTATAACATTGGCAATTTCTCCTTTAGAAGGAAAAACAAGCTGATCTATTTTTATAATTTCATAAGAAAAATCTTTTAATTCACGAATTCTTTTTTGATTATAACAATATTCATCATTAGAAACATCCAATTCAAAAGCACGATAATCATCTAACAACTCAACCATCATACCTTGTAATTCTTCTTTTAAGTTTTCATCACTATAACAAGAAGTATCTAAAGTATGATAAATACCATAATAGTAATTATCAACATAAGTATGAAAATATCTAGAAAAAACCTTTCTTAAAAAGGCAGAATCTTCTTGATATAGTATAATTCCATATTCAGTAAGGCGATTAATCTTATACTGAAAAAAAGTATGAATTAAGTTTTCCATATAAATCACCTACCTTAACAAGTATATCATATCATACTTTAAAATGAAAAGAAAATTATTGATTTGCAAGATCAGTAGAAACCGTAATAATAGATGTATTATTTACAATAGGATATGTATAATTTTGTGTAATATCATCTTTATAAAATATTATTTCACTACTAGAACTAGCATTAACCTTAAAAGAAAACTGCGAAACCCACTGATGCCCATCAATGGTCGTTTCCTGATAATTTGTACTCAAATGATTCAAATAATTATCATTCGTCATATCAACAAATAATTTAGAAGGATCATAATTTACTGTAACAATAGCAGAATAACACTTTTCTTTTTGATCTTTTGTTAAATTATTATAATCATATAAACCAATTAAATCCCCTACAGCGTAACTACCAAATGCCTCACTAACTTTATAGAAAGATACAGAATTCGTAAAAATAATTTTTAAAAACTTAGAATTAGGACTATCTTTAATTTCATACGAAAAACGACTAGTTGTAACACCAATTGTATAATTAGCACTCATTGTTTTCTGATAAGGACTCGAAGAAGTAACAGAAGTACTAACTGTAACAGATTCATTCTCATGAAAAGGAGTAATAGGAGTCACAGTAAGTTGATAAGTATCCGTATAACTTTCTGCTGGAAGAACACCGCTTTGCTTACTCAAAACACAATTTACAGTACTAGGACAAGAATAAGAAATATTATAAGAAATATCAAACTGAGTATGTTTATTTTCATTTTTACGATTATTGATATCAATCGTTAAAGTATATGCATTAACCCCATCCCAATTTGAAATAGAATAATTCTTCCCATTCACAGATAAAACAGTACTATTAAAATAAAATGCTTTTGTTTCTAAAATATAATTATAAATAAAATTACGAATATAACGTCCAAAAACAGCAGATATTCCCAAAAATACAATTAAAGAACAAAGGACAACAATACTAATTATTTTATGTTTACGAACAAACTTCATAGCACTACCTCCTTAAATAACTTGCTTAGATTCTAAAATAACCTCAATATTTTCAATATAGTTAGCATATGTAACATCAGTTGCATAAGAAGATGGAAAATAAATAACCAAAGAATAAACATCTGTAGTACGATCTTCATAAAACATTTCATACTCTGCATGAGCATCATAAATGTTATACCAAGCGCCATCAACATCTTGAACTAACTCTGCACCATTAAAAACACTAGAAGCACCACTATCCGTATATAATTCATTACGATATAGTTCTATTTGTAAAGGTAAGTTTGTTGTAGTACGTAATTTAACATTATATAAAAGATCAACATCACTCTCTTTAGAAGAAACAAAGTTAGAAACACTAAAACGATAAACATAAGGTTCATCTCTAGGAATAATTCCAGTTGGTTCTAAATTAAACTGTATTTTTTCACTTTCAAACATATAAATTGCCTTATCAATATGAGCATATAATTTAGTACGCATCTCATATCTAGCATAAGCAATTTGAAATAAATAAATAGATAAAAACAAAAGAAGAAACAAAAACAACGCAAAAAGAAGGAATCTTCCTTTTTCATTTAAATATTTAATATGTCCAAATTTTTTCATAACAAAATTCATAAGACACCCTCTATGGTTCAGTATAAGGAACTAATTCCTCTCCACGATATTGTAAAACATGTAAATCAATACCAAATAAATCATCATATTTTTTTAAATCCATAGTAATTCCTTCCATATCTACAGAAGAATCAAAATAAAATGGAATATGAATAATCTTTTTTCTAGAATTATGAATATCATCTATTGTAAAAATACCAGAATACTGATGTTCTCCAGTTTGAACTAATCCATCAACATCAATTTCACCAAAATTCAAAAGATAATCTTCATTCATAGAATGATCAGAAAACTCAAATTCATATAAAATAGCCACTTCACTATTAGAAGGATCAAGTTCAAGATCAATTGTTCCTTCACTACCAGGAGATATTTTTCCATCCCTTGTATGAGTAGAATTCCAAGTAATATTTTCTAAAACGATACTATCTGCTAAAAGATTTCTTCCAACAACATCAACACCATTTACTTTAAGTCTTAAACCAGAAACATCACTACTAACTCTAGTATCAACAGAAGACTCATAAGATGTATAAGTTGCTCTTGCTCCTAAAAACAAAAAACAAGAAATCATAACCAAAACAACAATTGTTAAAAAATTTCGATTTGTTATATGTATCATAATTCTCTCCTATTGTATTCATTATAACATACAAAAAGGATTATTTAAAATAATCCTTTTAATATTTTATAAAATTTCGATTTCCTTTTCTTTAGAAGAATCTTGATTTAGCTTCTCACTCTTCTCATATCGTAATATCAAAACAAATTCATAAACTTGATAAATAAATATGATAAGGATTGGTAACAAAACCAAGAATAAGAAACCAATTCTACTCTCAATAACGTTTAATACTCCACCTAAATGATGATGAACTGAAACCTCTTTTCCAAGTACACGAGCATTTGAAATTGTTAATAGACCATTTTGTTCAATCGTGTACAAAGAGCTAAAATCATCCGATTCAACATTTGTAACACGTGCACTACGAACAATATATGACTCATTATAGACAGCATAATAATATAAAACATCATCTACATTAATATCATTACTATTCTTTACAATAAGCAAATCCCCATCTTTAAAATCTTTTAAAGCCTTTTCTCCAATTAAATCAACAGGATAAAAAGTATATTTACCAAATTGAGTAAAACCATATTTATTTTTATTTAGTAATATTACCGTCATAAAAATAACATAAATAATAACAATAAACTCTAAAACTCCCCATAAATAATTTAAAAATTTCTTCAAACTAAATCACCATCCCAATGTATATATTATTCATAAAATCACTCAGTCTCCTTAGTAACAATTACATATTGATAGTCTTCATCAATCAATTGATAATTATCATATAACTTAAATACCACACGATAGGTACCACTTGTTAACTCATCTGCCAATAGTAAACTAAAGGTTCGTTCTGTATCCTCATCCATATTTAAATATACCTCATAAGTTGACGCATATGCAAGAGGAGACTGGAATAAAGTCTTAAATTCGACAGGTGAATAGACAACCGAATCAGAAGTTGTAATATCACGTTTCATTACTTCAATTCGAATATTAGGATTAGAAAGTTGTGATGCATATTTTAAAGTATAAGAATTAAGTTTCGTATCATTTTGATTAAGACCTGTATCTCCATTTACCAATTTGGTATAATCTTCAGTCGTAACAGTAATAGAATTATTAGAATCAATAACAGTAACTGGCAAATCATAAGTTACAGAGTTTTCATAAGTAGAATTATGAAGTCCATCAGGAGATGCAAACAAAGTATATCGAATGGTATAAACATCTGGTGGTAAACTATTACCAACCATAATACCAGCACGACGATCAATGTTAGAAACTTTATCCGCTAATTTAACACGAATAGTACCATCACCATCTGCATAATACTCTTGATTATCAATTCTAAAAGTTGTACCAACCAACAAACTAGAACTTACAGTATCACCATTTTTATCTAAAAAGACAATATTAAGACCCATATTACTATATTCATAATTTGTATCAATAACAGATTGTCTATTATCTGTTTCATTATACAAAATCTTAGTGGAATAATCAAATGTATCTTCAATACCATAGTATAAATAAGAATTAGGGGTATCAAATACTTGACTTAAAACAACATTACTACTCTCATAAGTATTATAATTCATCAAAGAAGCACGAGCAGAAACAAGAGAAACTAAAGAAACACCTTCTGAATTACATAAAGAGAATGAAGCCTCATTTTTAAGATGATCACCAACAGTTGTTGTACCTTTTAAATCTACAATAAAGATAAATTCCTCATCCACTAAATGATAATCATTCTTATAATATAACAGATTAGCCACTCGATCATCATAAGTATTATCTTCGCTGGTACTATCCATTTTTATAAAATTACGAAGTGGATATGATGCAGAATTCTTAACAGATATTTCTGCTAAAGAAGCATCATAAATCTCATCAGTAACCTCAAAATAATAATAATCAGGACGATTAGGATTAGCACCATAATCAAGCATCGTAATCATAGTACCAACAGGTAATGGTTGCTTAAACTCTAATTGATGATAATAATCATTACGTTCTCCATATGCTGCTGTTACAGTATCATAATTTTGAGTTAGAGAATAATACATCGTAAATTGACTTTGATTTGTAATATGAACATCTGTGAAAGCAGGCATTTCATACTTTTTATCATAAGTGATAGATGCATCATATGCAGCCTCATTTCCATAAGATTTAGCAGTTAATTGAACAGTTATTGTAAGAAATTTAATATCATATTCAATTGCATTTTTAGGAATAGTAACCTGAATAGTTATAATTCCACTACCCATATCATCATCATTAGGACGATCAAAATTCTTAGTATGATAAGAATAAAACATTAAAGTAGGAGCAAGTTTTCTGCTATCAGTACGATAAAAACGGTCTCCGCTAACACTTCCCCCATCTGTACCTAAAAATTTAGTTGTTCCAGAACCTGTCCACTCTTGAGTTTCAACCTTCATTGCCAAACCAATTGTGTTGTTTGCCTCAGCCGCAGTTCTACCAAGACGAGGAACCTGTAAAGGATCAACCAAATTAATAGAAGGAGCCAAATTAGAAGCATCAAATCCCATAACCTCAAAAGTACTATTTCCTTCTGCAAAATCAATTAAACTTAAAGAATCTGCTCCTAAAGAAGAAAACTTAGAAACAAATAATTCAACACTATAATTGATTGCTTCAAATCCAACTGTCCAACGATATCCTGTTTCACCAATCTCATCTGGATCTATATAAGCAGTAAGAATATCAGAATAAGTATCTTCATTTAAATAATTCGTATAAAAACCATTTTTAGTAATATCATAATTATCATAACGTAAACCTAAAACGTAACTACCACCAACAATTTCTAATCCAGCATTTGCAGAATCCCCGTAAGTATAGTCATCTCCGTACAAACCAAACCGATAAACATTATTTTCATTAGTATACATGCCAAAGAAAGTCATACCAGTAACTCTACCATAAGCAGTAGCAGACTGATTAACCGCAACATGCAAATTCTCACCAGGTAACATATAAATACGATTATCAACATTTGCTGTTACAGTTTTAGACTCATCATCAATATCAACAACAGCAGGAACTAATGTACCATTTTCATCCACACCACTATAAAGTTCTCTCAATAAATTTGCATTATGATGTAACAATAAAGTTGTACCATTCTTAATAACCATTTTATCAATTTGGTTAAATGAATACTTAAAATCAGAAAGCTCATTCGTTCTATCCGTAGTACCAGATAATTCAATAACAGAAGAATCAATAACAAGATTCGTTGCTCTTTGAACAGAAATTGCTTGGTTAGGTTGGCTCTTTGATCCTAAATTTTTAATATTAATATTAGATTCACCATTTGAACTAGAAGCATTACCAGATCCAAAAATACTACCATTAATAATAAATTTATGATTATTTGGAATGTATCCAAAACCATTAATATTTACAGTTATACCATTTGTTACAGAAATAAAAGTATAATCATAATTTTCACTACCACTAGCGTTACTTTCACCACCACCGAAGACAGTACCATGGATATGAATATCATCCTCCAAAAGACCACTACGAGAAACAGCAGAAGTACCAATATTAGTCTCCGTAACACCATATACAACAGCCATTTTTGGTCCACCATAAACATTTCCATGAATATTTCCACCAACAATATTAACCGTTGCAACACTAGGTGACGTACTACGACCAGTAGATGCTGCATTACCAGATCCAAACACACATCCTGCATCAGGTGCATGAGAAGAATCTGTTCCAACCTCTGTAGTACCTTCAACAGTAATAGTAGAGTTTCCATACACGATTGCTGTAGCACCATTACCACCAGCAAAAGCATTACCACTGATATGAGAATTTGTAAGAGTAACATCCGTATTCTTTTCAACAATACCTTCGTTACCACCACCATAAACATTATTTGTAACATTAGAATTCTTTACGATTAAGGAGATATCACCTTTAACACCAGCAGCATTTCCTCCACCGAATAAAGAATCATTAACAGTAGAATTGATAACAGATAAACTAACATCTCCACTAATCTCAGCAAGATTTCCTCCACCATAAATTCTACTAGCCGTAAGATTTGTTAAATTTAGAGTTGAGGTAACAACCTTAGCCTTATTACCACCACCATATACAGTTCCACATACACCAGCAGTAGAAACAATATTAGTATTTGTAGTAACTCCACCTAGATTATTTCCACCAAAAGTAGAAGTAATATTACCACCATTAATAGAAACATTAGATGTTGCAACATCACCTTTTTGATTTGAACCACCAAATAGTGAAGTAATAGAACCAGATGTTACAGTAACATTTGATGTAGTTAATCCTGCATTATTTCCTCCACCATATACATTTGTAATAGTACCACTTACTATTTCAACATTAGAAGTAGTAGAAGGTGCATTATCTCCTCCACCATACACATTTGTAATAGTAGAAGAGGAAACATCAACATTAGTAGTTACCGTATTACCTCCAGAATTATTTCCACCATATACAGAAGTAACAGTAGAACTATCAACATGAACATTACTAATAGGAACAGTACCATTAACATTAGAACCACCAAATACCTTAGAAATATTAGATGAAGTAATGGTAACATCAGTAGATTCGTTCATACCAGCATTTTGACCACCACCATAGACACTACAACTAGTAGCAGTTAAACCGTTTACATTAACAATAGATTTTCCAGTAGAAGTAGATTCTCCTCCACCATAAATACTACCATGGAAAGTTCCTCCAGTTACAGAAACATTAGCAGTCGTTGTTTCTCCACCTTTATTATTTCCACCAAAAACATTAGTAACAGTACCAGAAGTAACAGTAACATGAGAAGTCGTAATATTACCTGAATTATTAGAACCACCATATAAACTATCTGTTATCGTACTACCTTGTAAACGAATATCCGTATTGGTCTGTCCCGTTTCATTTCCTCCACCAAAAGCATTACCAATAGTACCACCGTTTAAATAAACAATATTGCTTCCGCTTGGAGAACCTTTAGAATCATTACCACCAAAAACACTAGTAACAGTTCCACCATTAACATGGACATAAACATTTCCAAACTCATTTGGAGTATAGTCAGCATCACCTTGACCACCACCAAAGACAGAACCTGTAACCGTACCTGCAGAAACATTAACACGTACATAGTTATCGTTTGTCGCTTCTTCTTGAGAAGTACCATTTACAGAACCAAAAGCCGAACCACCATACACATTCTTAGTAATAGTTAAGGAATTTGTATGATCATTTCCCACATTAACATCAACATTTCGAGAAACATAAGTACCAGGAGAAGTATCGGAAGAATAACCACCTTTTCCTCCACCATAAACACTCTCTTCGACTTTTCCATTAATAAGATTAATTAACGTATCACCATAAACAGTTCCTTTAGTATTAGAACCACCATAAATACTTTTCTTTACAGTACCACCATCAAGATCAATTTTTACAAGAGTTGTAGTAATTTTATTATCGTTATTATTACCAGAACCATTATTATTAGCAGCACCATAAACACTACCATTAACCGTACCACCTATTAAACGAACATAAGTCCTTGCTTGATAATCACCTGGATCTTCATATCCACCATCTTCACTAGATCCTGGATCAGGATCATCCGGGTCAACAACTGGATCCGGATGCATCAACTTATATACTAAATCATTAATAGTCTTTTCAGAAGAACCAATGATATATGGATCATCCTCTGTTCCAGTCCCACCAGAAATTGTAACTGTATCTTTCAAATAGAAAGAAGGATAAACAGCATAACTTCTATAACCACTATTACTACGCACAGTATTTCTAGCAATATCACCATAATACATATAAAAATTATAATAAACATAGTTAGAAGCATTAGTAGATGAAGGAGTCATTGTCCAAGCAGAATAATAAACAGTATCACTCATCCAGTTACTACAATAATAAGAATATTCCGATAAATCAGTAGTTAAACAATCCCCACTTCCAGATGCAAAACCATAGTCAGATGGATAAAATAATCCGACATTAAAATTATAAGAGGTTGTGGAGTAAGTACTACCTGCAGTATTACTACGCTCACCAGCATAAAACTCGCTTGCATTATTATCTGCACTATTAATAGCACCTAAACTCCAATTTACAGGTTGAATATAATTACGATAAGTAGAATTAATATTATTATAAAAAGTTGAATTTAAATAATTATACATATAAGATTTTGTTGCTCCTGAATCATTACGAACAAAATAATTTGGATATATATAATTATTACCAGTACGACGAATACGATTGTTACTATCAATCCATTGAGTACTACTACTGCTATATGAATTTTTAATAATACGTACTAAACTTTTATCACCATCACTAGTACTTACATTATTAAATAAACCAATAATACGATAAAGTTCTCCATTAAATTGAATATAGTTGTTAGGATCAGATCCATAATAACGAATATTGTTATCAGTTGTACCATCTTCAAATACTCCACCATTGATTTCTATATCAGTACTTCCAGAAGGTGTAACATTACCAACAAGATTTCCAGCAACAGCACCAAAATTTCCACCACCATATACGTTTCCACGAATATCAGCAGTAGGACCAATAACAACATTGGAATTATTTACAGATCCAACTTGAGTAGATCCAGAATTACCATTACCAGCGCCAAATACAGAACCAATTTCTTCACCAAATCTAGCAGTTGTTCCGGTTCCAATAATAGCCTTACCTCCAACGTAAACAAAAGTATCACCATTAATAGTTCCACGATTATTATCAGAAGAATCATTTCCTTCGAAACCATTAGAACCACCAAAAACAGCATTCAAAACAGTACCATCAGTAACATTAATAATACGATTACCATGAGATAAAGATCGAGCAGCACCACCAAAAACATTAGTAACCTCTCCACCTTTAACATTAATATAGATAGCATTATAAGATGCTAAATCAGATGAAATTAAAGGTCCACCATTAATATATAAAACTTTTCCACCTTCAACAATTAAAGAAGAAGGAGCATTAATTGTACCACCATTTAATCCACCTACATAAATACCAGATGCAGGTTCATCAGACATCATACCAATTGTTCCACTTTTAATATAAGTAGTAGAAAACTTTTTAAGATAAGAAGTATAATTATCACTATAAATACTTCCACCATAAGAAGAAGCAAAATTGTAATTGATTTTTAAGTTTTCATGTTGTGAACGTACACGATCAAGATCAGAACCTATAATAGATTCAACATTAACAAAATAACTAGAACCGGCACCAGATGGAGTAACAGCAGAAATCGTGTTATAATAGCCTGACTCTACAATAAGTCTATATTTTTTAGGAGAACCACTAGATGCAATACCACCACTATAACCACCAACAATACCATTTGCCGTAAAATAATCACTTGAACGATTTGTTATTCCTCTACCAATTTTTACATTATAAAAATTACCATAAATATAATTCGTATAACTACCACTAGATGGTCCAGAATCTCCTCCAGAAGAATAATCAGAGTTAATTTTAACATACTCAATACGTAAATCTGCACCAGCACGTATTGTATAGTTAGTATAATCATAATAATAATCTGATGAAGAATAAATTTGAATACCATAAGTACTACTATTATTTGTAATAGTACCATTACTATCACTTACATTTACACCTGTAACAGTAACAGGCTTATTATTTTGAAAACCATAAATATTTGAATTAACAAAGGCAATATTTGTATCACGAGTAGCAAGATAAAAGTATGTATCATCAGGTGTAGATTCAGAATAAAAGTTCTCAGGAGCATAATTTAATAACTCATAATAATAACAAGTTGCATCATTACAAACACCATCTTCTTGGTAAACTCCTTGAGAATCATAATAACCTGCATAACTTCTTGCACGAGGAATAGGTACTTTTTTATAAAAACCTGCTAAACTCGTACCATAATCTAAAAATGATGTAACCGTAAAACCCGTAAAAGTATATACTGTCATAGTACCTTCAGAAAGATAATAATAAGTTGAATCAGGATCAATACCATTAACATCTGCTTCTAAATAATAATGACAAGTACGAGGATTATTTCTACTATAACGAACACATCGTTCCCCATCCAAACTGTCACCATATTCGTCAACTGCGCCATCAGGATAAGGAACACCGTCTCTAGAATTACCACTTTGAATAGATAAATAGGAATAAAGTGTTGGTAATCCTTCAGTATCAACTGAAATAGAAGTAACTGGATACATTCCAATATCTTTTAAATTTGTGGTATTTAGATTCTCATTTGAAACAGATGCATTTACAAGTGTTTGTTCTGTCCAAGAAGCATACATAGAAATAGATATTGGTCCTTCACTAACAGGAATCGTAACATATCTTGTATAAGTTACAGAATCATAAGAAAGAACAGCACCTTCGTAATCAGTAACCCATCCATTAAAGGCAAAACCATATGGTCTAACAGCATAAGGATTATCAATTAAAGGTATTTTAATATATCCATTTTCCGCAACAAAATATTTATAATAAATAATATCAGAATATAATTCAGATGGAGAAACATACCCAACTTTTGTACTACCCTCTTCAATACTCTTACCATGATAAGCAATGAAAACTTTAACCAAATTAGAATCTGAATAAAAATTTCTACTTGCTCCTGTTGGAACCTTACCATCAGCAGTTGTAGTATAATTAAGACCATTGTAATAGTTTAAATCACTTTGTAAATCATTTACATAATAAACATTATCTGCAAACCCAGAACCATGCTCAGCAATAGGAGATGAACTTTGAATAGAAAAAGAAAATTCAGTAGAACTCTGTGGTACAGTCTCATCAACAGGTTTATAAGTTTTTATAAATAAATTTCCATTCTCATATACCCAAAAATAATCAGGATCAATACTCTCATTCCACAAAGACAATAAATTAGAAATATCGGTCTCTTCTTGATTAAGAATAAAAATATCATTTTGGAAATAAGAATATTGATCAATAAATGAAGAATCAAGTTCTCCCTCATAAGATACATTCATAAGAATAGATGAAATATTATGGTCAAATTCTCCATCTACAATATGAACATTTTGATCTTTTTTTAATATTTCACCATTTAAATATACATTTCGAATAATAACATCTTTTGAAACAAATCCTAAAATATTAACAGAATTATTATCTAAAAGCATTTCAGTATTATCAATTACAAAATTATGAAAAAATAAATCATGTAGTTCAGTAAAAGATTCATCATTTTCAACCTCATCCTCTAAAGATTGAGATGAAGCATTTCCAACAAGACCACTCAAAATAATAGAATTCGTATCATCAAGATCAGGTTTAATTGTATAATTTGAAAAACCTATTTGAAAAATATGTGCATTTACAACCTCAGAAAACAAAGAATAATAAGAGGTATCTTGAAAAACACTAGGTTTTTTTATTTGAAAATTTTGTAAAGAATATCCCTTACCATCTAATGTACCTTCAAAAATTCTTTTTTCTTCTTCTACCATAACACCAATTGGAGTAATTTCATGTTCTCCAAAATCAATATTATTACCTAATACATAATACTTATCATAATAAGCAGTATAAGAATCTCCCTCAATCAATTCTTTAAAATACATAAACTGTTCTGCATTTTGAATTACAAAAGGATTATCTAAAGTACCATTACCAGACTCAAAAGAAGCAGCAACTGTTAATCCATCCCACTTTTCAACATCTTCTCCAAGAGAAATATTTCCAGTTACAAAAGAATAAATAAAAAAAGAAAAGAAAGAAAGAAAAAAAGCAAGAACAATCATGAAAAAAAACTTATGAATACGTTTATTATTTTCTTTCATTGTTCTCACTTCCTATAATTAATAATTTCCAATTTTAATCATTCGTTCAATCTTCTCTAATTCAAAAACATTTTTATTATCAAATTTATTGGATACTTTTTTCATGAATGAAACTAATATTTTTAATTGTTTTAATGTTTCACTATTATTTTTATTTAATTGCTTAAAACCTTTATCTATAGCAACTTTATATTTTAAAATTTTATAAATACCATCAAACATCTCATCATCATTATATAAAATA